>Ga0268262_10005426_pt1 | contig 12660 bp, 7 predicted proteins | sample TergutNc150P3_FD_190354 | JGI IMG/M metagenome (GOLD analysis project Ga0268262, IMG submission 190354) | Nasutitermes corniger P3 segment gut microbial community from laboratory colony in Florida, USA - Nc150 P3 (SPAdes) (version 2) | ecosystem: Host-associated > Arthropoda: Insects > Digestive... | reverse complement strand
AAGCTTCCTATTCGAGTAGGGATATCGCTTACCAAAGATGATGGGAGTATGTCCCCCGAATCAAGCATGGCGGCATATAGAAAAGGTTTTAATAAACTTCCCGAACTGCGGCGCGAAGACGCAATATCGACATCGGGGGCATGAAGCGTATTTGTATTGCCCACATAAGCGGCTATCTCTCCTGTTTGCGTATTAAGCACAACGCAAGCGCCGTTAAAAATTCCATTCAGCGCAAAACGGTCTGACGCGCGATTTAGGATATCCGTTACACGCAATTGTATGCCGCGGTTTATTGTAGTGACAAAGGCGGCGGATTTTTTTAACGAAGAAGTTTTTTTTGCTTCCAAAACAAGCCGATCAAGCAGATGAGGGGCAAGGCGCGGCAGAGGGAGCGGCTCGCCGGGAAGCGGTTCCGCAACGCTGAGGGCAAGAGTTTCCTCGTCAAAGTATCCTTTTTTAAAAAGTTTATTTAATAGTGAATCCCTTTTTGCTTTTAAGGTATCGCGGTTGCGTCCCGGGTGAATAAGAGCGGGGCTGTTTGGAAGCGTTGCCAGCGTCGCCGCTTCCGCCCATGAAAGATCGTTTGAACTTCTGCCAAACCAGCGCCATGCCGCGGCTTCCAAACCTACTACATTCGCCCCAAAAGGAGCGTTAGCTGCATAGAGGGCAAGAATTTTATTTTTTGTCCTTCCCGCCTCAAGCCTGACAGCCAGATACGCTTCTATAATTTTTTCAAATAAAGTCCTTTTATGCGCTCCTCTTGCAAGGCGTATTGTCTGCATGGTGATTGTAGAGCCGCCCGATATTACCCTTTTACCGCGAATGTTCTGATATGCCGCGCGCGCAATTGCCGGAAGATCAACGCCTAAGTGTTTACGGAATCTGCGGTCTTCGGTTTCGATTAACGCAAGCGTGAATTTTTCGTTTACTTTTTCCGTACCGGGAAAACGCCACTGACCGTCCGACGCGACCTGCGCGCCAAGAAGATTCCCTTCGCCGTCAAAAAGCACAGGCGAATAGGGAACGTCAAAAAGAGGCCTTGGCAAAGAAAAAATAAACGCAAGCAGGAGAATCACCGCTCCCCCGCCGATAATCAGACGTTTTTTTGTTACATACTTTAGTATTCCCACAAACGCGCCGCTTGCGTTACCGTACTCCGGGAATTAACGCCCTTATTGACTCATCATACATCGCGTAAACATGTATTGCCGGCCTGAAGAAAGTGCCTTCATATGCTTTGTTTACCCTGAAACTTATCACGCGTTCTTCTCCCCTGTTAAGATTAAAGTATGTCATAACCCTGTCGTCCCTTATGTCCTGATAACGGAAATTCGATGAAGACGCGCTTCCGCCAATGCGCGTGTTGACAATCTCCCATGATGCGGGAAGGGGAATAATAAGCGCGGCTTCTTCCACAGACTGGGAAAAAGTATTGCGCACGCGTACGGAGATTTCCATATCTTCACCTAACTTTAAAGCCTCGGGAGCAATTACTTTGTTATTGACGTCGCGGTATTCAACGGTAAGAGAAAGACCTTCGGAGAGCGCGGGTTCTTTTCCTTCAACGGGAAGTCCTTTAGCCGTGTACCTTATATAAACAGGAGAAGATGAACGGTTAGTCACCGATAAAGCGGCGCTTGTTCCGGTTACATTCCCAAAAGAGCGTTCAGCGACAGGAGTGTTAAAAGAAATGTTTCCCGTTTTTCCTGCGACGGAATAATCCAGCGATAACGCGCCGCTTCCCGCGTTATTTGACATATACGGAACTATGGCGATAAGCGCGTATGCCGTCTCCTGAGTGGAAAGCCATTTGTCCTGGGAAAGCTCTTTTACTATTTCTTCAAAGAGCTGTTTGGTTCTTCCCATCTCCTCCTGAGAATTCAATAAAATGAGAGTTTCAAAAATCATCGCCTTATCCCTGAGTGTTGAGCCGAATGTAGCGGAAAGTTCGCGATAATCTCTTTCAGGTAACGCCAGTCCCTTTATCATGTTACGCGCCGTATCGCGCTGTCCCGCAAGCCAATAAGCCGCGGCAAGACGCCAGCTTGCCTGAAACGGCAGTTTATGGCTTCGCAGGCGGTTCATCGATCCAAGATCGGCCTCTCCCGCCAAAGCCAAAGTGTAGAGCCGGTACGCCTGCTCGGTAAATTTATTGCTGCTAACCTGCCATTGCGCCGAAGCGTTCTTTTGATAACTAATCCAGTTTTTTATGGCGCTTGTACGCACCTCATAACCGGATCGCCGCGCTTCAAGAAGAAAATGTCCGACATAAGAAGAACACCAATCATTTACAACCGACTCTCCCGGCCAATATGAAAAACCACCGGACATCAACTGCATTCCCAGGACACGTTCTATTCCGCCGCTTACGTTAGTTCTGATTTCCGCTTTTTGTTTGTCGTCAAGCAAAAGTACCTTGTCAAGATAAAGTTGAGGAAAAGCGCCGCTTGTCGTTTGTTCAATGCAGCCGTGAGGATACTTGATTAAATAATTCAACCGCGATTCAAGATTAAGCGGCGGCAGCCTTGAGAAACTTGCGACAAGGGTGTTTGTTCCGTCCCTTCCCGGATAATCAAGGTTTCCCTTCCATGTCTCACCGGCTGAGAGCATACTTTGCAAAGTCTTTGTTACGGGAACAGCAGTGGAACGAACTTCGATATCTACAACCTGCTGAGCCGTTTTTAATCCCGATGATTCAGCCGTTACGGTGAACCTTAAACTTCCCGGGTTATCGGGAGATTTTACCTTAAAGCGGATTAATTTTTCTTCGCTCTTGTCAAAAGATACGTCCTGCGTTGAAGCGCCCTGAATTACCGCGCCCGGCACAGAGAGATTTACCTTAACGTTCCTTTTTCCGCCTTTTTGAGAGTTAACATAAACAGGAACTTCAAATTCATCGCCGGGTGAAAGTATGCGCGGAAGAGAAGCGAAAACCATGAGATCGGAAGTTACCTTTACCGTCGTCTGAGCGGTTCCGTAACCGCGTAACGCTCTGCCGGTTTGAGGTTCGCTTGTGGCGGAAGCGGCGAGAACCATTATTCTTACCGCGCCGATATACGGGGGCAGATCAAAAGTTTCGGTTTTTTGTCCGTTTTTGCCGATTTCAAAGGGTCCAAAAAAGCGCACTACAGGTTTAAACCGCTGCGTTTCTTTTTGCGAATTTACTTCAGCGTCGTCGCCGCCGCCGATGGCAAGCAAAGTTTCCAGTCTGCCTGAATAAGCGCCTATAACTTCCTGAAAGAGATCCCATGAATTGATAAACGATGCGTCTCTCGCGTAAAAAGTATTTTTCGGATTGGGCAAATTAAAACGTGTAAGACCTAAGAGTCCCTCGTCTACAACCGCCACAGTATAGACCATCGGCCTTCCGTTCGCTTCGCTGACGGTAAATGAAACTTTAGATTCGGCCTGCCAGTTATCCTGCGTTTTAATCTGCGGATTAATTACAACTCTCGCGTCTTCTACAATTACGGGAACAATGCCGTAAAGACGGATTGGAAGATCGTTCTGCGTTTGCAAATGGGGCTGGACAAGCGTTATGTGTACATAGATATTCGGAACCATTGACTGCTCCGCGTTAAATTCATATTTGGTTGTTCCGTCCTGGCAGGTAATCCATTCGCTTTTTATTATGTTTCCGCCTTTCTCCAGCACGACAAGGGCGGCGGCTTCTTTATTTGACGGGAATGTTATCTGAACTTTTTCACCGTTGTTATACTGCGGCTTTCCCGTGGTCAGCGTAAGCATTGACAGCGATCCCTGACCTTCGTCGCGGGCGCGTCCTGCCCAGCCCGGCCAATCAATATACGCCACTTTAGCCGCCGCGTGTCCGCCTTTACTGTCTCTGGCTATCACAATGTAGCGCCCCCAATCGGGATACTTAATACTAAAAGTAAAAACAGCCTTCCCGTTTGACGTAGAAACAGTTTGACGTGAAATCGCGTTCCTTGAAAGCGTCGAAGCAAATTCCGCGGATTCATCGTTCCCTTTTTCCCACCACCAGCGCCAATCTAATTTATATATCGCGCATTCAAGATCAACTTTTCCCTGTAATAATTTTCCGTCTTCGTCAAGAATCACTATCTCCGCCTTGTGTTCAGTATCGGTAAGCAGCATTTCCCTCTCATCTCCCTTTGGCAGTTTTATTCCTATATAACGGCTGTAAGGCGAATACTCCTTGCTGATCTGTTCCGACGAAAACACTCCTGACGGTTCAAAAATCCGCGTTAGAAACCGCGCAGTTACTCTTCCCGGAACGGCGGAGCCGGGATTAAAATTCATCGTTACTGTTGCCTTTCCTTCGCTGTCAAGAGTTCCGCTCCAGATGTCCTGACGTTCCGACGAAACCCCTCTTGAAGGATCGCGGAAAGAATAATCTTCATAACCTTTGAAAGTTGTTTCCCTGTCAACATAAACAGCGGAAATATCGGCTTTTAAACCGGAAGCCGGCGCCCCGTAAAGCCATTGTGATACAAGAGGAATTTTACTGACGCCGTTTTTAATAAATTCATTTGCGCCAAAATCAAGATCGATCTTTAATCTGTTTGGCATAATGGTTTCTATTTTTATGTTTTTGTTAAATGTTTTACCGCCGACCCGCACTCTCGCAGTCCAGTCTCCCGTGGGAGCGTCGGACGCGGTAACGGCCGCAATGGAATAAAAACCGTCTACAGAAGAAGTGTACGTGCGATTTATAACAGAACGGCCTCTTGGATCTTCCAACTCGAATATAACAGGATGATTTTGAGGAAGCGTGCCCAACGGATCGGCAAGAAGGAATGTAAGGTATATATCGTCGCCGGGACGCCACACATCGCGCTCTCCGTAGATTAGTCCGCGTATGCCGGAAGAAGGAGTGCCTCCTGAAATATCAAAATGGCTTACTGAAAGAGCCAGAGAATCGAAAATTTTAAGATATGCCCTGCCTAAACTGTTTTCGGCATACACAAAAAGACGCGAACCGCTTGCAGTATCCGTAGACGCGGGAATTGTCGCAATGCCGTTTGAGTTTGTTTTGCCCTGATTAATAACACGTCCCTGATAATTGTAAACCTTGTATTCAACGTTAGGCGCGGCGCGGGCCGTAATAATATTTGTCGTCGCGATAAGCCATGAACCGTCAAGCGACCTTTTTGCAATAAGCCCTAAATCAGAAACAAGCACATTCCGGTTCTTTGTAATATTATGCTCGTACATGTTAATATAAAAGGCCGGATGGCATGGATCCTTATTATATCTATACCATTCATCCCAGTCGTAATTCGCAGATTCATAATAATTATAAAATGTTTCGCCGCTTGGCGTATAATTCGGAGAAAAGGAGTCATCCTGAAATTCATACCCGGAAAAATCATTGTGACTTTTATCACAAACATATTTAACATGCCTTTTCCTGAAAGTGATTCTTACATGGAACATTCCGCCGGGAAATTTCTTGCTTAGTTCCGCCATATCAAGCCCGCGGCGTATCCAACGGTTTTGATCGGAGGCAGCCCACTGGAAATCAAAAGCTTTTGTCCACACAGGCTCGCCCACGCGCTCAAGTTGAGAATTGTCATTGAGGTTGTTAATCTGCAAAAATTGAACCATATTTTGATTATAAATTTGAAATACTTCCACCAAAACGCCCGTAACATTTCTGGTTTCGATAACAAGCTGCGCTCCCTGGCTTGTCGGCAGAATAGCGCCGTTTCCGGCAAAACGTATTTCCGGTAATTCCCAGTTGTCAGGAACCTTATACTGCACCGGAGTAATTAAACGTTTACCGTCTACATCTACCAAATCCTGAATTACAAGTTCCGCTCCCGCGGGAATACCGCCGGAATTATTCCCGAAAATTTTTACGGTATTTCCTTCCAGCGAATAACGGACATCCGTATTGCCGGAAAGAGAAATAAATCCCCTTAAATCCTGATTTGCTTTAAGATTTTTTGAAAAAGAAACTTCGATTGTGTTATTTCTATATTGAAGATCCAGCATTTGAAAAATATCCATGCCGGGAATCAATACGGATGTAAATCCATCCGCATCGGTTCCCAAAGGTTTTCCTTTCCATGTGACTTCAACAGTTCTGGAAGCCTCGCCGCGTTTAACCGGTTCAAAAACAAAACGGTGAACGCCGTCAATATGCGTCCACGAAATTTTGCCTAACTCTTTTGAACCGACAGTCTGTTCTATCTTGGAAATTTCCGCGTCTTCATCAGTGTTGACAATTCCGGATACAAAAACAAAATCATTGTCACCTAACCGCACGGGGTCAAGTTCTACCCTAAAAACGGGAAGAGCGGCCGTAAAATCAAAGTTAAAAGGAGGAATCCCTTTGATGTTCACGGACACATCGTACCGTTGTCCCGGTTTATAGTTTTCGGAAGGGGTAAAAACAAGAGTATACTCATCCTGCCACGAAACAGTTCCCTTAACTTTCGGGTTGATAATAAATGCGTTAGACGCTAAAGGCGCGGACGTATCATGACCAAATTTAAATTCAACAACTATAGGAGCGTTTTTATTAAGAATCCCGTTTGAAACCGCCGCAATAAACTCAGGATCGGGGAGGCTTTTTTTCCCTTTACAAGACAGGATTAAGCCGCCGGCAAGAATAATTAAGACGATGAGAATAAGAAAGCGGGATAAATATTTCGATTTTTTCATGATTCCTCCATGTTAGAAAATAATAACATAAATAACGGGGTTTTGCATATTAACCGGTTATATTGAAATAATATCTCTTTTTATAATTGTTAAGGCATTTGGATATGATAGAACACAAAGAATAATTAATGTCCTGTCATCCGATTGTCTTCTGTGAACTATTCTTTCCCATAATAATGTGCGGCGTCCGTTCTTTCTTCATGCTAATCTTCTTTTGACAAAAATTTTATATAATAAGCCTTCAACAAAAGCGCCTATACACATAAAAAGAAGATCGAACCAGTCAAACGTCCCCGGAATTCTCTCTGATAATTGGCTTATCTCAAAAACAAATCCAATTACGTAGAAACACAAAATGTAGAGCGTTTGTTCCTTAATTTTGAAAAACCACAGGAATCTTAAAAATAAAATTGCCGATACGAACCAAAGCATATCAGGCAGATGGTATCTAATAAAAATTGTCAAAATTGACGGTTCCAACGGCACTAAAATTTTTACAAAAAATTCCGGTTTTCTTATCCATTTAAAAAGAAAAATATTATTTAAATCTCTAAATAAAAAATATATGACTATACCTGTAATAAGAGTTAAAAGTGACAATAAACCGTAAATCAACCTTATTCTTTTCATCTTTTTTTCAAAAAAACATATTTTTGTTGATGATGGGACATTTTCGTCTATATCACGCATTTTGAGGTTAAATTTTGTATTTTTATTGCTATCGTCAGACATCACGCGGGGATACTAGTTATTTGCCTTAAAAATGTACGGCTCATACTTGCCCTTTCTTGTAAAATATACCCACCAACGGCGAGTTTTCGTAATTTTAGGCTTTTTTAGCCATTATTGCATAATGTACATAATTTATGCAGTATTGTCAATCTAAATATAATATATTGACAATATTTTTATTAATATATATCATTAAAATAAGGTGAGCTTTTTATTGATTTTAAAAAAATCCAGGTATTTATAAAGTACCCGGCATAGGGTTGTAATATGTTTAATAATGAAATCGTCCCAGGATTCGACGATGAAAAAGATGAAAGCCTCAAAATAAAAATCGAACAGATAAATGAAGCGCCCATGTGTCTTTTGTTGTCTTTAACAGGTTATGTTGATACTTATAATTCCAATTCTTTTCAAAAACGCGTCCAAAAAGCCATAGATGAGGGGTATATAAGGTTAATTTTCCTGTGCAGCAGCTTAAATTACGTTTCATCTACCGGTATTGGCTCTTTTACGACTTTTCTAAAGTCGGTTAAAGCCCAGGGCGGCGATATTGTTCTTTTGGATATACAGCCAAAAGTTTATGAAGTCTTTCAATTACTCGGTTTTGCCCAATTTTTCAATATTATGGAAAGCCTGGAACATTCGATCCAATTCTTCAATACAGACAAACCGCAGGAAAAACCGTCTCCTTTCCCAAAAGTAGTTTCCTGCCCTATCTGTTATAAAAAGTTAAAAGCGTTAAAACCGGGGCGTTTCCGCTGTTCTGAATGTAAAAGTGTTTTAGCTATTGACGCAAACGGCCATGTTCTGCTAGGATAGCATTATGACGGAAAGTAAAATAGAACAATATCTGATTGATCTGATGATAACATATCAACAGGTAGAAAAAAATTTATGGCTGTTGGATGATGAAGAGCGTTCATTGCAGGGCGTTGCTATTATGCAGGCGGAACCGCTTGTCATTATCAGGGCAGAAGTTATGGAGGGTCCAAAGAGTAATCTTTTGGAGTTGTATACCAAATTGCTGGAATTAAACGCCTCTGACGTAATTCATGGCGCGTATGCGGTGGATAAAAACAAGATAATTTTACTTGATACATTACAATACGAAACCATGGATAAAGAGGATTTCCGGGCGACTTTGGATTCTTTCAGCATGGCTTTAACAGAGCATTATCCGATTCTATCGAAATTCAGAGATAAAGGTTCTTCCGCCAAAGCGGAAACCGTGGGAGCCTAAAATGGGTATATTTTCGAGACTTAGAACTCTTATTGCGGCGAATGTAAACGCGCTGATTGGCAAAGCGGAAAAACCCGAAAAAATGCTAAATCAGCTTATTATCGAAATGAACGAGCAGTTAATCGAATCCAAGAAAGCCGTCGCTATGGCAATCGCGGACGAGAAAAAACTGGAACGGGAAAAAGACAACCAGTTTACCCAGTCGAAGGAATGGGAGCGCAAGGCGATGCTTGCCGTCACAAACGGAAAGGACGACCTCGCCAAAGAGGCCCTTTTGCGCAAGCAGGAATACGACAATGCCGCCGCCGAGTATCAAAAACAATGGGAAGCCCAAAGAACATCGGTAGAGTCGTTAAAAGAAAGCCTTAGGGAACTGCAAAATAAAATTGAAGAAGCCCAGCGCAAGAAAAATCTGCTTATTGCCCGCGCAAAACGCGCAGAAGCCCAGCAAAAGATACAGGACACTATTTCCAGCGTATCCGGCAACCGCAGCGCATTTGACGCTTTTGACCGTATGGCGACAAAAGTTGACGAAATGGAAGCAATGGCGGACGCATCCAAGGAATTGCAGGATTTAAGCAATAACACCAGCCTGGATAAACGCTTTAAGGAACTGGAAAAATCCGATTCAAGCGCGGATGCAATGCTTCTTGAGCTTAAAGAGAAAATGAAGGCTCTGCCCGAGAAATAGCCGGTTTAAAAATAATGATGAAAATCGAAATAAACACAAAAGTTACTCCTGTGGAAAACTTGTGTATTCAGTACTAATAAATGCTTGAAATGTATCACTTTTTATACAATAGTGAATATTAATATTGATTTTCAAATAACAGATCATGCTAATTCCTTGCTACATAAGGAATTACGTGTTTTATTTATTAGATTTATAAACATTATTTATTAAAATAAATGTGGTAGTTTTGATTCATCCTTGTGGAAAAAGAGTGGAAAAAATGGGAAATTGACGTTTTTAGACAAGATTTCCAGTGTACTATCCTCAAACATATTTCAGAAAACCTCTTTGGCAAATATTTGAAAACATGAAGAAAAAGTTGGTAAATTATTACTTTTTTAATATATTTACTTGCACTTATGCTTTAAAAATAAAATTATAAATGCGGCATTTTTTTGTCTGTATAAGACGGTACACCAGCAGGATTAGAGAACAGGTTAACGCCTGCCGTCTGTACCAACCTATAAGGATTGAGAGGGGATTTTTTTTATTTAAAATTGGAGTATTACCTTACTTCTTTTTAACAACTTTTTTTGTTGCTGTAGCCGACCTTCTAACTGCTTTTAAAGCCTGCTTTTTTGTTTTTGCGACGGCTTTCTCGGTTCTGGCGGCTTTTGTCGCAACGGTCATTTCAGATTTTATGACCTTTTTGGTTATTTTTTTACTCGTCTTACCGGCTTCTTTTTTCAAAGCTCCTGCTTTTGATTCAACCGCTTTTTGTATTTTTGCCATTTGTATTCTCCTTACTTAATTTTCGGTTTTTCTTTTTACGCCTTTAATGTGGAATTTATTCATCTACACCCGTTTATTGCTCCCCCTTGCAACCATTTGCAAATCTTGCTATCTTATGCCATATAAAGACATTTAATGCAATTTAAAGGAGTACTAAACAATGAGCATTGACACCAGCAGAATGCGTAACATCGGCATCAGCGCCCACATTGACTCAGGTAAAACTACCCTGTCTGAGCGCATTCTGTTCTACAGCAAAAAAATTCACGCCATACACGAAGTCCGCGGCAAGGACGGCGTTGGCGCTACTATGGATCACATGGAACTTGAAAGGGAACGCGGCATCACAATCCAGTCCGCCGCGACTCAGGTGACATGGAAAGACCACACCATCAATGTAATTGACACGCCCGGACACGTTGATTTTACCATAGAGGTCGAACGCTCCCTTCGCGTTTTAGACGGGGCGATTCTTGTTCTTTGCGCGGTCGGCGGAGTGCAGTCGCAGTCAATCACGGTTGACCGCCAGTTAAAACGCTACCATGTGCCGCGCATCGCGTTTGTAAACAAGTGCGACCGTACCGGCGCCAATCCTTTCAAGGTAAGAATGCAGTTACGCGAAAAGCTGGGGCTTAACGCCGTGATGATTCAAATCCCAATCGGGCTTGAAGATAAACTTGAGGGCGTTGTAGACCTTATCGCGATGAAAGCAGTCTACTTTGACGGTGATCAGGGCGAGACAATCCGTCTTGCGGAAATTCCAGCCCACTTAAAAGCGGACGCTGAAAAATACCGCGAGGAGCTTCTTGACGCTATCTCGATGTTCTCCGATGAGCTTGCGGAAAATATTATTGAGGGCAAGGCAATTTCCGAAGAGATGATTCACGCGGCGATCCGCAAAGGCACTCTTGCGGAAGAGTTTGTACCCGTTATGTGCGGTTCCGCCTACAAATTCAAAGGGATTCAACCGCTGCTGGATGGAGTAACGCATTATCTTCCCAATCCGGAAGAAGTAAAAAATTACGCGCTAGACCTTGATAAAAGCGAAGAAAAGATCGAGCTTAGCGCCGATGAAAAAAGCCCGACCGTCGCGCTCGGCTTTAAATTGGAAGACGGCCAATACGGACAGCTGACTTATGTGAGAATTTATCAGGGTAAATTAAAAAAAGGCGACGAGCTTCAAAACACCCGCGCCCGCAGAAAATTTAAAGTAGGACGCCTTGTGCGTATGCATGCGGACAGCATGGAAGATATTAACGAAGGCGCTCCCGGCGACATCGTAGCCCTATTTGGAATTGAATGCGCCTCCGGCGACACCTTCTGCGGCGGCGGGCTTAACTACGCGATGACGTCAATGTTTGTTCCCGCTCCCGTCATCTCTCTTGCTATTATGCCCAAAGACAAAAAAAGCGCCGACCAGATGGCGAAGGCTCTTAACCGTTTTACAAAAGAAGATCCCACTTTTCAAACTTACGTCGATCCCGAATCGAACCAGACAATCATTAAAGGCATGGGAGAGCTTCATCTTGAAGTGTACATCGAGCGTATGCGCCGCGAATACAAGTGCGATCTTGATACAGGCATGCCGCAGGTCGCTTACCGCGAAACAATTACGCAAAAAGCCGAATATAATTACACCCACAAAAAGCAGACGGGCGGCGCGGGTCAATTCGGGCGCGTGGCAGGTTACATGGAACCGTACTTCGAAGGCGATTACGATTTTGTAGACATGATCAAAGGCGGATCAATTCCCACTGAGTATGTGCCAAGCTGCGATAAAGGATTTAAAGAGGCGATTAAAAAAGGCAGCCTAATCGGCTTCCCAATCGTCAATATCCGCTGTGTAATCAACGACGGTCAAAGCCACCCGGTAGACTCGTCTGATATCGCCTTCCAGTCCGCGGCAATCGGCGCTTTCCGCGAAGCGTACAACAAAGCCCGACCGTGTATTCTTGAACCAATCATGAAAGTGTCGGTGGAAGGGCCGACGGAGTTTCAGGGAAATATTTTCGGCTCAATCAATCAAAGGCGCGGCATGATTTTATCTTCCGTAGAAGACGGACAATTTTCTCGCGTGGAAGCGGAAGTTCCGTTAAGTGAAATGTTCGGATATTCCACGGTTTTACGCTCGCTTACCCAGGGGAAAGCCGAGTTTACGATGGAATTTGAAAAATACTCAAAAGTCCCGCAGAGCGTATCGGAAGAGCTGATAAAAGATGCGGAAAAGAAGAAAAAGAACGCTAGTCGTTAATAGGAGAAAATATTATGGTATTAAACGAACTTATCCAACGCAGTCCAATCCGCATTTTTGAACAGTCAATCGAAGGCGGATTAAAGCCCGGAGAAATCGGAGTTATTGCTTCACCTAACGGAGTGGGAAAAACGTCGGTACTGGTACAGCTTGCCCTTGACAAGCTTCTTCAGGGTAAAAAAGTTATTCACGTATCCTTTACCAGCCACAATTCATTGGGACAGCTCAACCAGCATGTGCCTGTTTGGTACAATGATATTTTTGACGAATTTATCAACAAGAAAAATCTTGATAACGCCGTAGAAATAAAAAACAACCTTG
>Ga0268262_10005425_pt1 | contig 12661 bp, 6 predicted proteins | sample TergutNc150P3_FD_190354 | JGI IMG/M metagenome (GOLD analysis project Ga0268262, IMG submission 190354) | Nasutitermes corniger P3 segment gut microbial community from laboratory colony in Florida, USA - Nc150 P3 (SPAdes) (version 2) | ecosystem: Host-associated > Arthropoda: Insects > Digestive... | reverse complement strand
TTACCGAAGCTTCCGAAAACAACTGGTCTGTCCGAACCCTGGACAGAAACATCTCCACCCTTTATTGACGAACGGAGCGAAGCCGCGGCCGTGCTTGCACGGACATGGCTGAGCGAGTGAGGTAACCAAATAAAAGCGCCCCGACAAGGGGCGTTGACCGAATAAATGCGACATGTTACCGCGCACAGAAAAAACTACAGTGTACATTAACGGCGGGCTTGCTTTAGCAAGACCAATGCGCGGCGGGTCATCGAAGGGCGTAAGCCCTTCATTATCAGCGGCTGTTATCCTCACAAAACAAAAACATCGTTATAGCTGAAATGAAGGAAAAGACGGTGGATTTTCAGGATAGGCTGGAATTCATTAAAAATCCCGCAGTCCTTGAATTTCTCGGACTTCCCAATAATTTCGGCTATATTGAGGCAGAACTTGAAAAAGCCATCATCGACCACATTCAGCAATTCCTCCTTGAGTTGGGGAAAGGTTTTGCCTTTGTATCTCGGCAGCAGCTTATACGAACAGAAACAGCGGAATTTTATATCGACTTGGTATTCTACAATTTTATTTTGAAATGTTTTGTGCTTATTGAACTCAAAACGAATAAAATCACCCATCAGGACATAGGACAGCTTGATATGTATGTTCGTATGTTTGACGACATGAAAAAGCGCGAAGGCGATAACCCGACTATCGGCATTTTGCTTTGTACCGAGACCGATAAAACCATAGCGCGATACTCTGTTCTAAATGAAAACAAACAGCTATTTGCCGCAAAATATATGCCCTATCTGCCCACGGAAGAAGAATTGATAACAGAAATTGAACGGCAGAAGGAAATACTGAAAATTCAATTTATTAACAGTAAAGATACCTCGGATGGTTTATGAGATAAATAACAAAATAAAAACTTTATCAATCCGACAACCATTTGCCTTTCTCCTTTGCCAGGGCATAAAAACAGTTGAAAACCGAACATGGGATACAAAGTACCGGGGGAAACTAAAGAATATGCCGCTTTCATCAAATGGATAGAAGAATTAAGTAGTTTCTACAAACTTGAAAATATACCATTCGGTCAACCAAAGACATAAAAGACCGAGCCAAACAATACGGATTTGCCTGCCGGTACAGGTAATAATCGGCGAAGCTGAACTTGTAAACATTGTTAAAAACTCAAAAGAAGTCTTTGCCATTCCGAATAACTATCATCGGATAATGACAAATTCTATCTTGTATGAAAAACCTATATTGAATGTCATGGGCAAATTAAGATTATGGGAATATACAAAATACTTCTGATTGGGTAATATTAAGGAATTACAAGAAAGGTTGTACAGATTCGGAAAAGAGTTTCAGATAATTTTACCTGTCTTTGTCAGCTTACATATCCTGTCATTAGTGGTGAAGGGAGGAGTAAACGGTGGGGTGGTTCGGCAGCGGCTCGCCTAAAACCAGAACCGCCTGCCCTGTTATCGTGTAAGAAGTTACACCGGATTTTCCCGCCATATAATCGAACCAGCAACACTAAGTCCTTATACTGCAATGATTTACGTGAACGGCAAAATCTGACCGTCAGGGGGTGATTGACAAATACGCCGTAAAATAGCACTATTTCATAGTACAAAAAGCAAAGGCGCTATGGTCTTTTATCCGGGGATGATTATCCGAGGATTGCGGTCCGCAGCGCCTTTTTTGTAAATAAAGGACAGGCAATGACAGCATATTTGGTTTTACAGAACGGTACGGTAATGAAAGGCGTATATTTTGGCGCTCAGGGTGAAGTTACCGGCGAAGTTGTTTTTGCTACCGGTATGACCGGTTATCTGGAAACTCTGACTGACCCCAGCTATTACGGACAGATTGTCCTGCAAACATTTCCCCTGATTGGCAATTATGGCGTTATTCCGCCTGATTTTGAAAGCGCCACTATTGGGGCAAAAGCCTATATCGTGAAATATCCGTGTCAAAACCCTTCCAATTTCCGCAGCAAGGGCGATCTTGACACTTTTTTAAGGGAACGCGGTATTACCGGATTATGCGGTATTGATACCAGGGCGCTGACCAGAATTATCCGGGAAAACGGGGTTATGAACGGAAAAATTACGGCAACCCCCCCAACCGCAGCCGATATTGCGGCAGTAAAAGCATACTCAATCATCAATGCCGTTGCCGCCGTTTCATCACGCTCTATTACAAAAACCATACCCGGTCAGCCGCAAGCGGCAAAACGGGTGGCCCTTATGGATTTCGGCGCAAAGCGCGGCATAACGGCGGCGTTGGCGGCGCGGGGCTGCGAAGTGTGGTCGTTCCCCCATGATTCAGGCGCGCAGAAGATACTGAACATAAAACCGCATGGCATCATGCTCAGTAACGGTCCCGGAGACCCGGCGGAAAGCGCCAACAACGGAATTATCGAGACGCTCCGTATTCTCCAGCAAAGCGGCGTGCCTATTTTCGGCATTTGTTTGGGACACCAACTGCTGGCGCTGGCAAACGGTTATTCAACGCGTAAACTTAAATTCGGTCACCGGGGCGCCAATCAGCCGGTTAAGGAACTTGCAACCGGACGCGTGTACATCACCAGTCAAAATCACGGATACGCAGTGACTGCGGATAAAGGTTCGTTTATAAATGTCAACGACGGTACCTGCGAGGGCATGGATTACGGTAATTCGTTTTCCGTGCAATTCCATCCCGAAGCGTGCAGCGGGCCGCTGGACACGGCTTTCTTATTTGACCGTTTTATAGCAAGGATGAACGCTTATGCATGATATACTATCAGACAGAATTATCGCTTACTTTCAACCTATTCTTTCCGCCGATACCAAAGACGTATATGGTTATGAAGTCTTAGGCCGCTATGTAGACGACGACGGAACGGTAAAATCGTTAGGCCCTTTTTTTGCCAGCCCTGACATTTCACATGAAGAAGCCCTCAAAATGGACAGAATAGTCAAAAGATACGCTTTCAAAAAATATGCGGAAGAAAAGCGCAGCGAATATTTGTTTATCAATATCAGATTGGCCTGGCTTTTGCCGTACACGGAAAATCCTGAAGAAATGATAACGCTGCAGCTGGTAAAAGAATTCGGCGTCGCTCCTGAAAAACTGGTTATAGAAATTACGGAAGAGGAGTTTAATGCAAGCGAAGAATATTTACGCTCCATAGTCCACTACAAAAAAATCGGCTGCCGCATTGCGCTTGACGATTACGGAAAGAGGGCCAGCAATATTGACCGGTTGGCAAAACTTCAGCCTGACATTATAAAAATCAACATTGATTACATTCATAACAGCGAACAATCTTATCATTATCGTGAGTATTTACGCTCTCTTGCCGTCTTTGCCGATGCCGTCGGCATTGAAGTATTGTATGAAGGCGTAGAGACGCCGCGGCAGCTTGATATCTGCGTTTCCTCAAAGGGAAGGTATTATCAGGGATTTTTAATCGCCCTCCCTCAATCATCAATGCGCGATGCTGTTGTCAACCAGTCTTTGCTTCCTGAAGCAATTGTAACCTCGTATATGGCAATACAAAAAATGACCGTCGATACGGAGTCTTTGAAAAATTCTTTTGATGCTTATGTTGAGCGCTTTTTGCTCGAAAACCCGTTTGACGGTGAAAAGACAAACAATGATCCATACCTTATGAAACTTTTTTATGAATTGCCTGAAGTAAAACGTGTTTATCTGTGTAATTACAAAGGCGTTCAAATTTCCAATAATATTGAACGTCAATCGGGTGATATTATATGCCGCGATTGTAAAAACAAAAATTGGGCGTGGCGCGGGTATTTTCATGAAACAACAAAGGCTTTTGCCAGGGGCAGAAAAAGCTGTCTGTCAAACCCGTACCGTGATTTCACGACCAAAGAACAAATCTTCACCTATTGTTATGCGATTAACAATGATGTGTTTTTATTTGCCGACATCGCCAAAGATACGGAAAGGATGAACGATAATGTCACTGGATAGGAGAGTAAGCACCGGAATGCCCGGTCTTGATCAGGCCATTGACCAGCTGCGGTTGGGAGACAATGTGGTTTGGCAGGTGCAATCCATTGAAGATTACCTGTATGTTTTGTGTCCGTATATCATACAGGCAAAAAAAGACGGGCGCAGGCTTGTCTACTTTCGATTTGGCAACCATAAGCCTTTAATGGCGGAAAATGAACCTTCCGTCCTGTATCAACTGGATACTTCCGAAGGTTTTGAGTTGTTTGCCCTGAAAGTCCATGACATTATTGCCCGCGAAGGACTGGAAGCTTTTTATGTCTTTGACTGCCTGAGCGATCTGCTGGAAAGCTGGTGTTCCGACATGATGGTAGGCAATTTTTTCCGTATCACCTGCCCTTTCCTGTTTGTGCTTGATACGCTGGCCTATTTCGCCCTTATCCGCGGCGCTCACACTCACGATACCATTGCCCGCATACGGGAAACAACCCAGCTTTTACTGGATGTGTACCATGTTGATGATAAATTTTATCTTCATCCGCTCAAGGTATGGGAGCGGTATTCGCCCACCATGTTTTTTCCGCATCTGATTAACGGCGATGAGGCCGTCTCAATTACCTCCAGCGCCGATGCGGCGACTTTGTTTTCACGGGTCAGCCGCGGCGGACACCCCAGGGATTATTGGCATATTAAACTTGATCACGCGCGCACATTCATCGGCAGTGATGAAAAATCCCAGGAAGAAATAAAGAAAATGCTGATCGGCTGGATTATCGGCAAAGAGTGGCGCATAACAAACCTCATTATTAAGTATTTTACGATCTCTGATATCCTGAATATTGCTGAAAGGGAAATAGGAACGGGGTTTATCGGCGGAAAAAGCGTCGGCATGCTTCTTGCCAGAAAGATTCTTGAGAAGGAAATGGGTGATGTCAAGCAGGCTCTTTTTGAACCCCATGATTCTTATTATCTGGGTTCGGACATTTTTTATACCTACATTGTGCAAAACGGATGGTGGGATTTACGGATTAAGCAAAAAACCTCAGAAGGATACTTTACCGTCGCAAAGGAATTGCGGGAAAAAATGCTGCAAGGCAAATTTCCGGATTCCATCAGGGAACAATTTATACAAATGCTGGAGCATTTCGGGCAATCGCCCATCATAGTCCGTTCAAGCTCGTTGCGTGAGGATAATTTCGGCAATGCGTTCGCGGGAAAATATGAAAGCGTCTTTTGCGCCAATCAGGGTACGCCGGAAGAGCGTTATGCGGCATTTGAACAGGCCGTCCGCACGGTGTACGCCAGCACCATGAATGATGACGCTCTCTCTTACCGGCAGCGCCGCGGCCTTACCAATCTGGACGAGCAAATGGCAATCCTTGTTCAGCGGGTTTCAGGCAACCATTACGATGAACTGTTTTTTCCGCACATTGCCGGCGTCGGGAATTCCACCAACTTGTATGTGTGGGACAAAGCCATGAACCCGGACGCCGGTATGCTGCGGCTTGTCTTCGGGCTGGGAACCCGCGCCGTGGACCGCGTTTCAGGCGATTACGCGAAATTGATTCCCCTGGATTGCCCGGATAAGGGGCCTCCCGTCAGCTACGGCGATGAAAAGAAATTTTCGCAGCATAAAGCCGATGTTCTTGATCTGCTGAATAATCAGTTAACAGAAATACCTCTGGAAACCCTGGCGGATCGCGATCTGAAAACCGACAAAACCATTTTTTTCAGCACGGATACCGCGGCGGTAAATCGCATGCGGGAGTTGGGGATTAACTATAATACAACTCCTCGAATCCTGGATTTTAAGAAACTGCTGACCGAAACAGAGTTTCCCGAATTTGTCCGCGCCGTGCTTTCCACGCTGAATAAAGCCTATGACTATCCGGTGGATATTGAATTTACCGTTAATTTCAACCCCAACGGCGGGTTCCGGTTCAGCCTGCTGCAATGCCGCCCCCTGCAAACAAAAGGGCTGGGCAGAGTTATGGAAATCCCGCAGCCGAAGCAGGAGCAGATTCTTTTCTCTTCCGCCGGAGACTTTATGGGCGGCAATGTCAGATTGTGTTTTGATTATGTTGTTTTTATCAGGGCGGCACAATACCTTGAGCTGACCGATCAGAATAAATACCAGGCGGCGCGGGTGATAGGCGCTATAAACCAAAAACTGAAAGATAAAACAGTTTTATTAATGGGGCCGGGCAGGTGGGGAACAACCACGCCGTCTTTGGGAATTCCGGTTCATTTCAGCGAGCTATGCAACATGGCTGCGTTATGCGAAGTATCGTATCCGAAAGCGGGTATTGTGCCGGAACTGTCTTTTGGCAGCCACTTTTTTCAGGACATCGTGGAATCTGATATTTTTTACGCCGCTGTTTTTGACGGGGAACCGGGCATCGTATTCTGTCCGGAACAGATTTTAATGCGGGAAAACCTGCTGACGGAAATGTATACCGGAGAGAAAAAATGGGATTCGGTGATACATATAGCAAAGACGCCCGGTTTGACATTACATTCCGATATAACAAACCAAAAACTGCTTATCTATTGGGATTAGGAAAGGATGAACGATTATGCCGCTTGATAAAAATATACAAAAGACTATGGTAATCGGCTCCGGTCCGATTGTCATAGGGCAGGCGGCAGAGTTTGATTACGCGGGAACGCAGGCTTGCCGCGTACTGCGCCAGGATGGGATTGAGATTGTCCTGGTCAACTCCAATCCGGCGACCATTATGACCGATAACAACATCGCTGATAAAATTTACATTGAGCCGCTGACTCTTGCCACCGTTAAGCGCATTATCGAAAAAGAACGTCCCGACAGCATATTATCGGGACTCGGCGGGCAGACGGGACTCACGCTGTGTATGCAGCTTGCCCGTGACGGTTTTCTGGAAAAAATGAACGTGCGTCTGCTCGGTTCATCGCCCGAAACTATTGACAAGGCGGAAGACCGGCTGATTTTTAAGGAAACCATGCAGAGCATCGGCCAGCCGGTAATTCCATCGGCTGTCGCTGTCGATTTGGAAACCGCGGTTAAATTCGCCGCAGAAATAGGCTATCCGGTAATTGTGCGCCCGGCTTTCACGCTGGGCGGTTCAGGCGGCGGCATTGCCGTTAACGAAGCGCAGTTCCGAGAAATTGCCGCTAACGGCATTGCCCTTTCGCCCATTCATCAAATACTTGTGGAAAAATCCGTTGCCGGCTGGAAGGAAATTGAATTTGAGGTAATGCGTGACCGCGCCGGAAATGTAATTACCGTCTGCTCAATGGAAAATTTTGATCCGGTCGGCATACACACCGGCGACAGTATTGTTATCGCGCCTGCCGTTACATTGGCTGATAAAGAATATCAGATGCTGCGTTCAGCCGCCCTGAATATTATCTGCGCTCTCGGCGTTGAAGGCGGCTGTAACGTTCAGTTCGCCCTGCATCCTGACAGTTTTGAATATGCGGTTATTGAAGTAAACCCGCGCGTCTCACGCTCCTCGGCGCTTGCCAGCAAGGCGACCGGCTATCCCATAGCGAAAGTAGCGACCAAAATCGCTATTGGCTATACTCTTGATGAAATTATTAACGCGGTAACCGGCACTACCTTCGCCGCGTTTGAGCCGACGCTTGACTATGTGGCGGTCAAGTTTCCCAAATGGCCATTTGACAAATTTGTATACGCTCAAAAAGAGCTGGGTACGCAGATGAAAGCCACCGGCGAGGTCATGGCGATTGCCGATACCTTCGAGGAAGCGCTGGTGAAGGCCGTCCGCGGCGCGGAGATAGGACTTTCCGGCCTTGACCTGCCCCGTTTATCCGCTAAATCAGACGAAGAAATCCGCCTGCTTCTTAAAACCGTGACCGATGAACGCCTGTTTGTGCTGTATGAAGCGCTCAAGCGCGGCATCAGCGTAGATGAACTGTACAGCATTACCAAAGTAGACCGCTGGTTTTTGCATGGGCTGGTTAATATCGCTTCATCTTCACCGCCCACCCAGTCCACACTACTGTACAAAATGGTCGATACCTGCGGCGGTGAATTTGAGGCCAAAACGCCGTATTTTTACTCCATTCAAAACGGCACGGAAAATGAAGCCTTGCCGTTTATCCGGAAAAGCGGCAAACAGCGGATTGTCGTACTGGGCAGCGGCCCAATCCGCATCGGGCAGGGCATTGAGTTTGACTACGCATGCGTGCATTGCGTATGGACGCTGAAAAGCATGGGATACGAAGTTATCGTCATTAACAACAACCCCGAAACGGTCTCCACCGACTTTGACACCGCCGACAGGCTGTATTTTGAACCGCTGTGCATTGACGACGTAATGAGCATTATAGAGATTGAACAACCGTTAGGTGTCATCGTAGCATTCGGCGGCGGCACGGCAATCAAACTGACAAAAAAACTTCACGAGCGCGGCGTTAATATTATCGGCACTTCCGCGGACAGCATCGACATCTGCGAGGACAGGCAGCGCTTTGACGCGCTGCTGGAACGCCTGCAGATAAAACGCCCCAGGGGTTACGGCGTTATGACGGAAGCGCAGGCGCTGGACGCCGCCGATAAACTTGGCTTTCCCGTCCTTATGCGCCCCTCCTATGTATTGGGCGGACAGAACATGATCATTGCATTTTCACCGGATGATATTCGCGAGTACATGGAAATCATCCTGCGTTCAAAACAGGAAAACCCCGTATTAATTGACAAATATCTGGAGGGATTGGAGATAGAGGTTGACGCATTATGTGACGGCGCCCCTTCCCTTGGCGGTAAGGGCGGTGTTTTTATTCCCGGCATAATGGAACATATTGAGCGTACCGGCGTTCATTCCGGAGACAGCATCGCCGTATATCCCGCCCTGAACATAGACGATGCGTTAGCTGAAAAAATTTTTGCCGTTACAAGAGAACTGTGCATGGCGTTGAATGTGAAAGGCCTGGTCAATATTCAATATGTCCTTTACGAAAACGATGTTTATGTAATTGAGGTTAATCCACGGGCATCCCGCACTGTTCCCTATCTCAGCAAGGTTACCGGAATTCCCATGTGCGAGATAGCCACAAAAACAAGCGTAGGAAAATCATTATCGGAACTTGGTTGCTCATCGGGCATCGGGAGAATTCCTCCCTATGTCGCGGTTAAAGTGCCCGTTTTTTCCTTTGAAAAACTGGCCGGCGTAGACACGCACCTGGGGCCTGAAATGAAATCAACGGGAGAAGTTTTGGGCATTGGGAAAAACTTTGAGGAATCGCTGTATAAGGGGCTTGTCGCCGCAGGCTACAAAATGAAAAAGAAAGGCGGCGTATTGATTACCGTGCGGGACAGCGACAAGGCGGAGATTACCGATGTGGCGAAAAAATTCGCGCAGTGCGGATTTTCCCTGCACGCGACGCGGGGAACCGCCCGCTACCTTGCGGGAAAGGATTTCGATGTTCATCCGATAGATAAAATATACGATAATCGGGAAAACAACACGGAAACTCTTTTGGCAAGCGGCCAAATAAGTTATATCATCTCTACGTCCGAAAAAGGCAGAGACCCTGCGTTAGACGACGTGAAACTCCGCAGAAAAGCCTGCTCTCTTGGCGTGCCGTGCCTGACATCAATTGATACGGCTAACGCGCTGGCGGACGGCTTGCTTTCCGGCTACAGCGAAATCAATACCGAATTGGTTGACATCAACCGCCTCAGGAGCGGGCGCACGAAACTTGCCTTTACGAAAATGCACACCTGCGGCAATGATTATATTTACTTTAACTGCTTCGACACGGAAATTAATTCGCCTGAATCGCTGTCCGTGTTTCTGTCCGACCGGCATACCGGAGTAGGCGGAGACGGCGTTGTGCTGATACTGCCGTCCGGTATTGCTGACGCAAAAATGCGGATGTTCAACCGTGACGGCAGCGAGGGCGGCATAAGCGGCAACGCAATTCGCTGTGTCGCAAAATATCTTTTTGATAATGGTATTGTCAAAAAACAGCGTATGCTTATCGAAACCCGCAGCGGCACAAAGGAACTGTATCTTTCCACCAGAAACAGAGAAGTATCGTCCGTAAAAGTTAATATGGGACGCGCCGAACTGCACCCGGATCGTATACCCGTCAAATTAACCGGAGAAAATGTAATCGCGCGAAAAGCGGCCATCGGCGGCGCTGATTACGAGATTACCTGCGTTTCTCTGGGCAATCCTCACGCCGTGGTGTTCCATGATAAACTGGAGCGTCTTGAGTTAGGTGAAATAGGACCGTTATTTGAAAACGATCCGCTGTTTCCCGACCGGGTAAACGCGGAATTTGTCAATGTTATGGGCAGGAACCATTTAAAAATACGCTTGTGGGAACGCGGCAGCGGTGAAACACGGGCCAGCGGCACCGCCGCCTGCGCTTCGGCTGTGGCGGCGGTTCTGAACGGCTGCTGCGACAAGGACACGGATATCAAAGTGCAGCTGCCCGGCGGGGATTTAATCATTCGTTATACCGATGAGGCAGTATATATGACGGGCGATTGCATAAAAGTATTTGACGGGATGGTGGAGATATGAGCAGGCAAAATATGACTAAATACATTTTTGTAACAGGCGGCGTTGTATCGGGGCTTGGCAAGGGGATAACCGCCGCATCGCTCGGCAGGCTGCTGAAACAGCGGGGCTTAAAGGTCGCTGCGCAGAAACTCGATCCGTATATGAATGTAGACCCCGGAACCATGAGCCCGTTCCAGCATGGTGAGGTTTTTGTCACCGACGACGGCGCGGAAACCGATCTTGATCTGGGGCATTACGAGCGTTTTATTGATGAAAACCTGACAAAACTCAGCAACCTGACATCCGGCCAGGTGTACCGGAATGTGCTTGAGCGTGAGCGCGCGGGAGCGTATCTTGGCAGTACCGTGCAGGTTATTCCCCATGTCACCGGGGAAATAAAGAATTTTATTTATGCAGGGGCCGAAAACAGCCGCGCCGACGTGCTGATCACCGAGATTGGCGGTACAACCGGCGATATTGAAAGTCAGCCTTTTTTGGAGGCAATCCGGCAGATTTCCCTGGAAAAAGGCCGCGAAAACTGCCTTTTTATCCATGTAACCCTGGTTCCGTATCTGAAAGCGTCCGGCGAACATAAATCAAAACCAACGCAGCACTCGGTCAAGGAACTGCGCGCCATAGGTATTTCACCTAACATCATTATCGCCCGCGCTGACGAGTCGTTAAGCGGCGGCATCAAGGACAAAATATCGCTCTTTTGCAATGTAAAACCCGATTGCGTCATAGAAAACATCACTATTTCCTCCCTGTACGAAGCGCCGCTCATGCTCCATCAAAACGGCCTGGACAAGGTTGTATGCCGCGAACTGGGACTTGACGTTTCTGAGCCTAATTTGAACGAATGGCGGAGCATGGTTCATAAAATCGGGGAGAGAAAACAGGAAGTTAACATCGCCATTGTGGGAAAATATATCCAATTACATGACGCGTATCTGTCCATTATTGAAAGTCTGAACCACGCGGGATTTGAAACCAGCGCGGGAGTAAACATTCAATGGATTGACAGTGAGGATGTAACAGGCGAAAGCGTTGGCGTACTGTTACGCGAAACAGACGGCATAATTATTCCCGGCGGTTTTGGAGACAGGGGAATTGAGGGGAAAATTACCGCCTGCCGCTATGCTCGGGAAAATAACATACCGTATCTGGGAATTTGCCTGGGAATGCAGATTGCCGTGATTGAATTTGCACGTAACGCCTGTGGACTGGAACGCGCCAATTCAAGTGAATTTGACGAAACTTCACCGCATCGCGTCATTGATCTTATGCCCGACCAGGCCGGCATGGTCGGATCGGGCGGCACCATGCGTCTTGGCGCTTATCCCTGTAAAATCACGAAAGGTACGCTGCTGCACAGGCTGTACGGTACGGGAGAAATAAGCGAGCGTCATCGCCACCGCTTTGAATTTAACAATGGTTACCGGGAGGCATTATCGCGCAAAGGACTGATTATTTGCGGCGCGTCTCCTGACGGTACTTTGGTTGAAGCGGTCGAACTGCCGGATCGCCGCTTTTTCACCGGGGTTCAATTTCATCCTGAATTCAAGAGTCGTCCCAATAAGCCGCATCCTCTTTTTCTTGGGCTGGTAAAAGCGGCGCTTACAATGCAAAAGTGAAACCGGTATCAAATGTATTGACATACGCCGCAAAAATCGGCAGACTGTTTTTTATGGGGTGCTGGATGGTTCCGGCTGAGAGTGGGCGCTGACGCCCGCAACCCTTGTCCGACCACATAATCAAAGATTATGTGGTCGGATGAACCTGATCCGGATAATGCCGGCGGAGGGAAAAGACGCGTGTAATCCCTTGCCTGCATAGTATCTATGGAGGCTTTTTTTATGTCTGAAAAAAATACGGTCAACCTGAACGGAACGCCGACAGAAGGGCAAGGATTCTCATTATGAAAAAATCTACCATGTTTTTACTTTGGCTTGGAGCGGCAATTTCCGTTTCAGAAATATTTACCGGCGGGCTGCTTGCCCCATTGGGTTTTGCCCGGGGGTTTGGCGTAATAATTATCGGACATTTAATAGGAACGGTCTTGTTCGCGGGCGGCGCATATATTTCTTATTGCCGAAAAGTCAACTCAATGGAGAGCGTGGTTTTTTCCCTCGGTAAAAACGGCGCGAGATTCGTCGCGTTGTGTAACGTGGTACAACTTATAGGCTGGA
>Ga0268262_10005424_pt1 | contig 12662 bp, 13 predicted proteins | sample TergutNc150P3_FD_190354 | JGI IMG/M metagenome (GOLD analysis project Ga0268262, IMG submission 190354) | Nasutitermes corniger P3 segment gut microbial community from laboratory colony in Florida, USA - Nc150 P3 (SPAdes) (version 2) | ecosystem: Host-associated > Arthropoda: Insects >... | reverse complement strand
GAATTTGTCCATCTGCCGATTAATCTGGTTATTACCCACCGCAACAAAGTAGACCCTGAAAGCAGCCTGTGGCGCGACACTCTTGACGCTACCCACCAGCCGCCGTTGATGGTAAACAGTTTTAACGCTTAATTTGCAAGTAACGTGAAGAATGCGAAACAAATTAACAGATGAACTTGCCGTCTGTGGAATGAACGCGGTTCTTGCCGTGGGTGAGTATCATCCCGCGGCAATCAACCGCTTGTTTTTACGCGAAGACCGCCTTAATTCATTTACCGGTATTTGCAAACAACTTGCAGAAAGAAAGCGCCCCTATAAACTCTGCGAAGACGAAGAACTTGAGCGAATCTGCAAAAGCGTCCATCATCAGGGCGTAGTTGCGATGATCGAAGAGCCTGTGGTTGAACCGCTGACCCATGACGATCTTGATCTATGGGCTGCCGAAGGAAAGACCGGAGTCCTTCTCCACTCTGTCGGCAATGACCACAACTTAGGCGCAATCGCCAGGGCCGCCGCTTTTTTTGACGCAAACTACATAGTGTTAAACGAAAAAGATACTGAAGCGCATCTTACGACAAGCGCCTACCGTATCGCCGAAGGCGGCTTTGAACATATAACGGTACGAAAAATTTCAAACTCGGCCGCCTTCCTAAAAGACGCGTCAAAAAAACTTTTAACAATCGGCACCGACACAAGGGCAAGACAACGCATCGGCGACTTGAGCGTCATTGTAAAAAAACGCCAGGGCATCGTTCTTGTTTTAGGCAACGAGGAGACAGGCTTACCCAAAGAAGTGAAAGATCAATGCTCCTGCTTACTGAGAATCCCGGGGACGGGAAATATTGACAGCTTAAATGTATCGCAAGCTGCTGCGTTGTTTCTGAATGCGATATATAGTGTCTAGGAAAAACCTCACGCAGAGGCGCGGAGGACGCAAAGTTTTTGTCCGATAGCTTATTGTTACTCAAGATATATAAGTCTGATTACAAATCTTGAAGGAAAACTATAATATTTCGAACAACGACTCTGCGTCCTCTGCGCCTTTGCGAGAAATATTGCGGATAAATCCTTGACCCCATCAAAATTTTGCCGTATCATGTTTTTGTGGCAAAACGGAAAACGGCGGAAAATTCAAAATCCAAAGGATCTCAGGCGGTCGTTATTTTTTGGCTGGTTTTTGTAATTGCTATTATCTGCATCTTTATGGCAAATGCCTCCACCATAAAAAAGAATTTTGATATTTTTAAAACGCGCCTAACCACCCCTCCCGGCTCGGAAGAAGAAGTTTTACCGGTGGATGAAGATCACCCTGTAACAATTGTAATTGAACCTTCCGCGTCAAAACCTCAAGGCTCTGAAGGACAAAAACCGCAAACCACTGAACCCGCAAGAACTCAAGATACTCAGCCTGAAAAACCTCCGGCGGCTTCAACGCAGAAACCAAAAACCCCGGCAACGTCTCAGCCTGTGCAGACAAGAGACAGGGCTATTTATTTTGCCAATGTCGGAAGCGATGGGCAGATTCTCCATTCAAAGGTAACGCGAAAAATTCCCGTTTCGGAATCGCCGATGCAGGATGCCTTGAAGGTACTGCTTGCAGGCCCTACGGCGGAAGAATTAAGCCGCGGTCTTCTTAACCTTATTCCAAAAAACACAAGGATACTTTCCGCGACAGTCAGAGGAAATACCGCTTACATCAGTTTTAGCGAAGATTTTTTATTTAACACTTTCGGCGTGGAAGGTTATGTCGCCCAGCTTAGGCAGATCGTTTGGACAGTGACAGAGTTTCAAAATGTAAAGGACGTACAGATATTAGTAGACGGCAGAAGACTGGATTATCTTGGCGAAGGTATCTGGATTGGAAGCCCAATCAGCCGTCAATCCTTTTGATTGAAACTGCTTTTCCTGTCTCTGTATCAATCTCCGCGATGATGCCCTGCATTTTTCCCGGTTTATCTGACGCCGCTATTTCCATGTGATACAAAACCTGCTTGCGGGCGCGTTCAATGCAAATTTTCGGGTCCATGCCGATTACACTGTCAACATTGCCGGTCATTCCAAGATCGGTGATGTATGCGCTGCCATTCGGCAATATCCGTTCATCGGCGGTTTGTATGTGCGTGTGAGTGCCCGCAATTACAGCCGCGCGCCCATCGGCATAATAGGCAAGAGCTTCTTTTTCGCGGCTGGATTCGGCATGGAAGTCTACAAGTACAATCGGCAGGACAAGCGGAATTGAATTACCAAGTTCCGTAAAAAGCGGATGAATACCGGCCGCTTTGCCCATATACATATTTATAAGATGATCAAAACATTTAAAAGGACAATCAATGGCAGTCATTAATTCGCGGCCCTGAAGATTTATAATTATCCAGTTTTTTCCATTTTTATTTATGCAGGCAGATCCCGTGCCGGAAATATCAGGATTTGTAACCGTACCCGCCGGATAATTAGCCGGGCGAAGAATTTGTTTTTCAGTTTCCAGAACATGCCAGAATTCGCGTTTTTCCCAGATGTGGTTTCCGGAAGTAATAACATCCGCGCCGGCCGCAATTATGCGTTTAAAGTCATTTTCGGTCATACCAAAACCTTCGGCGGCGTTCTCGCCGTTGACCGAGACAAAATCAATTTGATGTTCTTTAACCAGCTCCGGCAGTTTAGCTTCCAGAGTTTCAATGCCATGATTTCCTACTACGTCACCGATCATGGCGGCTTTTACTGTAAGCATAATTATATATTGCCATAAAAGCCTTCTATCTGTAAACTGTACATATGACCAGAGGAATTTTCATCGTAGGAAACGAATCGGCTCTTAGCCGCGCAATTGAGGCGGAGACAGGCAGCCGCGTAGAACAATTTGCCGCCGCTTTTATCCCAAACAGATTTTTCGGCGCGGCAAAGAGTTCAACGCAGGAAACGCCCCAGCGTCTTTCCCTTGACTGGAATCCGTCAAGCCCTATTTCCGCCCGAACTCTGGTGCTGGCCGCGGAAAATCGCCTTGAACATATTGATGAAGCGATACTTGTCTGCTCTCCTCCTTCCATTCGCAGTAAAGCCTTTGATCTTTCTTTTTCTGATGTTGAAATAATGATTAACGACCACATAAAAGGATGGTTTTTTCTTGTAAAAGAACTTGCGGCTGTTTTTAACAACCGCAAGCGCGGAACTCTTGCCCTTGTTTATCCCGATATTGCTTCAACATCCCAAAAAGATGAAGCGGCGGATTTACTTGGCCCTCCCGCTCTAGCCTCCTTCCGCGCCCTGACTAGCAATTTACTGTCCGCCGCCCACAACGAGTCTTATTTCACCATGGGCTTTTCAACTACCGATGCGGGAAATGAATCCGGTTTTGCTTCATTTATTTTTAAATCTCTTGACGAAACGGCAAAACGCTCCAACGGCAAATTGCACAAGTATGGGAAGTTTAGTTTGTTTAAGTGAGTGACAGACACCGTATAAAGATGTCTGTCACTTATGCTATTGAGAATAACCTATTCTGTAATTACCACCACTAGAACTGTATGCTTGTACTTCAATGATGTAATAACCTGATGTTGAAAAATAATAATTGATTTGATTATCATCATAACTTCTATCATCCACTTCAACAACATACGATGAGTATCCTTCTCTTTTTAGACCAACTTTAATATCAGCAGTGTAGTTGGAATTGTCTGAATCATCCCATCGAATCCAACAGGTATGCCCAGAATTTCCGTAGAACCGATAAGTTTGAGTTGCTCCGTTAGATATAGTATTGTTATACCAAGAATTGGGTGGTAAATCAATGGCGCTTGATGAGTTTCCGCCGCCGCCACTGCTACTCCCTGGTCTGGTACTGCTAGTGCTGTACGTAATTGCGAAAGTACCGCTATTACTTTTGGAATATATTTTCACTCTTAATTTTACCATACCACTTGAATTGGCTCTAAACGACTGAGGAGTTATCCATGCAGAATCTTCTTCTTCAAAGATAGTTGAACCATTGCTGTAATACGCGTCAACTAAAATATCCGTCGTTTTACTACCATCACCATCATAGTCGTCATTCCACCAGACATAGTATGTATTTCCACTGGTAACGTTGAAAGAATACCAAACATAGTCCCAGGCAATACTACCATTAGCCCAAGTACCTGCTTTCAGCGAGAATGGGTTAGTCTCAGTACCGTTTCCGGTTCCACCGCTGCCGTCATCGCAAGCGGCCATTGAGAAAATGATTACCGCAATGAGTGCGATACCCGATAAAAATTTGATTGTGCTCTTCATTGAAAACACTCCTTTTGTTTCACACTACTATTTTTAGATGTGCAAACATAGATATTGCGCAATTTGGTTTTTCCAAACTGCGTTAGCTTATAGGCTGTTTGCCAACGGCAAACTTATATATAAAACCGTGAAACACAGCTTTATAACCATATATAATTTTATATTTTCGGAATTGATCATCTATATCCGCTAATAGTAACATATAATATACATTATTACAAGTAACTTGTCAATAATTTGCTACTATTTACTATAGTAAATGATGATAAATAACCTTCCGGAAATTCGTTCAATTTTAGCTAAAAACCTCAAGGAACAACGTAATAAATTGGGGTTATCGCAGGAAAAATTTGCTGAAATATCCGGCTTATCTATTCAGACCATAAATGATATCGAAGGCTGCCGTAAATGGGTAAGCGATAAAACTATAACCAAACTTTCTTTAGCGTTGAATTTGGAATGTTACCAATTATTACTGCCTAAATTGACAATCAAGCGCAAGAAGGAAAAGAACTCAACTCAAAAACTTTGGGATTTAATGAAAACCCTTAAAAAAAGCGTTGATTCTCAAATAGTGTCCCATTTTACCGAATATCTAAAAAAATAAGATATTATACTCTCCATATAGCGTACCAATTAAAAATATACGCCATATATAGCAGTTGACGGATTCCCTTTCAAGACTTTAGAATTATAATATCTTATTTTCGTGGAGGAGGTTCACTATGACAACGGCTTCTGAAGTGGCAAAATACATCATTAAGTCTCTGCCGGTAGATAATCTAAAACTGCAAAAGTTGCTCTATTACAGCCAAGCGGTTTACCTTGTCTTACATAACAAGGAACCTCTTTTCAGAGAAGATATAGAGGCTTGGGACTACGGACCTGTTGTTCCTCCTGTATATATGGAATACAAAAAATATGGATTTGAGAGTATCCCTCCCGCTGATGACGAATCGACTCTTAACTTTGAAGAAATGCAAGCTGTGGATATGACGCTTGCCTGTTTCGGGGTATTATCAGGTCCCACTTTAATAAATCAAACTCATTATGAGGATCCGTGGAAAAACGCATACCACCGAGGGCGGCCCAGCGGGATTATAACCATTGAGGCTATCTATGATTATTTCAAAGATGCCTTAGATTTTTCCGATGAAAAATAATAAAAAAATAAAACCTCCGGCAATGTTGAAAGTGCCGTCTATTGCTACATATTCCCCATATCCTCGTCCTATATGCCTTGAAAAATGCACAATGAATATCCCAAGGGGTTATGAAGAAAATATTTTGATGACTCTTAAAGCGTTTAGCAATAAAGAAACATTTGAACGAAAAACCCCTCATAAATTAAAAGGCGGTGAAACGTGGAGCATTGATATAAAATCAAGGGATGACAAATACCGTATGTTATTTTATTTTGATAATCGTATTTGTAAAATAACCAATCTTTGTACTACTGAAACACATTAAAGAAGTAAAAAGTAAAAAATTATTCTTTAAGATCACAATTTGTGATCTCACAGTATCTTACCCCACTTTCCTTCTTCGTGTTCTTTGTACCTTCGCGCTTTTTAAGTGAGTTTTTTTGGAACTCCCTTGTCCATCTCCCCTTAAACATATAAAATTATATTATGGAACCTCGAATCAGGGAAAAACCGACTTCAAAGTCAAGGGAAAAATTTAAAGAACCTGAGCAGTTCAGAGTGATTCTCTTAAATGACGATTATACAACTATGGATTTTGTGGTCGTTGTTTTAATGGAAATTTTTCATAAAACCATTGAAGATGCTAATAAAATAATGTTGGATGTTCACAAAAAAGGCAGAGGATTAGTCGGGGTGTATACCTGGGACATTGCCGTGACCAAAACCGAGCAGGTACATGCGGCGGCAAAGGCAAATGAATTTCCGCTTATGTGTATTATGGAACCGGTTTAATATTATAGAAGAGAACGATAATTTATGTTATATTATAATTAGGGGATGAAAAATGAAAGTTTCCGGTCATGTACAGGCGATAATTGACGCGGCGTATAACGAAGCAAAGGTGCGAAAACATGAGTACCTTACTCCCGAACATATACTTTACGCCGCCCTGGCTTTTGACGAAGTTCAAGGGGTATTGTTTTCGTGCGGGGCTGATTTAGCCCAGCTTAAACATGGAATGGAAAATTTCTTTGAGCAAAAGATGCCGATTACGTCAGGCGAACCTACAAAGACCGTGGGCTTTCACAATATCATTGAACGCGCTTTGATACATTGCAAGTCAGCCCAAAAAGACATGATCGACGTGGCGGATATTCTTGTCTCCCTTTACGATGAAGAAAGATGTTACTCAGGCTATTATCTGCGCAAGGCGGGAATAAGGCGGCTGGAACTTTTACAGGTACTGTCCCATAGTTACGGCAACGACTCATTTTTAAATTCTCAAAGAGGCGAAAAATACGCCGGTATAGACGAAGACGCCGATGCCCAAAAAAAAGCGGGCAAAAAAACAATGCTTGAGCGTTACGCGATAGATTTAACCGCTTTGGCCAAGGAGCAGAAACTGGAGCCTGTAATCGGAAGGGAAGACGAGCTTGACCGCACAGTACAGGTGCTTTGCCGCAGAATGAAAAATAATCCTATTCATGTCGGGGATTCCGGCGTAGGAAAGACGGCGATAACTGAAGGACTTGCCCAGAGAATTACAGCCGGTAATGTGCCGCCGCTTCTTAAAAACTTCAGTATTTACGCCCTTGATATGGGATCTCTGTTGGCGGGAACCAAGTACCGGGGCGATTTTGAGGAAAGGGTAAAACGCGTTGTCGAAGAACTGTTAAAAAAAGAAAAAACAATTCTTTTTATCGATGAGATTCACACTCTTGTCGGAGCGGGAGCGGTTTCAGGCGGCGCGATGGACGCTTCCAATCTGCTGAAGCCTGCTCTTACTTCGGGCAAACTTCGCTGTATCGGCTCAACAACGCACGAGGAGTACAACAAGTTCTTTGAAAAAGACCGCGCGCTTTCAAGGCGTTTCCAAAAAATTGATATTAACGAACCGTCGGTAGAAACGGCGATTGACATACTCAAGGGCGTTAAAAGCCGTTACGAAGATTATCATCATGTCCACTACAGCGACGAGGTTGTGGAAACCGCTGTGCGTCTTTCCGCGCAATTTATCACAGAGCGCCGCCTGCCAGATAAAGCCATTGATGTAATTGATGAGGCCGGCGCTTATGCGCGGATAGAAGCGTACAAACATTCGCAGGAAGATTCAGGCGCGGACGGCAAAACAACTAACGAAACGGCGGAAGCGTCAACAGCGGATTTATTCGCGGCGGATTTGTTCACGGCGGATAAATCGGCGTTTGAAAAGACGGCGGCAGACAAGACACATAAGCCTTCAACCGTACAGGACGCTCAAATTGAAAAAATAGAAATTACCCTTCCCGTTATTGAGACTGTTGTTTCCAAAATTGCGCGTATACCGCAAAGGTCCGTAGGCGAGAGCGAAAAAGACAAATTAAAAGATTTGGAAACAAGGCTTAAACAAAGGGTCTTTGGTCAGAACGACGCGATATCGGCGGTGGTAAAAGCCGTTAAGCGCTCAAGAGCGGGATTCAGGGCGGACGGCAAGCCTGTCGCGAATTTCCTCTTTGTGGGGCCAACCGGAGTCGGCAAGACGGAATTGGCACGGCAGTTAGCTGAAATCCTGGGGATTGCGATGCTCCGCTTTGACATGAGCGAGTATCAGGAGAAGTACACAATCTCGCGCCTTATCGGCTCCTCGCCGGGTTATGTCGGTTATGAAGACGGAGGGCAACTGACGGACGCGGTTCGCAAACAGCCGCACGCCGTTGTATTACTTGATGAAATTGAAAAAGCCCACGGTGACATTTTCAATATACTCCTTCAAATTATGGATTACGCAACCCTTACCGACAACCAGGGACGCAAGGCGGACTTCCGCAATGTAATTTTGATAATGACAAGTAACGCGGGAGCAAGGGAAATCGGCAAGGGGCTTATCGGTTTTGGAGATCGAATACAGGACGACAGCGCGATAGACGACGCGGTAGAAAAATTCTTTACTCCTGAATTCCGCAACAGGTTAGACGCCATTGTCCGTTTTGGCCATCTTTCGCGCGAAATTATGGTTTCCATTGTCCAAAAAGAGTTGGACGCTTTTACCGCTCAGCTTACGGAAAAGAACGTAACCATTACCGTTACGGAAACATGTATAGACAAATTGGCGGAAGAAGGCTACAGCAAAGAGTTTGGCGCAAGAAACGCAAGCAGGTTAATCGAAGAAAAAATAAAAAGTTTCTTTGTGGATGAAGTCCTGTTTGGCAGCCTGAGCGAAGGCGGAAGCGCGGTTGTAGACTGGCGCGACGGCTACTGCATGGACATCGAAGAGACGCAAACTGTAACAGCGGAAAATTAGTGCCGCGTTTCCATCCCGGTCCCGATCCGGCTTTTCCCTATCTTGAACCAAACGCATATTTTCAATTTCCCAATCCCAATGAATGTGAAGACAGTATTATCGCAGTAGGCGGCAATCTTTCGCCGGGAATGTTACTCTCCGCCTACGAGCAGGGAATTTTCCCCTGGTACTCACCAGGCGATCCCGTCATCTGGCAGTCCCCCGACCCGCGTTGTGTGATCTTTCCCGAAAAACTGCATATCTCCTCTTCCATGCGAAAAATTTTAAACAGCGATACATTCAAAATAACCTGTGATGAAAACTTTGCCGGAGTAATCAGAGCCTGCGCTGAAAAAAAGCGTCCCAATCAAAACGGAACATGGATAACCGACGACATAATCGAAGCATACACAGAACTGCACCAAATAGGCTTCGTTCACTCCGCTGAAGCCTGGCAGGACGAAGCACTTGTCGGCGGCTGTTACGGAGTACTGCTTGGCAAAGTTTTTTGCGGCGAATCAATGTTCGCCAATGTTCCAAACGCCTCAAAAGCGGCGTTTCTTACCTTTGCCGAATTGCTTTTTGCGGAAGGCCTCGCTTTTATTGACTGCCAGATACCGACAAGACACTTAATCAGCCTGGGCGGCGAAGAAATGTCACGTAACGACTTTCTTTCGCTATTAAAGAAATCCATGTTAAAAAGAGATTTTACCACGAACCACAAGAACAAGGAGCGAAGCTAGTATTCTGTAAAGGTTGAATATTTACAAAGCATTATTCCCAAATTTTATCACGCAGAGGCGCAAAGGACGCAAAGTTGTTGTTCGAAATATTAACGTTATACCCTCATGATCTTTGTTTTAAGGATAATATATCTTTTATAACGAAAATCTATCGGACAGGAGCTTCGCGTCCTCTGCGCCTCCGCGCCTCTGCGTGAGGTATTGCAATATTATGCCTCTCTATAAAAAGCGATGTATCCCCTATACGTCGTATAAAGGTCTATCTTACTGATAACCTCAAATGGCGAATGCATTGACAGTACAGGAATACCGCAATCAATAACGTCTATCCCCAAATTGGCGGCATACAATGCGATGGTTCCGCCGCCGCCTTTGTCTACTTTGCCCAATTCGCCAAATTGCCACTGAACTTTATTGCGGCTCATTATAGCCTGCACCTTCGCGCAGAATTCCGCGTTGGCGTCGCTTGCGCCGAACTTGCCGCCGGAGCCTGTGTACTTTGTAAGCACAATTCCCTTTCCTATAAAAGAGGCGTTCTTTTTGTCGAATACGCCTGCGTAGGTTGGGTCAAACGCCGCGTTGACATCGGCGGATAACATGGCGGAGCGCGAAAAACAGAGCCGTAAATCCGCCTGAGAGCCGCCGCAAAGGAGAGTGATGAAATTTTCAAAGTTGACGGAGCGCGCGCCTGTGTTTCCAACAGAACCAATTTCTTCCTTGTCTGACAGATAACAAATCAATGTTTTATTGGGAGCTGACTTCTCGCGCGCAAGATCGGTGATTGCCTGCAGGGCCGGCCATGCGCAGCAGCGGTCGTCATGGCCGTAAGAGCCGATTAAACTTCTGTCAAGGCCGACATCGCTTGCCTTAAAAGCGGGAACAAATTCAATTTCCGCGCTTGCGAAATCTCTTTCTGTAATACCGTATTTTTTATTCAACAATTCAAGCAGGTACAGTTTTATTTTTTCTTTTTCGTCTTTATCATCATAGGGACGCGAACCTGCGAGAATATCAAGGTCTTCGCCTTCTACCGCTACCGACGCTTTTTTTTCCATTTGCTCTTTTGCAAGGTGGGGCAGAAGGTCTGTTATCGTGAAAACGGGATCGCCTGGTTCTTCGCCGATACTAACGGTTGTTTTTTTACCGGCTTCGTTTACAAATACTCCGTGCATGGAGAGCGGAATGGCTGTCCACTGGTATTTTTTGATGCCGCCGTAGTAGTGAGTGTCAAAGAGCGCAAGGTCGTTGTCTTCGTATAAAGGATTTTGTTTTAAGTCAAGGCGGGGAGAATCTATATGGGCGCCGAGAATATTGCAGCCTTCAATGACGGGTTTCTTCCCAATGACGGCGGAGACGACGGACTTTCCACGGATATTTTGATAAACCTTCATGCCTGCAGTAAAATTTTTGTCTTTCAAAGTATCGATGTTTACAAAACCATTCTCATTGAGAAGTTCGCAAGTCATCTCGGCGCATTCGCGCTCGGTCTTTCCCGTATTTAAAAATTGTTTGTACGATGTGGCAAGCGCCTCCACTTCTTTTTCAGTCTTCTTGTCAATTCCTTCCCAGCCGCTTTTCAGTTTGAAGAACAGTTTGTCTGATAGATTTTCTTTCTTCCCTTTTGCCGCTTTTGCCATAAACCCCTCCCGTTTACACTGATAGATAATAATTATAATAGGTTCTATACTAAATCGCAAGATATACCGCAAATACTTAACACAAAGAACACAAAGGGGGAAAGGGGGTTGTTGTTCGGAGGCTATGCGTTGGAAGATGTATGATGTATTATAGAAGTAATCTTTAAGAGGTAATGGGGATTAAACAGTGGTTTTATGGAATAAACCGGTTTTATGTTTTATATTATTGATTATGCTTTTTTCTTTTTCCAAATGTTCGTCTGAGCCGCCTGAGTTTTCGGAAGACGACTGGCATGAAAAAACTCACGCGCCTGATACATCTCTTTTATACGCGAATAATGTCGCCGCCGACGGCACTTTCTTTAATCCCTGGCTGGAGAGAGAAAGAAGAAAAGGGCGGTATTTCCCAAGCAAAGGGCAATTTGAAGAGCCGTCCGCCGCCCGATACGGAGAAGTACCCAATGATTTTTCCTATCTTTCAGATAACGCTTTTGACAGCATTACCAATGCCGGCCACGCTTCGATAATTATCAAGATGAACGGTCAGACAATTTTTACAGACCCGTTTTTTTCCAATGCGGCGGCAATCGTGCGAAAAAAAGTAATAGTTAAATTTGATTTTTCCAAAGTCGCAAGAAGGCCGGTAGTTTTAATAAGCCACAATCATTATGATCATCTGGATAAATATTCTGTAAAACAGCTCGCTAAAAAAGACGCAGTATTTATCGTCCCCCTTGGGTTAAAGAAACTTATTTCAGGTTACGGCGCAAAGGAAGTACACGAACTTGGCTGGTGGCAGAATATTACTATTGACGGCATTGAATATACTTTTGTGCCTGCCCAGCATTGGTCGCGGCGGTTAGGGCAAAAGGGCGGCAGTACCTTATGGGGCGGCTATATAATTAAAGGCGTAAAAACAATTTATTTTTCAGGCGACACAGGTTATTTTATCGGGTTTAAGGAATTCGGAAACCGCTGGAATATTGATTATGCCATTATGGGAGCGGGCGCTTATGAACCGCGCTGGTTTATGCATTACGCGCACATGAATGTAACAGAGTTTTTAACGGCGGCAAAGGAAATAAATGCAAAAATTTCAATCCCCATGCACTTTGGCGTTATTACCCTAAGCAACGAGCCTCTGCTATACCCGTTATTCGAAATTGACAACGCAATTAAACAAAACCCGGAACTTGCAAACAGTATACTTCCATTAAGAGTAGGAGAGTATACAAAGATACAATAATATCGCAAAGATTCTCACGAAGATACAAAGATCACAAAAGGGAAATATAGGGAAAAGAGAGTATATTGAAGTTTTCTTTTGACTCCTCCAAAAAGCATTATTATTAAATAAACTATTATTGCATTTTCCCGAAAATTTGTATACTATTTTTATATTATGTTGGAAACTTTGACCTCTCGTGAACGGGAAATTTTTGACTTATTGCTTGAGGGAATCTCGCCAAAAGAAATAGCCAATAGGCTTAATGTCAGTTATTCCACGATAGATTTTCACCGTACCAAATTTTATAGCAAACTGGGCGTTCATAGTATTCATGAGCTTTTTGCCAAATACTCAGCCAATTATAATATCCCCCCCCCCCCC
>Ga0268262_10005423_pt1 | contig 12663 bp, 10 predicted proteins | sample TergutNc150P3_FD_190354 | JGI IMG/M metagenome (GOLD analysis project Ga0268262, IMG submission 190354) | Nasutitermes corniger P3 segment gut microbial community from laboratory colony in Florida, USA - Nc150 P3 (SPAdes) (version 2) | ecosystem: Host-associated > Arthropoda: Insects >... | reverse complement strand
CAAACAGGGATAAAGCGGGATAAGAGTACTTGTAAAATTCTAAACGTTTAGAATTCCAGATAAAGAGCGTCAGCTTCTGCGTTAATAAAAAAAAGACTGTCCTAAATGTTACTTCTTAGACAGCCCCCTTTCTGAATATTCCGTCTATTTGCGAAATTTTAAAGGCAAAAAGATTTGCTGCTGGGCAATTCCGAGCGCTTTGTCAATAACGCCGCCGGCATTTGGCATATTGCACATTCCGCTTTTTGGAAAATCGCCGTATTCAAACACACTGCTGTTTTTTATCCAATCCATCATACAGCCGACTGTTTCATCGAGGTCATCTTTATTAGTTTCATCTCCTGTGGCAACTAAAAACATCCCGCCGGGAAATTCGATAATTTCATATGGGGCGGTATCTTTTTCAGTAACATTATCTTTAATTGCACGGATAAATATGTTCTTATCTCCTTCGTGCCACAAAAAACCTGCTTCATCAAAGATTTGCTTCATAATTAAATGGGCATTATCAACATCTATCCATTTACTAAAGCCATTTTCGCCAAAAAGTTCATCAAATGTTTTTAACCCCGATGAAACCGCGCGGAATTTCGGTATTTCAATTAACCGCATGTTTTGTAATTTTGTCATTTTATTCTCCTTTCCAATGTTGTTGAACAAATCCAATATAATTTATACCCTAAAAAAAACCGAACATTTTTAATCATTTTCAAGAAAAATTTGAAAAAAAGTTTTTCATCATGGGACATAACATTTTAATAAAGAGGGGAACCTTCGGCCTGCCGAGGTTCCTATTGTCTTTTCCTTTACAGGAGAAAACCATTCCATTTGACAGTAATTTCCGTCATATTGTTTTATATCTACTCTTTCAAAATGTACTTTGTCAGAAGATAAAATATATTTAGAATTTTCATCATTTTCGTATTTTCCGATTGCATAATACATTTTATTTGCTATTTCCGCGTTTATGTCATAATAATGATGCTGTCCGATATAACGAAAACGAGCGCACAATGATGTATTGAATGTGGCGCCGCTTAATCCCTGCGGAATGTCGGTTAAATTCCGCACCTGAACCGAAGGTAAATATTCAGAATACTTTTCTTCATGGTTAATGTTATGGGTAAAACCGATATAAACATCGGGATTTATCACTTTCTTTATACAGCGGCGTTCATTTTCCCAAAAAAGTTTTGCCGCATCAGGAACTGATTTAACGGATATATCAAACGGTATTTGATGCAGTTTCCCAATTATGTGAAACTGCGGTACTATTACAAATTCAGGACCGAATAAAATGTTATCATTTACCTTGTTTTCATCAAAAAGATGTAAAGGCGGCTGTATTTTTACTATTTGCCCTGACTTGCGAAAATTACCCGGCGACATGCCGAATTCACGCCTGAATGACCTGCTGTATGAATTTTCATAACCAAAACCGTATTCAAGCGCAATATCAATTACGTTTTTATCTGTATTTAACAGATCATTAATACTTTCAGACAGTGCGCGGGAACGTATATAACCGGATATTGTTTTATTAAACGCAAAACTGAATAATCTTCGCAAATGGATTTCCGAATAGTTATATTTTTCTGAAAGAATATGTGCGGTAATATTGTCTTTTATACCTTCTTCAATATCAAGTAATATATTTTGGAGTAAAATATAAGGTTTCATATATTTAAAATCTGTGGTAACAAGCCACTACCCGGCCTTCGATTTTTATTTCTTCCAGTTCATGTCCTGTATAGCGGCGAGGTTCGTAAGAAGAGTTTGCGCTTATCAGTTCCATTGTTTTATTTGCGGGGTCAAAGTCTACCCGCTTTACCAATAGGGTGTTCCCGACGGAAACAACATAAATGCCGTTCCCTTCCGTCTGCTTTATGTTGAATATAGCTATATCGCCGTCATTGATTCGCTCGTCTATCATGCTGTCGCCCGATACAAAAACGGCTTTTAGGTTTTTGGGATTGTGGGGGCGTAAGAAGTCATAAAGAATGGGTATGTACCGCTTTTCGATATAGTCGCCTATTTCCCTGCCTTTTCCCGCGGCGGCTTCCTGATCCAGTAATTCAATTTCGGCTGTGTTGGTTTCAAAACCGGATTTTCCTTCTCCTGTAAGCAGCCAGTTCAAATTGACATTATGGACTTTTACAAGGCGTTCCAATACCTCTTTCGGAGGGTTTTGTTTGCCTGTCTCGATATGGTAATAATGCGCTCTGGAAATGCCCAGACTGGCGGCAAATGCGGCTTTTGACAAGCCTGAATTTTCCTGAACGATTTTGTACATTTCAGCCTCGTTTTTCATTGACATACCCTCTTTACTGTTGTATAATATTTCTATACACTATGCAAGTATATTGCGCTTCTATAGTTTTGTAAAGGGGTTTTATGACAGAAATTTTAATCGGTACATCAGGTTACTCCTACCATGAATGGGTAGGACCTGTTTATCCCGAAGGTACTAAAACTAAGGATTATTTACCTTATTATTCGGGGCTTTTCCCCACAGTGGAACTCAATTTCTCTTATCACGCTATGCCTAAAGCGCAAAATCTGGCTAAAATGCTGGCTGACGGCGGGGATAAACTCACCTTTTCCATAAAAGCCCACAGAACGCTTACCCATGAGATAAATCCTTCACTATGGGAAGGGGAAGCGAAAACCTACCTGACGGCTATAGAGCCGATGCTTGGAGCGGGACGGCTTGAGGCTGTTTTGTTCCAGTTTCCGTATTCCTTCCATTATACGGTGGATAACAGGCGTTATTTGGACAAGCTGCTGACTTATTTTAAGGGCGTGCCTCTGGCGGTGGAATTCAGAACTGCCGACTGGTTTACCGGGAAGGTAATCGAGGGAATGAAAGCAAGGAATGTGCCGCTGGTTTCTCTGGATTTGCCTGAACTGCCGAAGCTGCCGCCGACTATGGACGTGGTTACTTCTTCGCTGGCTTATATCCGGCTTCATGGCCGCAACAAAGAAACATGGTGGGGGTCTGACGACCACGCCCGGTATGATTATTTATACGATGACAGTGAAATTGACGCATGGGCCGAAAGGATTAAGCGCATAACGGAGCAGGCGAAACGTATTGTAGTTTATTTTAACAACCACCCTTTCGGAAAAGCGGTGCGAAACGCGCAAACGCTGGAGAAAATATTAAAAAAGATAGGGATTATTCAATAAACATGGAATTGGGAGGAAGGGAAATGAACAATGGGAGAAAGAGCGGTTTGTCATCTTAACATAATAGGTTTTAAGGCGGCGGTTGCCGCGGTTAAAGATAAGAGTCTTAGTTTCCGTCCCTTTGTGATAGCGGGAGGGCGGAGTCTTGCCCTTGACTGTTCGCCGGAAGCCGTTAAACAGGGGATTATGCCGGGTATGGCTTTGGCTGTCGCACAGCGGCAGGTGAAGGATTTGATTGTACTTGCCCCTGACATTCCGGCTTATCAGGTTATGAATAACGAACTGGAAAGGGTAGCGGCGCGATACGCTCCGGTTTGGGAAAATGACAAGGCGGGGAATTTATTTTTGGACATAACGGGCACGTCAAGAATATTCGGTCCTCCCGCCGATTGTTCAAGCCGGATACTGCGGGAAATTTATGAACAGGCGGGAATAAAACCCGCCGCCGCTGTTGCGTCTAACAAACTGGTGTCGAAGGTTGCGACGCGGACTATACGACCGACAGGATTAATACAGGTATATAACGGAACGGAAGCTGAATTTCTGTCTCATCAGGACATACGGATTTTACCGGGCATGGGGCAGAAACTTTTACGGACGGCTTCTATTGTGGGAATGAGGGAGATTGGGGAAATTGCCGCTCTTACGGCTGCGCAGGCCGTTGCCCTGTTCGGCAAACAGGGGCCGCTGTTACGGAATATGGCGCAGGGGATAGACGGCTCTCGTGTTACGGAAAAAAAAGAAGACAGGCGGATAACCCAACAGGCGGATTTTAACGAGGACGTTATAGACGAAGCCGCGATTAAGGGGGCGATTGAAACTCTTACGGAACACGGCGGACTTGAAATGAGGAATCAAAAATTGGGAACAAGGAATTTGTCTGTGGTTGTTGTTTATGCAGACGGCGTAAGGGTAGAGGGGAGGGAGCAGGTAAAACGTCCGTTGGTAACGGACAGCGAAATAATGACGGCAGCTTACAAAGTTTACAAAAAAACGGTAGACCGCCGTATACGGATACGCTCGATTGGTATTGGTTTTGAAGATTTGGTTCCCTTGGGATTTCAGCCCGACTTGTTCGAACCTGAAACGGAAACGGCAGACAGAAAATTACAGGAAGCGGTTGACAAGATACAGAACCGTTACGGGACGGAAAAAATCAAGAGGGGGATAGGTTTAAATATAAAATAAGAAATAAAAAATAAAAAACAAGAGAGAAGATTTGACTTCTTCCATTTATTATTTCTTATTTTATATTTGTTATTTATTATGATTCGTTTGGGTTTGGTTTCGGCATATTCAATTTTGTACGGGGTGCGCAAGCCGCGGGAAATACTGGACAGGGCGGCGTCGTACGGGGTTAAAACTGTTTCTATCTGCGATTTGAATAATCTTTACGGCGTACATACTTTTATTGAGGAAGCGAAAGAGCGGAATATTAAGCCGGTTATAGGAGCGGCGCTGACAGGGACAAATAAAAAAGAAGAAATAAAAAATAATAAAGAGGAAGGCGTTATATATTGTTTTGTTGAAAACAGACAGGGGTTCGGACGGTTATGCGAAATACTGACAATACGGAATAAAGATGAGGAAAAGTTTAGTCCGCTTCCGCTGTTATGTGAACAATCTGCGGGGCTGGTTCTGGCTTCTCCCGATGAAAAAGTTTTGGAAAGCCTGTCTGGAAAGGTTAAGCGGTTGTACGCCGCCGTTACTCCTACGGATATTCGGGCGGTAAATACCGGCAAAAAGCTGAATGTTCCGCCTGCCTTTATTGATAATTCTGTTTTTTTGGAACATGAGGATTATGCCGTTCACAGGGTGTTACGCGCCATTGCGCTTTTAAAGACTGTAGGCAGTTTGGAAGCGCGGGATACGGCGGGACAGGAGAGAGTTTTTCTTACTTCAAAAGAAATTCACCGCAAATTGATTACATGGCCGCAAGCGGTTAAAGGAACCGAAGAAATAGCGGAATTATGCGGTTTTGACAATTTATTCGGCGGCTGGGTTTTTCCGTCTTATAAAACCGCGCCGCTGTCAAAGACCGCGCCGCTGTCCGCTGCCGATGAGTTACGGAAGCGGGTTTATGAGGGTAACGCTGAACGCTACGGTGAATTGGGAGACAGTGAAATCGGGCGGATTGATTATGAACTGAGCGTAATTGAGAAAACGGGGTTTCCTTCCTACTTTCTGATTATTGACGACATTGTAAAAATGGCTTCAAGAACGTGCGGTCGCGGTTCGGGGGCGGCTTCGATTGTTTCTTACGGTTTGGGCATTACCAATGTTGATCCGCTTAGGCATAACCTTTACTTTGAGAGGTTTCTAAACCCTAACCGTCCTGACCCGCCTGACCTTGATATTGATTTTGCGTGGGATGAACGGGACGATTTAATAAAGGCGGTAATTAAAAAATTCGGTTCCGATTATTGCGCCCGTGTCGCTAATCATAATATGTTCCGTTACAGATCGGCTATGCGGGAGACGGCGAAGGCTTACGGCTTTGGAGACTCGGAGATAAATAATAAATATAAAACAATAATTAATAAAGAGAAGATAGATGATCCTGTATGGAAAGAAGTATTGAATTTGGCTGTAAAAATTGAAGGGCTGCCTAGATGTTTGGGTATGCACTGCGGGGGGCTTGTTATTACGCCTGAGCCGATTTACCGATACGCGCCGATAGAAAAGTCCGCCGAGGGGTTTCCGCTTTTGGCGTGGGAAAAAGAAGGAGCGGAAGCTGCGGGATTTGTTAAGATTGATCTGTTAGGCAACAGGAGTCTTGCGGTAATCAGGGACGCTGTTTTAAATATAAAATATAAAATAAAAAATAATAATTGTCAGATAACAGATACTGGGGCGGAATGCGATATAGAGGATAGGTTATCCAGGGCGATAAATGACAGAGAAACTATTGAAGCGTTATCAAGGGGAGACAGTATGGGAGTTTTCTATATTGAAAGCCCCGCTATGCGGCAGCTGCAAAAAAAAACAGGATGCGGGGATTTTGAGCATATTGTTATTCACAGTTCGATTATCCGTCCTGCGGCAAATAAATTTATTGCGCAATATGTCAGGCGTCTAAAAGGCGAAAAATGGGAACCGCTGCATCCGTTACTTGAAAATATACTTGATGAGACTTACGGTATTTTGTGTTATCAGGAAGACGTATCAAAAACGGCGATTGCGCTTGCAGGATTTAATGAGGCGGACGCCGATAAACTGCGCAAGGTAATCGCTAAAAAAATGGGCGGGGCTAAACTAAAGGTATACAAAAGGCAGTTTTTTGACGGCTGCCTGAAAAACGGCGTTAGTGAGGAAACGATACAAAAGATATGGGAAATGATGCTGAGTTTTGACGGTTATAGTTTTTGTAAGCCTCATTCCGCTTCTTACGCTATGGTTTCTTTTCAGTCCGCTTACCTGCGGGTTCATTACCCCGCCGAATTCATGGCGGCTGTTTTGTCCAATCAGGGCGGGTTCTATCGTTCTCATGCCTATATTGCGGAAATCAGGCGTATGCGGCTTTTTACCGTCGGTCCCGATATTAATCTATCGCAGTGGAAGTATTACGGAAAAAGCAATTATAAAATAATAAATAACAAAGAAAAAATAAATAAGAATACTATTAATCGCGGTACGGTGGTTATCGGGCTTATGGCTATTAAGGGGCTTTCCGTGTCCGGAGCGCAGGCGGTTATTGATGAGCGGGAGTGCGGGGGGAGTTTCGCTTCTTTGGACGATTTTTCACGGAGGGTAAAACTTAACCGTGATGACATTATCGCTCTCTGCCCCGCCGGTGTTTTTGACAGTATTGCGGAGGGTGCGCCCAGACATTTGCAGGCAAGGAGGCTGCTCGCAAATAATAAAGAACAAATAATAAACAAGAAAGGAATTAGAAATTTAGATTTGTTCGCTGGGGAGGTTTCACCTGCTTTTGATATTACGCAAAAAAGCGTAATTGCGCCGCAGGTAAAAAAGGCGGTTAAAAACGATAGCGATTTATGGGAAGAATACAACGCTCTGGGGTTTTTGCGTAATACTCACCCGCTTGCGTTATGGAAGGATGACGTATTGGCGGTAAAACATCGGGTTAAGGCTTTACATATCGGGGAGTATACCGGGCGGAATGTTAAAATGGTCGGCTGGCCTGTTACACAAAAAGACGTATGGACCAGGGACGGCTTGGCTATGTGTTTTTTAAGTCTGGAAGATGAAACGGCTTTGTATGAGACGGTTGTTTTTCCGCAGGTGTATGAACGTTATAATAGACTGCTTTTTGACCAGCAGCCCCTGCTTGTTTTTGGGCTTGTTACGAATGACGAGGGGGCTGTTTCCCTTGAAATTAACAGGATTGAGGTTTTGGGGAAGCAGGCTGCGGGGGAGAATGCGAACCTTATAGGATTTGGGTTTAGGAATATGCGGCATATTGAATTGCCTGTTTGAAATATCTAATGTATACTGGTTACAGGGAATGTATCAGCAATTTAAGCAGGGAAAATATTCCAAGGGGAAGGGGTATGTATGTAATCCATGTTGATAATAGCGCTTTCTTTTGTAAAGTAATGAAAGCTTTTTTAAGAGAACTGGGTGTTGATTCCGACAGTTACAATCGTGGCGGAGACGCATTAGATGTTATAGGAGCCCGTAAGGTGTCCTGCGTTATCACCGGTTTAGAACTTGCTGATATGAAAGGCGAAGAATTTATAAAGCAGCTTCTATTTTCCGGCCATTCGATGACGATTATAGCGGTAACAAGCAGCAGGAATGACGAGCGAGTGCAAAAACTTGCAAGCCTTGGAGTTAAAACCACTATCCAAAAAGGCGGCGACTGGAAAGAAAAGCTGCGTGAATATTTTTAGTTATTCGGATTAAGGTCAAATACAGCATCGCAGTTCCCGCCCGTCTTCCGCCCGCAGAGGCGGAACAACCTGCGCGCATTCAGGGCTTGCCTGCGTACAGCGAGGGGCAAACGGGCAGCCCGGTTCGGGATTTGCGGGATCGCTTACCTTTCCGGGAATGGTAAGCAGCGGCTCTTTGGAATAATGACTGCCGAAGCGGGGAGACGCGGCAAGAAGCGCCTTTGTGTATGGGTGGCGCGGGTTGCCGGTAATTTCCGCAGCGCTCGCGGATTCCATTACAAATCCGCCGTACATTACCATGATGCGGTCGGATATTTCGGCTACCAAATCAATGTCGTGGCTGATAAAAATAATCGATATGTTTCTTGTACGGCGAAGGGTTTTTAAAAGCTCCGTTATCTGTTTTTGTATTGTAAGATCAAGAGCGGTTGTCGGCTCATCAGCAATTAAAAGCTCGCAGCCTTGAGCCAATGCGAGTGCAATGCCTATTCTTTGAAGCTGCCCGCCTGAAAACTGATGCGGGAAATTGATGAGTCTTTCCCTGCCGTTATCAAGACCTGTTTCTTCAAGCAAAGCCATCGCTCGTTTCGCGGATTCTTCTTTGGTTATTTCAGGCTCGCTGTTTCTGAATGTTTCAAAAAATACACTGCCGATATTTTGGAGAGGATCAAAAGAGCGCCCGGGTTCCTGAAAGATCATGCCTATTTTTTTCCCCCGGTATTCACGTAATGCGCGTACTCCAAGACCTGCAAGCTCCTTACCTTCATAACAGACGGAACCGCTGATGCTTGCGCTGTTCGGCAGAAGACCAGGAATTGCCAAAACGCTGACGCTTTTGCCTGACCCGCTTTCTCCCACAATGCCGAGCGTTTCGCCCTTTTGCAGTGTAAATGAAAGCCCCCGCACAGCATGAATACCGACAAAATCCCTGCCGCGAAGAACGCTGAAAGTAACGGCAAGATCATTTACGGCAAGCAAGGCGGGGCGCGCGGCGCTTGTTGAAGCATCCTGAAGACTTCTTGTTTTTTTGTCCTTCAATCTGCTGTTTCTGACAATTCTTGTGTGATACGGATCAAAGAAATCCCGCAAAGCGTCTCCTATAAAATTAAAAGCTAAGGTTACACCTAACAGAAACCATACGGGGCTTAACAGCCAGGGGAATGCCCGCAAGTTTGAAATTGTGGAAAGGTCGCGTTTGATAAGAGAACCCCAGCTTACCGCCGGGTCTGTAATGCCAAGCCCAAGGTAGGAAAGGACTGTCTCCGTCATAATAAAACCGGGAATACTGAGCGCAACGCTTACAATCAGAAGACTCGCTATCTGCGGAATAATATGCCTGAAAATTATCACTACGGAAGGAATCATCTCCAGTTTGGCGTTAAGGACAAACTCTTCACGCTTAATCGCGTGAACCATGCCTCGTATTGTGCGGGCGGAACCCGGCCAGCCTACCAGCGAAAGAATCAAAGTGATCATCATGTAAGACTGACCTGAGTCCATGTTATTCGCCATCAGCGAGCGCAGGAACAGTATCAGGTAAAGCGTAGGGATTAACATTAAAAATTCGGACGTTCTCATGATAGACCAGTCTGTAACGCCGCCGAAAAAACCGGCAAGACCGCCCGCAAGAGCGGCAAGCACAAGCGAGATTGCCGTAGCCACAAAACCGATTGTAAGCGAGACACGCGAACCGTAAACAATACGGGAAAAAAGATCCCTTCCGAGGTTATCTGCGCCCATTAAGAAGACGGGGTAATCGCCTTCTCCGGTCGTAAAGAAATGCCTTTGGGCGGGAATTATCCCCCACAAAAGATAAGGCTCTCCTTTGCCGAAAAGTTTTATCTCCGAATAATGATCCCGCACACGAGCGTACTTCCATATTACCGTGTTTGTTACCCGCCATTCCTGCGCCTGAATTTTTCCTTTGTAAAAACGTACATTCGACGGATGATAACTTTTGTCCGCAAACGAAGTGTTAGGTGAATAAGGCGCGAAAAATTCCGCAAAGATCATCATAAAGTAAAGCAGGGCAAGACAGACAAGAGACACGGCGGCAACAGGCCTTGTTTTCACATAATTAATAAACTTCTTCATGGCTACTCTTTTCCGTATCTTATGCGCGGGTCAACAAACGCGAGAGCTATATCGGCAAGAGCCATTCCGACAAGCACAAGGAAAGAAATGAACATTATATTGGCAAGAACAAGATTAATGTCCTGTTGAATAACAGCTTCGTACATAAGGCGTCCGATGCCGGGGTAGGCAAAAATAATCTCCAGTATAAGTGAGCCTGAAAAAAGACTCGCAAGCAGGTTTGCGCTGCCTGTAATGTAGGGGTTCAGCGTGTTTCTGAAAGCATGAGCGAAATAAACGCGCCATTCGGCAATTCCGCGCGAGCGAAGGTTTGTGATGTACGGCTGTCCGAGCTGATCAAGCATTGTCGCCCTGATCATACGAAGCGAGCCTCCGATACCTCCCAAGAATGCAGATAACAGAGGCAGGAAAATATGATGAGCGTAAGAGAAAACAAATTTGGCAGGCGCCGCAGAAAAAGGAAACGAAGGATAGGCGGTAACCGGAAAAAGACCTGACACTGACGCAAAAAGCTGAAGGAGTATCAGAAGCAAAAGCCCCGGAAATGCGTGAAGCACAAGAGCGAAGAATGTTACAGCAATATCAATTCTTGTTCCGGCCTTAGTGGAAAAATATATACCCAGCGCAAATGAAAAAATTGTAATTAAAACAAGCGATATAAGGTTAAGAACAAGAGAGTTAACTATCCGCGAAGAAATTAAAAATGAAACCGGCGCTCTGGATATAAGGCTTACTCCGAGATCATGATGTACAACAACGCGGCTAAGCCAGCGGAAATATTGAATGTAAAACGGCTGATTAAGCCCAAGTTCAATTCTGCGGGCTTCAAGCTGATCCGCGCTCATGCTTTGCAGGTTAACGCTTATCCTGCCCTGACTTTCATTAAAAAGCTGCTGCATCATTATTTGATCGACAATATCGCCCGGAGCCAGCGCCATAAGGCCGAAGACCGCAAACCCCAGAAGGAAAAGCATTATTGTCATTGTTATAAGCCTGTTTACAATGTAGGAAAGAAGCGGAAACCTCCGTTTGAAGGCGTAAAAGGGTTTTAATACAATGCCGAAAATGTTACGGAAACTCATGATACTTCTCAATAACATTTTATGCGCTGAGCGGGAATTAAGTCAATTAATATGTAAGAGAAACTTGTTTGTTTATAATCCGATAGCTTCCAATATGTACTGTTTTTGTTCAATAAATTCCTTTGATACCGAAAAACCTGCGTCTTTATAGGAATGTTCTTTTTCATACGAGCCTGTTGTTACCTTATGCGTGATTTTTCCCGGCTTGCCGTTTAATATGTAAACCATGCCGGATAATAGAAGGGCTTCTTCAACATCATGGGTAATAAAGAGAGTGGAAACCTTCATCTGTCCGGCAATATCGGCGTACCACAACTGCATCCTGCGCCTCGTTATTGCGTCTAACGCGGAAAACGGTTCGTCAAGGAGAATAACGGAGTTATGCGTCATGCACGTTCTGAGCAGGGCGGCGCGCTGGCGCATTCCGCCCGAAAGCTGGTACGGATACTTTTTTTCATAGCCTGAAAGCCCGAACACAGGAAATAACGGAGCCGCCTTCTCCCGCGCCTGTTTTTTCTTTTCTCCCCGGATCAGCAGCGGAAGGATAACATTATCAATGACGGTGCGGTATTCAAGAAGGAGGTCTTTTTGCAGCATATAGCTGACCCTGCCGCTGATGCCTGTAATTTCTTCGCCGTCCAAAAAAACTTTGCCGCCGTCCGGCTTATCAACGCCTGAGAGAACGTTAAATATTGTAGTTTTGCCTACGCCGGAAGGGCCGACAATGGAAATGCACCCTCTTTGCGGCAATTCAAGATTTATATCCTCAACTACAGGCTCTCCGTTGTAGTTTTTTGTAATATGCTCGCAGTAAAAAAGCGCGTTTCCGCTCACTCAGCGCCCCGCATTATCCGGCAAATACTCGTTTGTAAAACCGCCGGCGCCGATGTTTATTTCAAGAAGTCCCTGCTCAAACATCCAGCGGTAAAAAGCGCTCCAGCGAACGGGATCAATTTCTCCCCAGCGGGGCGCGTCTCCTTTGTAGCGGGACGCAAGGTATTGCTGACTTAACACAGCGGTCTGCCTGTCCGTTTCAGGGGCGTGCTTTAGCAGTATCTCCGCCGCTTCCGCGGGATTTTCCATCGCAAAATAGTAGCCGCGGCTTACAGCGCTAAGGAACTTTTTTGCGGTCTGCGGATTGGCGGAAAGCCATTGCGTATTTGCAACTAACACAGGCGTGTAAAAATCAAGTATGCTGTCAACCGCTCCCAAATCAATATAATTGATCCCTATGTTTCTTGCTTCCGCAGTGATGCCGTCAAAAGCGTAATAAATCCAGATTGCGTCTACGTCGGTCTGAAGCGCGGAAAAAGCGTCTGTCGCAAAATTGGGAATCATTTTAACGGCGTTAAAATCGCCGCCGTCTTTTTCTACAATGCGGCGCACTACCTCAGTAACAAGCGGCGTTTCCCAAGAGGCAAACCGTTTGCCCGACAAATCAG
>Ga0268262_10005422_pt1 | contig 12666 bp, 11 predicted proteins | sample TergutNc150P3_FD_190354 | JGI IMG/M metagenome (GOLD analysis project Ga0268262, IMG submission 190354) | Nasutitermes corniger P3 segment gut microbial community from laboratory colony in Florida, USA - Nc150 P3 (SPAdes) (version 2) | ecosystem: Host-associated > Arthropoda: Insects >... | reverse complement strand
CAAACCGTCCCGACGTGCTGGATCCGGCCCTTCTGCGCCCGGGCCGCTTCGACAGGCAGGTCGTTGTCGCAATGCCCGATATCAAGGAGCGCGAGGCGATACTGCAAATCCACGCATCAAAGATACAAATGGATAAGACTATTGATCTTGCCCATATAGCAAAGGCGACGCCGGGAATGAGCGGCGCGGATATCGCCAACCTTGTAAACGAAGCGGCTCTTTTTGCCGCCCGAAAAGACAAGAACGAAGTGCAAATGTCCGATTTTGAAGAGGCGAGGGACAAGGTGCTGATGGGGGTCGCGCGCAGGACCCTCGTGGTATCCGACAAGGAACGCAGGATGACCGCCATTCACGAGGCGGGGCACGCTTTGCTTCACTATTTCCTGAAGAACGCCGACCCGCTTCACAAGGTTACCATTGTTCCGCACGGGCGCGCGTTAGGCGCCTCCCTTTCACTTCCGGAAGAAGACACATACAGCCGCTCAAAAGGCTGGATAGAGGACCGCATAGCCATCTGTTACGGCGGCTGGCTTGCGGAAAAACTTTTTTATAACGAGACTACTACCGGAACCAAAAACGACATCCAACAGGCTACGGAAATGGCGCGTAACATGGTCTGCGAATGGGGCATGGCCGACGGCCTTGGGCCTGTCGCCTACGGGCAGGAAGACGAGCCCATTTTTATAGGGAAGGAAATAGCAAGGCACAAGGATTATTCCGAAGATACCGCCCGGCGCATAGACAAGGCGGTTACGGAGATTCTTGAACACGCCAGAAATAACGCCAATAAAATTTTAGAAAGCCGTAAAACGGAACTAGAAAAAATTGCAGACGCCCTGCTTGCGCGCGAGACGTTGATAGACGACGAAGTCAGGGAAATTTTAGGCCTTGGCTCCAAAGGGAGCCCTGAATTATGAAGTTTCGCGTAATTTTACTGTTATTTATATTCTCCTGTGTTTTTGCGAACGCGCAGGAAAATCAGGGCAGAGTACAGGGGTGGGGCGACGGGGAAACCGCGCAAAAGTACGTTGAATGGGTAAAAAAAGCGATGGACGAAGGACGCTGGAGCGAAGCGCTTGCGGCGGCGCAAAGAGCGGCGGATTTTTCAAATGTTTCTTCGGATATTTCTTATCAACTGGCGTTTGCCCTGTCCCACGAAGGCAAAAACAGAAACGATGTGATTAAAGCGCTGGACCGCGCTTTGGAAATTAACAGGTGGGTAATTTATAACGAGAATCAGGCTCTGCTTTTTAAGGCGAACCAGCTTGTCGCGACGCGGAAATTTATCAGCGCGCTTGCGGTTTTGGAAAAGGCGGGCGAGAGCGCGGACGCGGCGGTCATCCGGCTTTTGGCGCTAAGAGGGATGGCTTTCTCTTTGAACAAGTCGGAAGGTTACGATCCTGTTTTAGCCCTTTCGCGTTTCCGCGGCCAGGTTCTTGCCGCAATGGACAGGTATTCGCGCGACCCGCGCCCGCTCCGTATTTTTTTTGAGTATGCGCGTAACACAAGGCCCGTACAGTCACAGCTTGCGCAAAGCGATCATAACCTGCTTGAGCTTGCCGTAAAGAGGCTTCCCTTTTTACTGGAAGCCGATCCCGAGCTTGCGTGGCTTTCTGCGCCTTTTATGCGCGACACCGAACAGGCCAAAAGGAATGTTTCAACATACCGCGCAGGCGGCATACCCTCCGTTTATAACAGGGATTTCATGCCCAGCCCGCCTTCAATAGCCGTCGCCCTTAACATGGGGTTATTGGACGACGCCCGCGCCGTGGAAGAATTGTTTTCCGGCGCAAGGGGAATCAATTACCCCCTTCAGCCCGGAATCGCGTATAACAATAACCCCGTTCTGGACGCGGGCGTAATGAATGAAGTTTTTAGTCTTCTGCGAAGCGAAGAAGGGCGCGATTTATTCATGCAAAAATTACTTTCTTTTTCCGGGACTATAGTTTCAGATGACGATAATGACGATTTCATTGACAGCAAGGCGCTTTACAAGGCCGGCGTTGTCAGTAATTTCGCGTATGACGTAAACCAAACGAATGAATTCAGCTGGAGTGTTATCTTTTCGGCTGACGGCGTTCCTGCTACGGCGTGGATTCCCGCCGAGGGAAATAAAATGATTGTAGTTCGTTGGGAACGTTATCCTTCTGTAAGGCAGGTATGGTACGAGTTAATTAAGCCGCCCGCGAACTTACCGGCGAATGTTGTACAAGCGCCTGTTATAACCGAACGCTTTTTATTCCGTCCTGCGGATTTTCAATACTCGCCTGTTGACCTTATAATTTTCGCCGGCAGCAAAAAATACGCCGGTCCCGCGTATCCTGTTTTAATTCCCCAATATGCCGGATTGTCACGCAAAGCGCTTGTTTCGTTTTGCTCGAGTATACAGCGCCCAAGCCTGGAGTTTGACGGCGCTACTGAAGAATTATTCCTTGAAAAGGGGATAATCACGCGGGCAGTGGAAACATCGCGCGGAAAGCAAATTTCCGTAACGGAATTTGATATGGGAGCCCCCGTTATACAGTATGTTGATATGGACATGGACGGAAGAATGGAAACCATACGCCGCTTTTACCGCACGGATTCTTCATGGAGCGAATTGGACGAGACTTTTAATTACCGCAGGCTAATCGCTTCTTCACAAAGCGACTGGACGGGGCAGGGAAAATTTAAGACGGGCGAAGTGTATCAAAAGGACGGTTCGATTGTTTATTCTTGGGATATGGACGGCAGCGGGGACATGAATTATTCGGAAACTGATAAAAAATGAAAAAAAATAAAAAAGCAAAATATTTAATTTCCGCCGCTTTAATTATTTTATTGTTATTATCATGCAAAACTACTGATAAACAGGAAGATGACATGTCTTTCCTGTCCCGTACGACAACAAGTCGTACGACAAGTTTAATCAGGCTGGATGACATAGAAAAACAAATTACGGAAAATCCTGTCGCCGCCCTGCACATGATCTATATTTACAAAGAAGTATACTCCAATAAGAAAAATGACGACGATGATGACTGGAAAAACCTGTTAATACACGAGAAAGACGCGGTTGAAAATTTGCGCCTAATGCAGGAAAAAGCCATAAAAGAAGAACGCTGGGACGACGCCGTATCTTTTAGCCGTTCTCTTGCAAGTATTGGAATAACAGTAAATAAAACCGGTCTTGAGCCGGATCTTATTCTTGCGGACGCGAAGAAAAAACTTGCGGACGGCAATAATTTAAGCGCGTTTCTGGCGGCGGTTAAAACACATGAAATAAAGCCTTTGGATTCCGCTTCCGCGCTACTTTTTCTTGAAAGGGCGGTAAAGGTAAAACAGCGCCGCGCCGCCGCGTTTTTTCTTTCCGCAGCCCTTAACGCGGGTTCAAAAAATATTTCCGCCGATCTTCTTGCCTTCGCGCGCGGGCGCGACGCCGTTTCCGACATGATAAACGGAGTCGCCACCGTGCTTGTTGACAGGGGAATCAAGGTTGAAAGGGGAATGGGCGTTCCGGACAGGGTATTAGGTTCCGCTTTTTTTGTCGACTCTTCCGGGCTGTTAATCACAAATTATCATGTTATCGCAAGCGAGGTAGATCCAAAATACAAAGGTTACTCCAAAATGTTTATCCGCTTGGGAGACGCCACAAGCTCAAGGTATCCGGCTCGCGTTATCGGTTGGGATAAAGCCTTGGATCTTGCCCTGATAAAAACGGAATATGAGCCGCAATATGTTTTTTCTCTGGTAGACCGCGTAATACCGAAAGTAGGCGACGCTGTGTGGGCAATAGGTTCTCCCGTAGGTTTGGAAAAAACCGTTACTTCGGGAATTGTTTCCGCCTTAGGCAGGCGTTTTATGCAGATAGGGGATGTTTATCAGATTGACGCGGCGGTAAACGGCGGCAATTCGGGCGGTCCTTTGGTAGACGGCGAAGGGCGGCTTGTGGGAATTGTTTTTGCAGGTATCGCGTATCATCAGGGACTGAACTTCGCTATCCCGGCGGAGACGCTTGCCGCCGCCCTCCCCGCGATGATAAAAGGCGGAAAAGCGCAGCGCCCGTGGCTCGGCATTACGTTATGCGAAACATTACAGGGAGCCGAAATTATTTACACCGCGCCAAATACTCCGGCTTCCCGTCATATGATCCGCGAAGGCTCCGTTATTAAGTCAATAAACGGAAAAGCAATAACGGCCCCGCAAGGCTCTTTAATACCGGCGATGCAGCGCGCGGTTTTTCCGGCGGGACCCGGCGAGCTTGTCGCCATTGAAACGGTTGACGCCGAAGGCGTGGTAAAAAAGAACATAATTATGACCGTCCGCCGCCCCGATCTTCCGCTTTCGGAAGCGGCAAAGGTTGACAAGCGCGAAAGAATCGCGGCCCCGCTGTTCGGCATGGTTCTTTCTCCCGTATACGGAAGAATTTTTTCATCAAATTTTGTCGTCAGAAAAGTAGTGCGGGGTTCGGTTGCAGACGAAGCCGGCATCTCGGAGGACGATCCTATATCCATTAACCGCCTGCGCGTAATGGAAAATGACGGTTATGCCCTTCTGGACATTTCGATTAAGAAACGCAAAATGGCGTATCTTGAGACAAATATGCAGCTGCCCGCCTTGCTGGATTCGCCGGATACGCTGTAAATGACAACTCTCTTAAACGGTCAAAGAGTATCAAAAAACGATATATTAATTCATTTTATTGGTACGGCGGACGAGCTTAATTCACATTTGGGACTGGTAAAAGCCCTGCCGGGCGGCGATGATACCCGCATGTTCATTGAGGAAATCCAGAAAAATCTTATGAAGCTGATGTCTCATGCTTCCGACAGTAAAAATGACAAATATATTTTTACCGAAAAAGAGCCTGCCGGATTGGAAAAAGAAACAGAAAGGTTAAAATCCCTGCTTCCGGCGCCAACAGAATTTGTATTGCCCGGGCGCGATGCTGTTGACGCCCAAATTCATATCGCGAGGACCGTCGCCAGAAGAGCGGAACGGCTTTTTGCCGCCGCGAATGAAAAGCTCCCGTTATGCCCCAACGCGGGCGTTTATTTAAACAAACTTTCCGGTTATTTGTTTGTTTTATCACAGCTTCCCCGTAATTAATCCCATTGAACCGTCTTTTCTACCATTTATTTCCAATATTTACAGGCAGATAAATTAAAAAAAGCCTTGAAATAATGCGTTTTTTATCGTAAAATTGTAAAATATATCGCCGCTCAACAGGGAATATTCAATAGAGATATATAGATATTGGGAGTGAATAAATTGTGAAGACAATTTTTATTGTAGATGATAATGACGTTAATCTTATAGCGGCTGAGAAAACATTATCAAAGAACTACAATGTTTATACGCTCCCGTCCGCCAAAGACATGTTTGAGCTTCTAAACGACATTATTCCGGATCTTATCCTGTTGGATATAATAATGCCGGAAATGGACGGTTTGGAAGCGATGGCAAAATTAAAAGTAAATACCCGTTATCTGGATATTCCCGTCATATTTTTAACAAATAAAAATGACTCCGTAACGGAAACTCTTGGTTTTGAGATGGGCGCGGTAGATTTTATTTCCAAGCCGTTTTCGGAATCCGTACTGTTAAACCGGATAAAAACGCATTTGAATATTGACGAGATTATCCGCGACAGGACGGCGCTTCTTCAGCAAAAGACGGAGAGCCTCCAAAGGTTAAAAACCAGCATGGTGTCCGTCATGGCGGAAATGCTTGAAAGCCGCGACAAAACTACGGGCGGACACATAGAGCGGACCACCGAATACTTAAGGCTGCTTATTAACGCGATGATAGAAAGAAAAGTGTATTATGACGAATTGGGCAAGTGGGATATTGAATTGGCCGTCTCGTCGGCAAGGCTGCACGATGTGGGAAAAATCGCCGTTTCAGATTTAATCTTGAACAAGCCCGCAAATCTTACAAAAGAAGAATTTGAAATAATGAAAATACACGCGGCGGAAGGCGAGCGCATAATTGACAAAATTATAAGCCAGGCGGGAGACGAGGATTTCCTGCATTTCGCGAAATTGTTTGCGAGCTACCATCACGAAAGATGGGACGGAAAAGGGTATCCGCACGGGTTAAAAGGCGAGGAAATTCCGTTACAGGGACGAATAATGGCAATTGTGGACGTTTACGACGCTTTAAGTTCGGCGCGCCCTTATAAACCGGCGTTAAGCAGCGAGCAGGTTATAAATATTATAATGGAAAGCAAAGGGAAACAATTTGATCCTGTAATAACAGACGTGTTTTATGAAATAAGGGATCAGTTTACCAAGGTTGGTACATGCCTGTAATACGGCCGTTCATTAATAAATTACTGAAAAAAATAATAAAAAAATATTTAACGCTTGAAGCGGACGAACAACTGCAGGTTTTATTGGACGCTACCCCCCTTGTCATGAATTTTTGGAACAGGGATTTAGAAAATATCTTTACCAACGAAGAAGCGGTAAAGCTTTTTGAATTATCAAGCAAACAGGAATATCTTGACAGATTTTTTGAACTTTCTCCGGAATATCAGAAAGACGGCAGTTTATCAAAAGATAAAGCGTTTGAATACATAAATAAAGCGTTTGATGAGGGATATTGCCGGTTTTTATGGAATCATCAAAAATTGAACGGAGAAATTATTCCGTGCGAAATTACGCTTGTCCGCGTAAGGTATCAAAAAGATTTTATTGTCACAGGTTACACGCGCGATATCCGCGAGATGGCAAAATTAATGGACGAAAAAGAAAACGCCGAACAGCTAAGCCGTCATAAGAACGCTTTTCTGGCGAATATAAGCCATGAAATACGGACGCCCATGAATGTAATTTTGGGCATAACAGAGATTCAACTGCAGAATGAAAACAATTCCAGGGAAACCAAAGAAGCGTTAACCAATATTTACAATTCAGGCTATTTATTGTTAAAAATTATCAATAACATACTGGATCTTTCTAAAATAGACGCGGGCAAGCTGGATCTGGAATTTGTCAATTATAATGTTTCGGACCTGATTCATGATACTTTGAATATGTTTGTTATGCATTATGACAACAAGCCTATTCATTTTATAATTCATGTAGACGAAAATATTCCGGAGACATTGTACGGCGATGATCTGCGGATAAAGCAAATTTTAAACAACCTGCTTACAAACGCTTTTAAGTATACGGACCAGGGTGAAATTGTTTTTTCGGTATTAACTGAATCACAAGACGGCTCTGTTATTTCTAAAGATAAAAAAATTACTCTGGTTTTACGCGTGCAGGATACAGGACAGGGAATGACTAAAGAACAGCTTGAAAAGCTGTTTGAAGAGTACACCCGTTTTAATCTGGAAGCAAACCACGCGGTCGAAGGCATAGGCCTTGGCATGCCTATTACAAAGTACCTTGTTAATATGATGGACGGGGAGATTATTGTTGAAAGCGAACCCGGCAAAGGCTCGATATTTACCGTCAAACTGCCGCAGATAATAGTAGACAGCACCCCGATGGGAAAGATGGCGTCTGAAAAACTCAGAAAATTCCGCATTGGGCAGTCATCGGACATTGTTAATATTCCTCAAATAGACCGCGAATATATGCCTTACGGAAGAATACTGCTTGTAGACGACGTGGAAACTAACCTGTATGTCGCAAGAGGCCTGATGGATCTTTACGGCATGTCTACGGATACCGTTTCAAGCGGATTTGAGGCGATAGAGAAGATTAACTCGGGGTGCACTTACGACGTTGTTTTTATGGATCATTTTATGCCTAAAATGGACGGCATACAGGCTACAAAAATCATACGCGATATGGGATATCAGAAGCCTATTGTCGCCCTTACGGCGAACGCCATGATTGGGCAGGCGGAGATATTTATAGAAAAAGGTTTTAACGGATTTATTTCCAAGCCTATAGACGTCCATCAGCTGGATACGATACTTAATAAATTTGTGCGCGACACGCAGTCTCCCGAAGTAGTGGAAGCCGCGCGAAAACTTAAATCCAAGCTTAAAAATAATTCCAAGAAAGTTAAACAGACAAATTTAGACGAAAAACTGACGGATGCTTTTGTTAGGGAAGCTGAAAAAGCGGCTTTAATACTTAAAAAATTACTGGAGAATAACTTTAAAAGACAGGATGACTTGCAGAGTTATATAATTATAGCTCATTCAATGAAAAGCGCGCTGGAAAATATCTATGAGCCGGGACACGCGGTTCTGGCGGCTGCCCTTGAAAAAGCCGGTTTGCAAAAAGATTTTTCGTTAATTAATAATGAAACTCCCGCGTTTATAGAGGCGCTGGAATCATTAATTAAAAAATATAAGTCAAATGAAAAAGAAGCGGCCGTTTATCCCGATAATAAAGAATTATCCGACGAAGACACATTATTTTTATTGGGAAAGCTGTCAATTATCAAATCGACATGCGTAACATTTAACAATAAAGAAGCCAGAAACGCGCTGGATGAATTAAAGCAAAGAGTATGGCCGCGCCGGATAACTAATAACTTAAATGAAATTTCCGTTCATTTATTGCACAGCGCTTTTAAGACAATCGCCATAATTACGGAAAATACGATGAATATGTGTAAAACTCAGTCTGTCTGATTTACATCAGTTTGATTTTCATTAAATTGATAAACGTCAATTTGATAAATCAGCTCCCCTGTCTTTACGTCGTATACCCTTCTCTTAAAACACGCGGGAACGCTTATATTCGCCACTTTTTTCTCGGTAAACTCATCTACGATAATAACGACTTTTACAGACAGATAAAGCGACGCCAGCCTTCTGGTTTCGTTTTCCGTTTTCAGCCATGTCACCCTGTTTAATTCCGGCGTCTGAGGCCATATATTCGCGATAAAGAAAGTGCGGACCGCATTTTCATATGTATCGTTAAAATCGGCATTTGGAGCCATGTGCCCCCTGTCATAACCGGAACGGGTATAATCGTTATGATTGGGAAGCGAATAGCCGTTATCGGTCAGCAATTTTTGAAGTATGCCGCCGTCCCTGTTCTGCGAAAACGACGCGGAAGGCCTTTTTACCCCTGTAGCCTCCGCCCGTTCTTTGGTTAAAACATATTCTATTATATGCGGCCCCATATTAACCGCGTCATAACAGCCGTAATAAAGCGTTTCATCTCCGTTGGAAACCGTAAATTCAAAATGCCCGGGCAGATTGCACGCAAAGACAAGAGAAATGCGGAATATTAATAATAAAACAAAAATTTTTATTTTCATTCTTTCCCGGATATTGTATATAAAGTCTCAATTAACGCCGGGACTTGCGCGGGGATTGTTTTCGCGTTAACTGTTCTTTTCATCGCGAGAACCAGGGACGAAGGAACAGGCGGCTCTCCCACAAGAGGGCTTACAACCTCAGAAAATTTCGCCGGATGCGCGGTACAGAGTATCCCGACAGGCCCCTGCGCTATTTTATTTTCCCCGCGCAGTTTATCAACGCCTTTCCAGCCCACCGCGCTGTGCGGATCTATAAAATAGCCCGCTTCCCTGTGGACGCGCGCGATTGTCTCCCTCGTTTCTTCGTCGGTTACGGAAACGCCCAAAATGATCCGTTTCATCTCCTCCCATGAAAAATGCGCGGCCATACGCTCGTAATTGCTTGGCGCGCCTACATCCATCGCGTTGGAAATTGTCGCCTGCGAGGTGCGCGCCAGATATTCGCCCGTTTCAAGAAAATCGGGAACGGTTTTATTTATGTTGGTCGCGGCTATAAAATGTTTTACAGGCGCGCCCATTTTCATCGCGTAAAGGCCGGCCGTCAAATTGCCGAAGTTGCCGGACGGTACGCAAAGGACAGCCGGCAAACCGCTTTTTAACGCTCCCGCCGCCGAAACTCCTTTAACTCGCGGCGTCGCCTCCCCGTCCGTGTCGACGCGCCCCGCGAGAGCCCTTCCCGCGCCGGCGGCATAGTAGACAGCCTGCGGAATAAGCCGGCTTATGTTAATCGAATTTGCGGATGAAAGAGCCATCCGCTTTTTTAAGTCATTGTCCGCAAGAGCGGCTTTAACAAGGCGCTGGCAGTCGTCAAAACTGCCCTCCACGGCAATGGCGGAAATATTTTTGCCAAGACCGGCAATTTGCCGCTCTTGAAGGGGGGTAACGCGCCCCTTGGGATACAGTACGGTTACGGAAATGCCCTGAACTTCGAAAAAGCCGTCGGCGACCGCTCCGCCCGTGTCGCCGGAAGTGGCGACAAGGATACGCAGGGGGCGATCCTCGCCGCGGCGAAGGAATGAGAAAGAGCGGGCCATAAAACGCGCGCCAAAGTCCTTAAAAGCGGCTGTAGGCCCGTGGAAGAGTTCCAAAGCAAAGCGGTCCGCAACAGGGACAAGGGGGGCGGTAAAAGTAAAAGCCGATTGAATAATGTCGGTTAATGCGCCGTCGGGGATTTCGTCCCTAACATACGGTTTTACGGTTTCAAAGGCAATATCGCGAAAATCCATAGATCCAAGCGAAGAACGCACATGCGCCGGATATAGCGGGATTTCCTCAGGGACGAACAGCCCTCCGTCCGGGGCAAGCCCGGTAAGAGCCGCTCTGGCGAAATTGACTGTTTCATTCTTGTTTCTTGTACTATAGTAATGCATATAGTATTTTATCATATGTCATAATTGACATAAAGAGGCTTTTTAATGTAACATAATGCTTAAGGAGTAATAGTGGCAAAAGAAGAGGCAATTGAGGTGGAGGGCGTTGTCAGGGACGCGCTTCCCAATACAATGTTCAGGGTAGAGTTGGATAATCAGAGCGGCCACCTTATACTGGCTCACCTTTCCGGGAAAATGCGCAAGCATTATATCCGCATAGTACCCGGCGACCGCGTTAAAATTGCCCTTTCTCCGTACGATTTAACCAGAGGCCGTATTATTTACCGCGAAAGATAAGAGGGGTTTTATGTATAATAGTTTTTTTATTGATTTTGAAGACGGCGTAAAGAGGGTAATGAACAATAAAGCTTTCTTTATCAAGATGCTTATAAAATTCAAAGACGATCCGAATATAAAAAATCTGGAAGCCGCTCTTGCGGCGAACGATTTCGAAAAGGCGCAGGTGGCGGCCCATACCTTAAAAGGGCTTTCCGGAAACCTGTCCCTTACCGAATTATTCAAACAAAGCCGGGAAATAGAATCACAGATAAAGGAAAAATCGTTAAACCCGGATCAATTAGGTATTCTTAAAGATGTATATACGCAGACATTGGCTGAAATAGAGAAGGTAATAGCAGAGAATGGATGAGAAAAAACCTATAGTACTCGTAGTAGACGACGTAGAAATGAACGTCATGATCCTCGAAGAGATACTTAAGGATGAATTTAATGTTGTAACCGCAAGTAACGGCAAGATAGCGTTTGAAATGCTGGGCGACGCGGTTTCTCTTCCCAAGCTGATTTTACTGGATTTAATAATGCCCGAAATGACAGGGCGCGAAATGTTTGAGTTAATGAAGACCCATGACAGGCTCAAAAGGATTCCCGTAATATTTATCACCGCGGACAACGCTTCCGAAAGCGAGCTTTTAGCAGCCGGCGCGGTTGACTTTATTAACAAGCCGTTTCTTCCCGAAATTGTCAAACTGCGCGTTAGGAACCAGATAGAACTGAAAAAATACAGCGACAGTCTTGAGCGTATGGTTGCGATAAAAACCGCCGAAGCCACAAAAACTCTGGACAACGCTTTGCAGGGGCTTGCGAACGCCATTGAACACCGCGATTTGGAATCGGGCGAACATGTAAAGAGGACCCAGCTTTTTGTAAAAGCGCTTGTCGATTTCCTTATAGAAACGGAGTCTCTTTACGCGGAAGAGCTGATACGGCTTCAGCCGGATATGCTCATGAAGTCTATGGCCCTTCATGACGTAGGAAAAATAGCGATTCCCGACAGAATACTTTTAAAGCCCGGCAAGCTTGACCCGGAAGAATATGAAATAATGAAAACCCACACAACAAGGGGAAAGGAAATTGTCGGTGAACTCGGCGATGTAAATACTTCGCTTTATCTAAAACACTGCGAAGACATTTGTTACGGCCACCACGAGCGGTGGGACGGCAACGGCTATCCGCGCAAGTTAAAGGAAAAGGAGATACCTCTTTCCGCCCGGCTTGCGGCTCTTGCGGACGTATACGACGCCCTTGTCTGCGCCCGCGTCTACAAAGCCGCTATGCCATACGAGGAAGCGATGGGAATAATTGCTTCAGGAAAAGGCACCCAGTTCGATCCCGTCATTACGGACGCCGTAATACAAATTCAGGATCAATTCAAAGAAATTTCGCAAATGTATAAATAAGTTTATTTTAATCGAATGATTTTGTCTGATTTTTCTTGCCCATTAAATATGACTTTGTAATAAATGTTTCAATAACATCTTTTACATCGTCGCTGCTTTTATCAAAAACCTTCTTTGATAAGGCAATCAATTCTTCCACAACATTGGAAGAGTCGATTTTTTCTTTTAATTTTTCAATATTCATATTTAATCCTCCCTTCATCAATTTCCTGGAGGTGGCGGGAGTCGAACCCGCGTCCCAATACGCGAAGCATAAACGTCTACAGATTTAGCCGGTTATTAAATTGTCGGGACGGGCTTGGCTAAACGGCGCGCGGCTTGTCCTTATTCCGGAAAATCTTGCCTTACCGCCACCGGACGCTGCGGCAAGACCAGCTCTG
>Ga0268262_10005421_pt1 | contig 12667 bp, 10 predicted proteins | sample TergutNc150P3_FD_190354 | JGI IMG/M metagenome (GOLD analysis project Ga0268262, IMG submission 190354) | Nasutitermes corniger P3 segment gut microbial community from laboratory colony in Florida, USA - Nc150 P3 (SPAdes) (version 2) | ecosystem: Host-associated > Arthropoda: Insects >... | reverse complement strand
TAACAATGTCGGCGTCCATTATGGCCCTGCCGATATGGGCAACCTTGCAGTACTTTCCGCCGTTAACTGTCACGTCAATGTCATCGGCGCCGCGTATGCCGTCGGCGATTATATTCTGGCAGCCGGTAGACAGCGGGGTGTAGCCGTTTTCCGCGGCGGCGTCCAGATGATTTAAGCCCTGATTGCGCCGCCCCACATACAGGGTATTACAGTCGGTGAGGAAGGGCATCCCGCCCAGCGACTTTATCCTGTCAACGACGACTTTCGCGAAGTTGGGCCGCAAAAACGCCAGATTTCCCGGCTCGCCAAAGTGTATCTTTATGGCAACGTACTTGCGCTTAAAATCAATTTGATCAATACCGGCTTTTTGTATCAGCCGGTCCATTTTTACCAAAAGACCTTCGTCAAATCTGGTCCTCATATCGGTAAAAAATACCTTTGACGTATTCATGGCAGCCTCGCTGTTTTAATGGTAAGAACGCCGTGCCTCAGTGTCAAGCGTTATACACACTTAGTGGTTGTTTTCTTCAAATAATTTAAATATTTTTCTCTTTCCAATAGAGCAAAACGCGCTTTTGCCCCCTATATAGTGTGGAGGTATAAAATGTATAATGTTACAACGGTAAGGCAAGAGCAATGATGGACAAACTGACAATCCTCAGGGAAAAATTTGGCTATTCCTCATTTCGTCCGGGGCAGGAAGAAGTTATCGACGCTATTCTCGCCGGAACAGACGCGCTCGCGGTGATGCCTACGGGGGCGGGAAAATCTCTGTGCTACCAGATACCGGCGCTTATGCTTGATGGTATGACTATCGTTATTTCGCCGCTGATTTCCCTGATGAAAGATCAGGTGAGCGCGTTGAAAGAAGCGGGATGTCCGGCGGCTTTTCTCAACAGTTCGTTAAGCGGCAGGGAATATTTTCAGACGATGGAAGAAATAACGAGCGGCATGATTAAACTGCTCTACATCGCGCCTGAACGTTTGCAAAGGACAGATATACCTGAACTTGAGGTTAACAGCGTCCCGCTTGTGGTCATTGATGAGGCGCATTGCGTGTCGCAATGGGGGCATGATTTCAGAACGAGTTATCTGGAAATAGCGGCTTTTATCAAAAGTATTGATCCCCGTCCTGTAGTCGCGGCTTTTACCGCGACCGCGACCGTTAATGTGAGGGATGACATCCGCCGCTTGCTGGCTTTGCGTAAGCCTCTTTCCGTAAACACCGGCTTTGACAGGCCTAATCTTTATTTTGAAGTGCAGAAACCAGGGGATAAAAAGACCGCGCTTCTGGAATGTCTTTCTAAACGAAAAGAAGCGAGCGGTATTATCTATTGCGCTACCAGAAAAGCCGTGGACGAAACCTGTAGTTTCCTCATTAGTCATGGTTTTAACGCCGCCCCTTATCACGCCGGTCTTGGCGACGAAGAGCGCAGAAAAAATCAGGATGATTTTATTTACGACCGGAAAACAATAATGATAGCGACTAACGCTTTTGGTATGGGGATTGATAAGTCAAATGTGTCGTATGTGATTCATTACAATATGCCGAAGAATATCGAAAGCTATTATCAGGAAGCGGGGCGCGCCGGACGGGACGGGTCTCCCGCGGACTGCATTCTTTTATACAATGGCCAGGACGTGCAAATAAATAAGTACCTTATAACCCATGACGAAGGTGAGGAAGCCGCGGATTATGAATTGCAGGCTCACAATCTGGAACTTCTTAAGCAGATGACTTTCTATGCTACAGGACAAGACTGTCTTCGCAAACGCCTGCTTGCTTACTTCGGCGAACAGATGGCGGCAAATTGCGGCAACTGCTCAAATTGCCTGACGGAACTTGAGGAGACCGATGTTACTTTGGAAGCGCGAAAAATTGTTTCCTGCGTATTCCGCCTGAAACAACGCGGCAGAAGTTTCGGCAAGACTATGATAATTGACATTCTGCGTGGCAGTAAAAACGAAAAAATCCTCCGTTTCGGTTTTGATACCCTTAGCACATTCGCGATTATGTCTGATACAAAAGCGCATAGGATTCGGCTCATCCTTGACCATTTAATTGACAAGGGTTTTCTGCTTGTGGAAGAAGGAGAGTATCCGGTTATAACGCTTGGTAACGCGGAAGCTTTGCTCAGGGAAGAAGAGCGTGTTTTAATGAAACTGCCGGAAGAACGCGAAAAAGCGCCGGATGGAAAAAAGCCAAGACAAAGGGACGCAAAACTTTTTGAAACGCGCGATTTGTCTGATACAAAAACACCACGGCAAGGCGGCGTAAAACTCACTGACACGCACGATGTACCGGTAGAAATAGATGAAGGTTTGCTCGACAAATTGAAAAAACTGCGGAGGGAAATCGCCGCGCGGGAAGCGGTTCCCGCGTACATTGTTTTTTCCGACGCGACCCTGCGGGATATGTGCCGCAAAAAGCCCGTTTCAGCGGTTCAATTTTCCGGCGTTAACGGCGTGGGGAGCGTAAAATTGGAAAAGTACGGAGACGTATTTACCGATCTTATCCGCAAATATTACGAAAATTAACATATTTTTCTCTTTTCAATAAAGCAAAACGCGCTTTTGCCCCCTATATAGTGTGGAGGCAAAAAGTGGATGAATTAATTGATCCCTTAAGCAATGCCGTCAACCGGCTATTCGGGTTGTCCTATCTGTTCCCTTATCAAAGGCTGGTAGTGGCGAATATTCTTGAGGCGGCGGAAACGGCGGGGCTTACTCTCAACTGGCCTAAAGATGAAGAAACCGGTTCATCAAATCAGCCTATTGAAGAAGATAGCGGTGAAGATGAAGCGCCGCCGCCGGAGGAAGTATCTGACCGGGGTTCTCTGGGCCGCCAGATTGTTATCCTGCCTACCGGCGCGGGGAAGTCGCTGTGTTTTCAACTGCCGGCGATGATCATTGAAGGGCCGACGCTGGTTATTTACCCCATTCTGTCGCTCATGGCGGACCAACAGCGCCGCCTGCATGAGCGTGGTTTCGCTCCGGTAACACTGCGGGGCGGGCAGAGCAAAGAAGAACGGGATGAGATTTGGAGAAAACTGGAATCGGGGGAAAGCAAATTCATTATCGCCAACCCTGAGGTGCTGCTTACCCCGCAGGTGATGAACCGGCTGGAAGCGATAAAAATCGTTCACATTGTGATTGATGAGGCGCACTGCGTCAGTGAATGGGGCGAAAGTTTTAGGCCGAGTTATCTTGAAATCAATACCATCATAAAAAATGTTAAGGCCCCCTTGGTCACGGCGTTTACCGCGACGGCCAGCGCGCCGGTTCTGGAGAAAATCAAAAAATACATTTTTGGCGATACGGAGGCCCACCAGATTGTGGGAAATCCTGACCGGCCCAATATTAACTATACCGCCAAAGGTTGTATCGTGCGTGATTTGGCGGTGCGGGATTTATTGATACAAAACTCCCGTCCGGCGATTGTGTTTTGCTCGTCAAGGCCCGGCACACAGAACCTTGCCCGCTACCTCAGAATCAGCCTGGGGGAAATGGGCATGGACTGGCATAATGATATTCGCTTTTACCATGCCGGTTTAAGCAGGGAGGAAAAGGCCGATGTTGAAAAGTGGTTCATGGGCAACAACAGGGCGGTGTTATGCGCAACCTGCGCCTACGGCATGGGCGTTGACAAGGCCGATGTCCGCACGGTGATACACCGGGACTGCGCCCCCTCGGTGGAGGCGTATTTGCAGGAGTCGGGCAGGGCGGGCCGCGACGGGGGGCAGTCAAAGGCAATTCTGTTGTGGGGGCCGGATGATCAGGCAAGCCTGCGCCGCGCCAAAACCGAGGCCGACCGGACGCGTCTGACCGGCCTGTTGGATTATGCCCGCAATGTAACGCAATGCAGAAGGCAGGCGCTGCTCAAAATGCTCAACTATGATTCAAACGGCGAAAGCCCGGAAACGCAATGCTGCGACGTGTGTGAACAGCAGGCAAGCGCCACCTTGCGTGAAGAGGGGAGTGTAGGGGACTTTTTCCGCGGAAACAAACGGCGCTACACCGCGCACGAAGCCGCCTCTTTTCTGGCGCAGGCGCGGCAATTCCACTGGTCAGAGAGAGAGGCGCAGCAGGTTATTGATCACTTGATAAAAACCGGCAAGGTTAGAAAATTAAAGAATTTTTTGTGGAAGGATGCGTTAAGCACATAATCGGAGATGTGTCACTTGCCAATTTTGGCAATATGGAGGTATAATTAAAATGAAGACGGTTATGGAACAAATCATTACGGAATTGGCGGAGCTAAACAAAAAAGCCGATGTCATAATCGGCCTTATGAATGAGCCGAAAAACAAATTTCTGAAACTTATGGAAATTGCAGGAAACGCCGTTGGAATCATTGGAATTTTGGCAATAGTGGATATAATTAGAAATTGGATTTTAGGAGGGTAAAAATGTTTTTTCAAATATGTGTCAGTGTGGCTCTTATCCTTATCGGATTTTCTATGGCTTATTTTGCCCGTTATATGAGAAAGAAAACATAACAAACGGAGGACTTTCATGGATCGTTGTAGCGCGGGATTAGAAATTGATTTTACCAAAACGCCGGTTGAGGAATTATTTGGCTCCAACTGTTTTTCCAACGCGGTTATGCGGGAAAAACTGCCGCCGAATATCTGTGATGAGATCGCGGCAATCCGCAGGGGTGAACGAGAACTGACCCCGGAAACAGCCGAAGTGGTTGCCGCGGCGCTGAAGGATTGGGCCATCGCGAAAGGAGCAACCCACTATACCCACTGGTTTCATCCCCTGACCGGCCTGACCGCCGAAAAACATGAAAGTTTTATCGCGCCTTCGGGCGATGGCGAAGTGATAATGAAATTTTCAGGAAAGGCGCTTATCAAGGGCGAAGGCGACGCGTCGAGTTTTCCTTCGGGGGGACTGCGGGCTACTTTTGAGGCGCGCGGCTATACCGCCTGGGATCTCGCCAGCCCCGCTTTTTTGAAACAGGATAAAACCGGAATAACCCTCTGCATCCCCACGGCCTTTATCAGCTACAACGGCCAGGCGCTGGACAAAAAAGTCCCGCTGCTGCGCTCCTGCGACGCCCTTTCAAAACAGGCGGTTAAAATTCTGCGGCTTTTGGGGAATACCCACTCTCAGCGGGTGTTCACCTCAATTGGGCCCGAGCAGGAATATTTTCTGGTTGACAAGAAATGGTACGACAAGCGGCTCGACCTTATCCTGACCGGTCGCACCGTTTTTGGCGCTCTGCCCGCCAAGGGCCAGGAAATGGAAGACCATTACTACGGCGCGATAAAAGAAAAGGTCGCCGATTTTATGCGGGAAGTAAATTATGAATTGTGGATGATGGGCATTCCCGCCAAGATTCAGCATAACGAAGTGGCCCCCAACCAGTTTGAAATCGCGCCGGTTTATGATCAGGCAAGCGTCGCGCTTGACGCCAATCAGCTTATTATGGAAACAATGCACAATGTCGCCAACCGTCATGGCATGGAGGCCCTGTTACACGAAAAGCCTTTTGCCGGGGTTAACGGTTCGGGCAAGCACCTGAACTGGTCTTTGGATACCGATGACGGCATCAACCTGTTTGATCCCGGCAAGAACCCCGAATCCAATACCCGCTTCCTGCTTTTTGCCGCCGCGGTGGTGGAGGCCGTTGACCGTTACGCGTTATTAATCCGCTCGTCGGTAGCTGTTTCCGGCAACGATCACCGTCTGGGCGCGAATGAGGCCCCTCCGGCGATTATTTCAATTTTCTTCGGCGGCCCCCTGACTGAAATCCTGGACAATATCGCCGAGGGAAAATCCAGCGCGGCAAGCGCCCCCGATATGCAGATAAAAATGGGCGTAACAACCCTTCCCAGCCTGTCCAAAGACGTTTCCGACCGGAACCGCACCAGCCCCTTTGCCTTTACCGGCAACAAGTTTGAGTTCCGCATGGCGGGTTCTTCCCAGTCCATCGCGACGCCTACCACTTATTTTAACGCGGCGCTTACCCAGGTGCTTTCCGAATTTGAAAACAAACTGACGTCGCTTCTGGAAAACAAGGCGACCGATATCAACAAAGCCATTCAGACGGTTGTTAAAGAATCTTACAACAAACACCGCCGGGTTGTATTTAACGGCAACGGCTATTCAAGCGACTGGATCAGCGAGGCGGAGAAACGGGGACTGCCCAATGTGAACAACACGGTGGACGCTCTCGCGGCGCTTGTCCGTGAGGATACCATTACGCTGTTTGAAACATTCAGGATACTGACCAAAGAAGAACTGGAAAGCCGTTATCATATTTATCTGGAAACCTATTCCAAACAGATCAATATTGAAGCCGGCGTTACCATCGACCTTGCCCGGCGTTATATTTTTCCGGCGGCGACGGCTTATGCCGCCCGTCTGAGCGCGGACTCGGTCGCGCTTATAAACGCGGGCGCGCACAATAAACATCAGATACAACAAGCGCGGAGAATCGCCGAGATAACCGCCGCTTTATACGATGCCATTACCGCGCTTGAGGCCTTGTTGGTTGAAGCCCAGGGGATCGAGGATGTGCCCGCCCAGGCCAAAGCCTACTTTGAAAAAGTCCGGCCCGGCATGGACGCGGTACGCGCGCAAGCGGACAGTCTGGAAAAACTGGTCTCCAAAGAAGCCTGGCCATTGCCTGGTTACGAAGAACTGTTATTTACGCTGTAAAGGTGTTCGAAAGATTTCACACAAAGAACACAAAGATTCCTCTTTGTGTTCTTCTCTTTCTTGGTGTTCTTTGTGTGAAATGCCGGGAACGAGACTCGAACTCGTACCCTCTCGCGAGGAGGGGATTTTAAGTCCCCAATGTCTACCATTCCATCATCCCGGCAAGAATATCAATGATGATGCTTTTATTGTACCAGAATCTGGGGCTTATTGAAAAGTAATCCGCAGTCTTTTGCAGGCTTCTTCTACGTCGGCGCGGTGGCCGAAGGCGGAAAAGCGGATAAAACCCTGTCCCGCGGGGCCAAAACCCGCGCCGGGGGTGGTTACTACGTGGCACTTTTCGAGGATTTGGGAGAACACTTCCCAACTGTCCCTGCCGGGGAAACGCGCCCAGATGTACGGGGAATTGTCGCCGCCTATGCAGCTTATTCCCAGCTTTTGCAGGGCGTCCCTTATCAAGCGCGCGTTGCCAAGATAAAAATCCGTGAGGGCGCGGACTTCTTTCAGGCCCTTGTCGTCTAACGCGGCAAGGCCGCCGGCCTGGGCGATGTTGGAAGCGCCGTTGAAAATAGTGCCCGCGATGCGGCTCCAGTCAGCGTTGACGCTTTCGCCGCCGGAATACTTGATTGCTTTGGGAACCACCGACCAGCCGAGGCGCACCCCGGTAAATCCGGCGGGCTTGGAGAATGAATTTACCTCAATGGCGCATTGATCCGCCTGATCTATCTCGTAGATGGTTTTGGGAAGCGAGGGGTCGCGGATAAATTCGGCGTAGGCGGCGTCAAAGACGATGAGGCAGCCTTTGTCGATGGCGGTTTTTACCAGCGCGGTAAGCTGGGCACGGGTAGAAACCGCGCCGGTGGGGTTGTTGGGTGAACAAAAATAGATAAGGCTGTTATGCGGAACAAGGTTCATATCGGGGAAAAAATCATTTTCCGTCGTGCAGGGAAGATAGGTAATGCCCGCGTAACCGGTTCCTTCCCAGCCGCCCGCGGCTCCAACAAGAACTGAGCCGTCAACATACACCGGATACGAAGGGTCCTGTACCGCGATTTTTGTTCCCGCGCCAAAGAGCGTCTGCAATCTGCCGATGTCGCACTTTGCCCCGTCAGAGATAAAAATCTCATCTATCGAAAATTTTCCCTTGTAAAAAACCGAAGAAATCTTCTCCCGTAATTGCGCCATTCCCTCATCCTGATAGCCTGAGTAACCCTTTACGGTTCCCAGCTTTTTCGCTCCATCAACAAGGCCTTTGTTTGTATGGGGCAAAACAGGTTCGGTGGTATTGCCGACACCCAGACTGATGATTTTCGCCTCCGGGTGCGCCGCGGCAAATTCACGCCGTCTCTTGGCAATCTCGGGGAAAAGATAGCCCGCTTTGAGATTCGCTATATAGGGGTTGCGCTTAATCATATCAATATCCTCATCAATTAAAGTTTTTCACGCCTGAAATATCCAGCGTGGCGAAATAATCGTCCTCTGTTTCAGGCCGTCTTATCTGTATAACAGAACCGTCCTGGCGCAGCAATAACTCGCCGCAGCGCAGTTTACCGTTGTAGTTAAAACCCATCGCCCTGCCGTGCGCCCCGGCGTCGTGAATAACGACAAAATCCCCGCCGCCGTCCGCGGCAACGTCTATCCTGGGCAGTTTTCTTTGAATGGCGAACTTGTCGTTGTTTTCGCACAGGCTGCCGACGACATCGTAAGTTTCAGATAACGGGGCGTTTTCCTTGCCCGGAATCGTTATGTGATGATACGCGCCGTAAAGCGCGGGGCGCATCAAGTCCGCCATGCAGGCGTCCAGGCCGATGTAATTACGGTAGATTTCTTTTTTGTGAATTGCCCGCGCTACCAGCCAGCCATGCGGCCCGGTGATAGTTCTGCCCCATTCGGTGCGGATATTCATGGGATCAAGTCCCGCGGGTTTGATAATCTCGTTATACGCTTTTTGAATACCGGCGGCCAAAACCTGATAATCTACCGCTTCCTGATCCGGCTTGTAGGGAATCCCCACGCCGCCGCCCAGATTGATAAACTCAAGGCGTACTCCCGCCTTGTCCTTTATCTCTATCGCGAGTTCAAAAAGCATTCGCGCGGTTTCAATGTGATAGGGTATGGAAAGCTCATTGGAAGCGACCATCGTGTGCAGGGCAAAACGCTTAACGCCCTTTTCCTTGATAATCGAATAACCCTTAATGAGCCGATCCCGCGTAAAGCCGTACTTTGCTTCCTCCGGCTTGCCGATTATGGCGTTGCCTTCCTTGAGAGGGCCGGGGTTGTAGCGGAAAGAAATAAGTTCCGGCAGTCCGGCGGTTTTCTCCAGAAATTCAATATGGGTAAAATCATCCAGGTTTATAACCGCGCCCAGTTTGCGGGCCAATTCATATTCCTTCGCCGGAGTTTCGTTGGAGGTGAGCATAATGCCCTCGCCCTTTATGCCGGCCATATCAGCTAACAGCAGTTCCGGGTAACTTGAACAGTCCGCGCCCAAACCTTCGGCGGCGAGAATTTTTAATATGTAGGGGTTGGGCAGGGCCTTGACCGCGAAATGATTCTTGTAAGAAGGAAAAACCGAAAACGCCGCCTTAATCCGGCGGACATTTTCGATAATCCCCTTTTCATCATACAAATAAAACGGCGTCGGATAACGCTCCGCCAGCTTTTCAAGCCCGGCCTTGTTTAGTGGAAAATACTTTTCGCTCATATTGGTTCCATCAGCCCAAAAAGCCCTTGTGCCTTAAAAGTTCCGCGTTGAGTATACCGCCGCCCGCCGCGCCGCGCACGGTGTTATGCGAAAGGGCGGTAAAGTGGACGTCAAGCACATTACAGGGCCGCAGGCGGCCAACTGTCACCGCCATTCCCTTGTCGCAGTCGCGATCCTTGCGGGGCTGGGGCCGGTTGTTCTCCTCACGGTATATAATGGGCTGTTCCGGAGCCATGGGGAGATTCAGTTCCTGGGGCAGCCCTTTGAAAGAAGCCCAAATCTCTTTTATTTCTTCCAATGAAGGCTTTTTTGTTCCAAACCCCAGAGAGACACAGGCTGTATGTCCGTCAATAACCGGCACACGGTTACAACAGGCGGAAATCTTCGGGAAGGCGGCGTTATTAAAAATCCCGTTCGCGATGGCCCCGAATATCTTGAGCGGTTCCTTTTCGGTTTTTTCTTCCTCACCGCCGATGTAGGGAATGATATTGTCGATGATGTCCAGACTCGGTACGCCCGGATAACCTGCGCCGGAAACCGCCTGCATGGTGGTGACAAGGACTTTTTTCACCAGATAGCCCTCCTGTACCAGGGCGTGCAGCGGAATCATGAAACTTTGAATCGAGCAGTTGGGCTTTACCGCGATAAAACCCCGCCCCCAGCCGCGGTTTTTTTGCTGCAAAGGGATAATATCCGTATGGTGAGGATTTATTTCGGGAATAAGAACCGGCACGTCATCGGTCCAGCGATGGGCCGAAGCGTTGGAGATAACCGGAATGCCCGCCGCCGCGTACGCTTCCTCAAGGGCGCGGGTTTCATCCTTGCCCATTTCCAGCGCGGAAAACACAAAAGCGCAGTGTTTCCGTTTCATGGCCGCGGCCGCGCGTTTGACATCATTGGCGTCCTGAACAACCAGTTCCCCGACATGAGGCGCGTAGGTCTTGGTTAACTGCCACCTTCCGGCAATCGCTTCGGCGTATTTTTTCCCGGCGCTCCGGGGCGAAGCCGCCACATACCGAACCTTAAACCAGGGATGCTCATTGAGCAGGGCAATATAGTTCTGCCCTACCATACCCGTCGCTCCCAACACTCCTACCGGAATCTTTGCCATAATTTGCTCCTTATTATGAGGATAATAGCATATATTGAAGATTAAAAAAAAGCCCCCAAAGGAACACCCCCGGAGGCTTTGTATGCAAGACGGCGACTTCTCAGTACCTATCCATCTCCACTTCGCCACTCCCGCTTTTCCCCCCAGCCGGCAATCCCAAACTTCTCAAGTTCTCCTGCTTAAACAGCTCTATCAAACTCTCCGCCTGAGCGCGGGTGAAATACATCAGCGTTATCGGGCTGGTCTCGTTTCTGCTCCGCGAGAAAGAGTCTTCATAATACGACTCCAACTGCGTGGTTGTAAAAAAGACCGACTGGTCATTAAATTGATACCCCAGCTTTATTTTTGGATTCCCATGCGCCAGTACCCCAATAGATGTCTTCCTCCAGGTGAAAAACCCCCTTGCCTCTCCATACATCTCCCGGGTACGCTTTCCCCTCTTGGTCAGTTTTCGCTGGTCGTATTCTTCCTGATAGCGTTCAAACGCCTTGGCAAAAGCCTCCCGCCCGTCCCGATCCCAGAACTGGTTACAGCGGATATACATAGCGTTGAATTCCAGGCCTACCGCGTCTTCTTCCGGGTAGTAATACACGGTAACCTCGCTTTTTTTCAAACCGCCGGTGATAGAAAAAGACTTTTCCAAATACGCCTCAATAGAACCCGCTTTATAGCGGAGGGAATTAACGTCAACGGAAAACGGCTCTTCCCGAGGGGTTGAGGAGCACGAGCAGATGAAACACACGGCTACCAGTACGATAATAAACTTCATAATTTACCTGTTAAAATTTACCTGTTAAAAAAGGCCGCCCTTACGGACGGCCCTTCGATTTAATTAAGGGATTATTCCCTTCTTATACCATCAACTCTTAGAAGCTGACCATCAGAGCGACAGGAACGGCCCAGTTGGTAATTTTGCTGTCACCATACTTAACGCCGTCAGACCATGCCTGGATACCAAAATAGAAGGTCGGACCCCATTCGGCGCCAACTCTCAGATACGGGTTGAAGTACCAGCCCGTTATGGAACTTTCACCGAACGTTGCTTCAACTGCTTTACTATCACCATCCTTCATCATAGCAAGACCCACGTTTACAAAAGCCGTTAAATTGTCACCGAGGTTAAAGAAGGGGAGTACACTGACATTGATAAAAGTAGCGTCATTGCCCGGCGTTCCCCGTTCTTTGTCACCGGCCAATACTGCCGTAGTCCTGAACTTAACGCCAAAGGAATCGGTCGCGTACTTTACGCCCAACCCAACACCAAGGGGCAGTGATTTATCATCAGTTCCCCATTTTGCGTTATCATCGTTCTTCGACGCCAAGTGATAGCTGAATCCGACGTCAAGGCTGAGGTCGCCGAATGAACCGCCGTAATACACAAAGATAGCTCCGCCGTCGCTCGCTTTCATACCGGCCCTGCTGGAGCCGTCATAAGTAATAGCGATGTTGCCAAAGTCCATCTTTATGTCAAACTGGACAACTGAGGCCTTGTATACATCAGCCGCTGTACCATCTTTCTCACCATCAGTACCTGACCTGTCCTTAGAGATAAACGGAATACCAATGTTAATCCCTATCATATCCGCGGGGGTAATTTCCAGTGAGGCGCCCGAGCGTACAAAGCCTTCAAAGAATACGTACCGGTTGTGCAGATAGGCAGCGGTGGGAGTTCCGTTAAAAGAACTTCCCCCAACATCCGTACTTCCGTATACAGAACTGCCCCAATAAGGACCGCACCATATACCATAGTTGATAGCGACGCCGCTGTCATTGGGCATCTGGTTGAAACCCCAGCCGGTAACTCCTTCTTTGCCCCAGAAACCATCGGAGAACTCACCAATGATGAGCTTGAACTGGTCCACGGGTTTCCACCACGCGTAAGCGCTGTCAACACCAGCAGAAGAAGCACCCTGGTAGCGAATATACCCACCGAATTCGCCGTCGCCGGCTTCACCGGAACCATCAACACGAACTCTCTCCATTCCGCCGCTGGCTGTTGCCGCGTAAGAATCGCCCGCACTGTTTTTACCGGTATTTCCCTCAAGCACGTTTACGCGCCCAAACACAGTACCAGTCAAATCCACGGCGAACACCGCGCCCGCAACCAGGGCAAAAACCACTGAAATTGCAATCAGTTTCTTCATAATCAATCCTCCTGAAACTTTCGGGAAGGAAGTAACCGA
>Ga0268262_10005420_pt1 | contig 12667 bp, 14 predicted proteins | sample TergutNc150P3_FD_190354 | JGI IMG/M metagenome (GOLD analysis project Ga0268262, IMG submission 190354) | Nasutitermes corniger P3 segment gut microbial community from laboratory colony in Florida, USA - Nc150 P3 (SPAdes) (version 2) | ecosystem: Host-associated > Arthropoda: Insects >... | reverse complement strand
ACCTTTTTCCCCGAAGGGATAACCCGAAAATACAAGGTAAAATCATTATGAACCTTCATAACGCCCTCTTTTTGGGAATATGATGTCATTATTGATAGCACCGAATTCCCATAATTTTAGCATACTTGACTAGCAACGCTAATTCTTTATGGGATAAGCATTTACGGAAACTGCTAGCTCTGTAATTGGGTAAAATGTGTCATTTTCCTTTTGTCCGGTATAGTTATTGCGGCAAGTGGGGCGCATCCACTGAAAGCCCTATCTGGAATAGTTGTTAACGTACTGCCGGAAAAGCTAAGGCTCACGTATTTGCCAGCGGAGGTTATAGCCTTCGCTATATTTGGTAGCATCGGGGCATTGGCATTCATAGTAACCTTTATTGGCTTATCAGGTGTATTGGCTGGCTGTTTGTCGAGATACGCCTTTAAGTCCTCCGCACTGTTGATGCTTTTGCCGCCGCTTCCTTTACAGGCTACTACCGAGAAGAAGAGTACCAATACAATTATGAAATATGCAAATGTGTTTTTAATATTTGACTCCTATGTTGATTGTTTTGTGTGGCGGTTGTGTCGCTCATCGTTAGTTTATTTTAACGGATAATGTGGTGTTTTGGCAAGATTTTTGGGATATTTTTTAATATATTCTTTATTCTTTTTCGATTTTGTAGTAAATTTCATGCGCCAAGGATGGCGCTTGCTTACGATAATGTGGGTAAAAAAATTGTCGTGTAACGTTCCGGCTGTAACTGAAGGTTTTTTGGGCCCGATAAGGAAAAATGCGAAGCATTTTTACGGGCACAAAAAACTTTGGCGGAGAAAAAACGCACAAAGGGCGCAAGCCCGACTGCGTTTTTTCGTAGCCCGAGCCGCCGAAAGGCGGCGAAGCAGTTACAGACCTGTTATATGCAGTGGGCACGTACACTATTTAACAAATGCCCTAATAAAATCTTCATTCATTATTTTGATCATTTCATCATTATCATCTTCATAGTCACTATTAAATTTTGAGAAATATATCTTTAATTTATCCGGAAAATGTTTAATGAAGAACCGCAGAGCAAAGCTCTGCGGTATCTTCTTTAGTATAGGAAATTTATTGTACTGGCGGGGTCATACCCCGATAACAAAAATACTAATCCACATATTCAGTGGTGATACATTTCCGGAGCAGAGCTCCGGGGTATGAACCCCGCCTTCTAATCAAAATATATACCAAAATAAAATCAAAAATCATTGAATAATCAGTAGTATTTATAATATAATTATTTCCTTTTTCAATAATATATTTTCCTTCTTCCCTCAATCGATCAATAATTTTATTTGCCATAAAAGTTTTATCATCACATATATTTTTTACCCGATAATGTACATATGTAAAAATATCAGAATATTCTTTTTCTAGTGTACTATATATATAGTTTTTATCTTTTAACACGACACCTTCAAAAATTTTTAATGATTTGTTAGATAATTCTATACAATCATCTTTAAGAATAAATTTAAGGTTATCTTTTTCCATACCTTCAATGAGTCTTTTGAATAATTTATGTTCAAAAATATTCTCTTCTGTCATCCTAAAACCTCCAAAACAAATCTATTATCCATAATATACTATATTAATTATTTTGTAAAGTATAAATATCCTGTACATTTTCAAAACAAATTAGTGCCCATTGCATATAACGTTTTGGCTGTATGCGACGTTTTTTGTGCGCGATAAAGGAATTGCGAAGCAATTCCAGCGCACAAAAAATGTGGCGTAGAAAAAACGCACTAAGGGCGCAAGCCCGACTGCGTTTTTTCGTAGCCCGAGCCGCCGTAAGGCGGCGAAGCGCATACAGACCTGTTAGGCGCAGTTGGTCGTTTTTCACAAAATTCTCTTCTTAAACAATATTATTAAAAAATACATTTTAGAATAAATTATCTTATTAAAAATCAAATAAATTTGTTAATAACTATCTCCACAGACTTAATAGTTTCAGCATAACAGGCTTTTATGTTTTCAAGTGAATCAAGTTTTACCGATTTACCTTTTACCTGATTTTCTATATCAAGGGCTTGATTAAGAAGTTCTACTAAACAGAGATTTCCTGCAATTCCTCTAATGGCATGGATCGTGGATAGAGCTTCTTCCCAGTTTTGTCTGTTGACTACAGTTATAAACTTATCAAAAGTTGTATCGGTCTTAAACTTAAGAAGTAGCTTGGCATAAAGTTTTGCATTGTTCATTACCCTTTTTTTCCCTTCTTCTTCATTCACAAATACTGTATTAGTCTTTATATAGGGCACATCTAGTTTAACCTCATTTTTAGTAGCGATTTTATTTGTATCTTCATATATTTTTTCCGTAACAATTTCATTTCGTAATATTTTAATTAAAATATCAACTATTGAATTTGCCATTTTATCTGCTATAAATAATTTTTCACATAATTGCTTTACAATAATTTTCTTTGTGATACTTAAATCTTCAGAAATTATTATCTTTTTATATACATCTAATTCTAATACTCTTAATAAAAAATTAGTTTCATCTTTATATTCACCATGTGAATAGTCCATAATCAATGCCTTTGTTAATTTAGTATCCCTGAGAGTCTCTATTCCTCTGTCTTCTACCATTTTTGTAAGTATATTGATAAATTCTTGTTCCATACATTATTTATACACCAAATTATTATTATTTGTCAATATTTACAAACCATTTTTTGACAAATTACGACCAATTGCGCCTAACTCCCCTTACCTGTATTTCGCCAAACCGCCCCAACCCCAACTTATCACGCCTACGCCTTAACCCCGCCAACGCACCACTAACCCGCCCAAAGTTTCGCTTTAAATCCACAACCCGTAACTATACCGAAACCTGCATAAAATTACACTATTGTATCCAGTGGACTTTGTATGCTAAGGACGCTGCGGCGGGCAATGTGGGTGTAGCGTTCGGTGGTGCGGACACTCGCGTGACCGAGAAGGGATTGGATGTAACGGATGTCGGTACCGCTTTCAAGAAGGTGGGTGGCGAAAGAGTGGCGCAGACTGTGAATGGAAATGTCCTTGTCAATTTTTGCCTGCTGGATTGCCTTGTCGAAAATCTTTTGGGCTGAGCGAATAGTCAGCGGGTGGGTTGAGGGCTGGCCGGGGAAAAGCCAAGTCTGGATGTTAAAAACTTCGTAGTATTCGCGGATAAAGGCGGCGGCTTTTTCGGAAAGCAATGTGCACCTGTCCTTCCGGCCTTTTCCGCCCACGATATAAATAACCTTGCGCGATAAATCAATGTGCTCTTTTTTAAGCGCAACAACCTCACTGACCCGCAAACCAGAAGAATACGCAAGCATCAACAATAGGCGGTGTTTCGGATTTTTCTCCAACTTTAAAACTTCGATAATTTCCTGCTTAGAAAGAACCATCGGAAAGCGTTTGTCATGGCGGGGGCGATGCTTCTCTCCAATAATGTCGTTCTTCAAAACTTCTTTATAGAAGAACTTAATCGCGCTGATCGCAAGATTCATTGACGAAGCGGAGTATTCCTTGTCTTTGTCCAGTTCCGCAAGAAATACATTAACGTCCTCAGTGCGAATTTCCTCTGCGGGTTTCTGAAGCGTGCGGCAAAGCAGGCGGTTGTAATAAATATAACTGCGCAGAGTACAGGGACTGTATTTTCTGGAGCGAAGCTCGGTTTCAAGTTTTTTCTGCCAGTGCTCGCTTAATTTTTCAGGCAAGGGTCGCTCAATAAGGCTTATCTCTTTCGATGCGTCTTCTTTGGCGGAAATGCGTGGCTCTTCCTTTTCCTCATCCTCCCAGGGCCGCCCAAAAAAGCCTGTTGTTCTTATCTCATCTGAGTTTTCCTTAACCCACACGCCAGGAACGCCAGAGGGAAGACCTCTGCTCAGTTTGTTAAATTGCTCTGTGCCCGAATTATACCTGATAACAAATTCATGTCGCGGAGCATCCCAACTTGCTCCCTGAGCTTTGAACAGATAATACAATTTACTGTCATAACCATAATATGGAACCCGAATTGCGGCTGTCCCATAAAAGAAATAAACAACATCCATTTTCTATCGTTCTCCTATGTATTTGTTGTAAGTGGCTCAACCTTTCCAGTAATCGGGTGTAAACAGAACAAGAACAGTCCAGAGTTCCAAACGCCCCGCGATCATCACCAGGGAATAAAACAGCTTCAGGTAATCCGGAAACATACTATAATTTTTGAGCGGACCCGCCGCGCCAAAACCAATGCCTATGTTGCCGGTCATAGAAAGCGCGGCGCTAAAAGACGAAATAATATCGAAGCCTGCCGCCGCGGTAACGAGGGCAGTAATGCCTACAACCAAAAAGTAAAGAAAAACAAAACCAGCAACCCCGTAAACAACATCCTTGCGGCCAACTTTTTGGTTGAGCTGGATACTAAACACCCCCTGCGGATAAATAATGCGCCTGAGCTCGTTCAATGCCTGTTTGAAAAGTACCGTGTGTCGTATAACCTTTATACCTCCGGCAGTGGAACCTGAGCAACCCCCTATAAACATAAGGCACAAAAGGACAGCCTGCGCCAGGCCGGGCCAAACCGTATAGTCCGCTCTGGCGTTTCCGGTGGTAGTCAAAAAAGCGGCGGTCTGAAAAGAACCGAAGCGCAGAGCTTCGGCAAATGAGCCGTAATGGGGAACAAGGCTAAGGCTTACTGCCAGAGCGGCAACAATAAAGATAAATAAGAATACTTTGGTTTCAGTGTTATGCGCAAAATCAGAAAATTTTTTATGCACAATGCGGTAGTATAAATTGAAATTCAAGGCCGCAAGAAGCATGAAAATAACCGTAACCCAATCGATAAAGGCGGAATTGTAAAAAGCGAAACCAGCGTTTTTTGTACTAACCCCGCCTGTGGCCATTATCGCGAAACTGTGACAGACCGCGTCAAACCACTCCATGCCGCCCAGCCTGTAAAGCACCGCGAGGACTGCGGTAAAAGAGCAGTAAAAAAGCCAAAGAACTTTCGCGGTATTGTTAATGCGCGGGGTAAGCTTGTCCTTGTCCGGCCCCGGAGCTTCGGCTTTGACAAGCTGGAAACCGCCAACACCCATCAACGGCATCAAAGCGACTGTAAGGACGATTATCCCCATGCCCCCCGACCAATGGCTCATGCTCCGCCAAAGAAGGAGGGGGCGGGGCATAATTTCAACATCGGATAGTGTCGTCGCCCCTGTGGTGGCAAAACCGCAGGCACTTTCAAAAATCGAGTCAAAAAAATCCATATTTAACTGAGAAAAAAAATAAGGCAGGCTGCCGATAAGAGTCGAAAAAATCCAAACCAAAAACACCAAAAAAAATCCGTCCCTCGGCCTAAGTCTCAAAGGAGCTTTGCGGATGAAGAGCGCGGACGGTAAAGCAACGAGCAATCCTATTGAAATCGGAATAAGAAATGCCCTTACAATAACGTATTCTTTAAGAACTAAAGCCGCCGCCAGGGAAGGAATCATGAGTAAAGTCATCCCCCCGATAATTATCGCGAGGAAACGCGCCGTTGCCAGCCGCTTCATGTTTTTTCCCGTGACTGATTCTGTTTATCGTTCGGTTTGCCGAAAAACTTTTCCAACTCGGCTTCTTTAGCGTTCTTCGCGATAAAAATAACTTTATCCCCTGTTTTGAAAACATAATCCCCACGTGGAATAAACGAAGCATCCCCCCGGTTGACCAGCATGATAAGCCCGCCATCGGGAAGCTTAAATTCGACGATAGACTTTTCAGCTGCGGGAGAATCTTCGCCAATTTCCGTTTCAAGAATCTCCAGAGTGCCGTCCCCCAGGCGATGAACTTCCTTCATTCCCTTTCCCATCAGATTTGAAAGGATTGAATTAACTACAACGGATTCCATCGAAATCACAACATCCACGCCAAGCTGACGGGCAATGGATTCATGGCTGGAGCCGCTTACCATGGCAATGGCCCTTCTTACTCCTCGGTATTTAAGGAAAATTGCGCTTACTATGTTCAATTCCTGATTTGTCGTTGTGGAAATAATAAGGTCGAGATCACCCAGGCGTTCCTCGGCTACAAAACTTTCATCGGAAATGTCCTCGTTTAAAACCAGAGCTTCGGGAAAACGGGCGGACATATCTTTGCATACGTTGTAATCCTGCTCAACTATGACCACACGGCGGCTGCTCTTGGGTATAAAGGAACGAAAAACAGAAAAGAGATTGTGCTTCACTTCCTCATGGCCGGACGCTTGAGTATCTATATCACCATCGTTGCTTTTTAGAATACCTTCGGCGATGATTGAACAAATACGCCCCCCGCCTACAATCCCTATCTTGTGCAAAGGTTTTTCATTGCTCCCCGCAAGCTGAAAAATTTGCTCCATCTTTTCTTCACTTGCCAGGATATGAATCCGATCCCCCTTTCGAAGAACCGTAGAACCCTCAGGCAGTATACATTCACGCGAAGAACCGCTTTCCCTTTCCAACAATGTTACAAGACTGTCTTCCTTGATGACGGAACGGTAATCCTTGAGACAGAGCCCGTCAAAAACGCTTCCCTCCGCTATGTTAATGGAACCCAGCTCGTAAGAAGTGCCCGCGAAGCTAAGAATGTTTCCAAGAGCGCCGTGGGAAATAGCCCTTAAAATCGCGCGGGCAGCTTCAACGTCAGGGTGAACAAAGCAGTCTATGCCCAGAATCGCTGGTTGCTGCATAGTGTTCTGGTTGAGCCTGACATACTCGTCGTTTCTTACGCGGGCTATTTTAAGCATCTCTGGATGCCGTGAAGCCGCAAGACCGCAGATGAGCATGTTCACTTCGTCCGAATCGGTAACGCAGACCAGAGCGTCAGCTTTTTTGATCCCCGCTTCTTCCAGGGTGGAAACGCTGTTGCCCTCATCGTGGAGAACGAGACAGTCCAGCCGGTTGGAAGCGTGTCTGGCCCGTTCCTCGTTTGATTCAATCAGGGAAACGTCGTGCTTTTCCTGTATCAGGTACTTGGCAAGCTGAGTCCCGGTCCTGCCGGCACCAACAATAATTATTCGCAATTAACTCATTAAATCTTTTGGTATCTTACCGCCGTTTGCGGCGAGTGTTTTCATCAGCTCCTTGTGCAGCCACATATTTTTCTCGGCGGAACCATCGGGATCGGTGCCGTTGTATTTTAATTCTTTAGCAAGCTCTTTGCGCGCCGCCAGGCTGCTGTCAAGATCGAGCGCCGTCATCAAATCAACGATAGATACACGCCAGTTGAGCTTTCTGCCTTTGGCCTTTACGGCGGCTTCCATAACGGCCTCCACGTCTACGGGCTTTGCCGCATCTTTCGCAGCCTGTACCGCCAACGCCGCCTTCCCCGCCGCTTCTGCAATTGCCGCCGCTGTCGCCCCCGCCTGTTTTGACGGCGTCGTCGTTGCAGTCGTTGCGGTTGCTTTCCCGAAGATCTTTTCCTTAATCGAACTCAAAACTCCCATATATTCCTCCTTGAATCGGTCTATGTACGGATATTGCTTATCCTTAAAGCCTATTATAGTACATTCAGGCAACTAATACAAGATTTGTCATACATATTTTTTTGAGAACATTTTTATTTTTTTCCGTAATTCAGTTTTATACCGTGCCTGTTAAGCAATAATTCATACATTTAATAAACGGCATTTCCGGCAAGTCCTCCATAAGTTGTAATTGAATAATAATATGCATCTTTATTAAACAAATTCAACAACTCTTTTAGGCACCCCGAAATAATAGGTCGGATAAATAAAGCCAACGCTATCATATTGTTTTATTTGGCTGAAAGGTTTCGCCATTGAAACAATTTCCACAATGCCCCTCCCTATTGAAATGCGGAACCGCAAGACGTGCAGAATTTGCCGCCAGTCGGCGGCACTGCCGCGCCGCAGTTGGGACAAAATTTCGGAGTCTTTGGCGCTACAGGGGTGTTTTGTACAGGGCTAACGGGCGCAGCTCCCTGCGTCCCCGGACGTACCTTTAGCGCTTCTTGAAGATCATACACCTGGCGCTCAAAATCCCTGTATTCAGGCGATCCCCGGTATCCGGTTCTGTTATTATTGAGCTTCGCCTCTATCTCGCTGAAATACGGCGAATTGACGCTAATAACAACGTAAAAATTGTAGTAGTATTCATAACGGGGCGGGCTGTAGCTGACCGAGTTGCCGTCACTGTCCTGGGTCTTCATCTCTTCCCTGGTTTCACGGATATCAATTCTGAAGTTAGTTATCCGGGCGATGTCTATTACGTCGGGGTTTTCGCTCTGCCAGCGGCTGGAAGACGTGACGATGAATTTACCGGCGCGGTCATCAATCAGCACTTTGGTATTTTGCCCGAATTGGCGTGTCATACTGAACCGCGCCACTTCCTGCTTGTTTGCTTCACGGTAGGCGAGTTGCTGCTTAATATCGGCCAGCGTTGTTTTGCGCCGTTCGGTAAAAAAAGGCGAAAGTTTTTTAGCGCAGTTTCCGCATAAATTCCCGTCTTCCAGTTTACGGTTGCCTAAAAGTCCGATCTTATCACCGCAAACGCCGCAAAATTTTTTATCAAAAATTCCCATAAAATAAACTACCAGTTTTTATGTACGAAATCAAGTTTTCCTGGAATCAGGTTTATTTAAAAAGTCAGCCAGTTCAATTAATTCAAGATGAACAGTTTTAATTAGCTTTTCACCATGCAGTTCTATCGGAAACCATTCTTTGGCTATTTCTCTTAAAAAATCAGCTTTGTGTTCAAAAGAATGACTTTGCTTTAGTACTTTATAAAGTTCATCCTGATCAACTGCACTTTTATCTTTTCTGATTGCTTGAAATTGCTCAGTATTCATAGCCGCTAATCCGCATCTATATGCATGATTTACAGCTTCTTCAATATCATTAAATTCAGTACCAGCTATATTAATACTAAATTCCAATTTAGTAGTTACATGATGCTTAATACTCTTGTCATTAAATTCGCTAAGTAATTCGTTATCAATATTATTCAACACATTAATATCCTGGCTCTTGCTCATACTCACTCCTTTTTTAATCATCCCCCAAGTCGTAGTCCCTTAAAACAGGTTATAAATTCGAACTTGGCTACTTTTATATTATGTACTATCTTTTCATTTTTTGTCAAGGGGCCGAAACGTATAATTGGTTACAGTATCTCCCATCCAACGGAAGAAACATGCTGCTCATCGCGGATTTTGTCGATCAGAGTTTCCGCGATTTCTTCCCGGTGTTTGCCGTAAACGTTCATTTTTGCTACGATTTGAACCTTGTCCTCGGCAATGTTCTTGCTCTCCAAATCAGTAAGAACTAATTTTGACGAGGAAATATGGTCCATAATTATGGAACGGATAAGCTTTTTCTTGTCTTCCGCGCAGACAGCCGTAATCTGATAACATTTACCGGTCTCATCAAACAGGGGACTGATTTTGTTTGAAATGGGTCTGAGAATAACATTAGCGCCAATCAGCAGTACAGTTGCCACGAACGCGTACAAGATAAATCCTGAGCTTGCTAAAACACCAATAGCCGCCGTACACCATATTGTAGCCGCCGTATTTAAGCCCCGGACATTCACGCCGTCCTTGAAGATAATGCCGCTGCACAAGAATCCCAGGCCAGTTACGATTTGCCCCGCTATTCTTGTCTGGTCCGGCGTGTCAATGATAAAGGAAAATATGACAAATATACACGAACCTAAACTGACAAGCACATTAGTACGAATTCCGGCGGGATGGCCTGTTAATTGTCTTTCAAAACCAATTAGAAATCCAAATAACGCTGATGCCGTGATTCTGATTATAAATTCCAATAACTCCATGTGAACCTTCCTTTTATTAATAAAAGTTTCATTAATATAAATATTATTATAACACAATAGCGAGTAATATGTTGGTAAAATAGATTTTTCAGTTTTCTTATTCTTAATCGGCGATTACTGTAATAGAACTACGAATCATACCCATCCAGCAAGAATAGGGAAATTTGCCTGTTTTCTGGGGAATAAACTCAATCACATTGTCGCCTTGTTTAAAGGTGTGATTAATACCGTACTCACGGATAATCATGCGATTGTTACAGCTGTTTATGCTACCCGGCGGGGCATTGATGATCCAGCGTACCGGAATACCCTGCTGTACCGTTATCGCAGGATAGCGGTTGCGCAGTAAGGTGGAATTGACAATTTGGACATCGCCTTGATTCGTCGGCTTTATAGCTCCGGTTTCACGTTCCTGGGCAATACATATACCAAGTGCATAGAATACCACAAGTAAAATACAGATGTATTTTTTCATAAAGTACTCCTTATTAACCGCGTTATTTATGGTTTTTTACAACAAAACAAATGTGAACTTTTTTGATCGTTTTCAAGTTTTTCTGAATAGTATTCATCTATAAAATATCCTAAATATCTATCATTGTCAACCATTATTTTATAGTATCGCTTTTATTATTCCTATAAAATGTCTTTTTATATGCCTATATACTATATCCAAATGTTCTTCCCTTGTAAATTTCCTTTTTACTCCTTCTCTATATGGTATTAATTTTATCTTATTATTATTAATGTTTTTATTGATTTTTTCCTGAGCTATTGCCAATTTTTCCTTTAATTTTTCTATACTATATTTTTTATATTCTTTTACTCCATTTTCATTAATTTCAGTTCCTACACCTTTTAATAGGTTCGGTTCTTCATCATTTATTATGCTCATAATATTATTAGCAAAGCTTTCATGCCATAAGACAATATGCGCTAAAACATCTTTTGCCGTCCATTCCGTATAAACAACTTTATTAAAATCCAGTTTAATACTAAAAAATTCTAATATTACATTAACAACATCTTGTTCCTTTTTTAGATAATATTTTAACGTATGATTCTGATCCATTATAAACCTCCAAAACCAATATTATATGACATAAAATTCGATTATTCATAATGCACCACAATTTAGTTTAGATCAATACCTTTCTGATTAATTTCAGTCCATATTGCACATAACGTCTCATGTGCGCTTAAAGTACCGTATACACTATGAACCTGTATTGTAAGCAACCTTTGCCAATTATTGATTATGGTAACAAGAAAAACATACGAGAATATAAGAACAAATATAAAATATATAGGAAACTAAACCTTTACAATTCTCCTTCTGCAAGCGCACAAATAGCCTTTGCCCAATTAACGTAAGGTAACTTTGCAAGGTCTGCAATGGTTTTAACCCTAAAAGCCTCTTTTAGCAGTTTGGCGTCGCCTTCGCTGATGCCGGCAATCGCGTCAACCGGCGCGGCAGTGAGCTCTTTGAGCGTAAGCTTCTCATACTTTTTGTCTAAAAACTTGTTGATGTTCATTTAAAATCCTCCATAGTAAATATTTTATACCGCCAACCAGAAAATAACAACTTTTTCATCTTTCTTTGACATCTGTTATTTAAAAACAGCCTCCCATCGCTTTTGTATTGCCTTGGCAGCATCGCCAGCCGAAGCCTTCCCCGCAAAAAGAGCAGACAGCTCTTCCATAAAGCTCTCTTCCAACTCCGTCCAATTGAGGCCGGAAAAATCCTGCGCCATTTCGCCTGCGATTTCTATGTCCCAGACCTTGGAATAAAACGCGTCGTAAACCGGGGTAGTGCTACTTCCTGGTATTGCGTTTATTTTGTCCGAAAGGTAGGCGGCATTCTCCGCAAGGAAGGCCGCAAAGAGCTTTGCTTCCTCTTTATGGGCAGAGGCGGAAAACACGCCGACAGTCCAGGCGGAGACGGCGAAGAAGGATTTGCCCGCGTAATTGTCCGGTGCAGGAACCGAAGTAACGCCAAAAGCCTCGTCCCCCATCCGTTCCCTGACAAACCCAATTTCGCTTGCCGGGGCAATTACAAAAGCGGCTTTTCCGGAAATAAAGTCTTCAAGCTTTTCAGCCGGATTCGCTGTAAGAGATTGCGGGGTTAAGAGTCCCTCGCTGTATAATGAAGCCAGAAAAGAAAGGCAATCGACAACCTGACGGGAATTAACCTGGGGCTTTCCGTCCTTTATAAGCTGTACGCCAGCCGCCCAAATCCAGGGGAGAACGTCGTCGTAAATTCCCCTTGAGCTGTTCATTCCCAGGGCAAGGCCCGCCGGGTTTCCTTTACCGCCGGCAAGGCGTCTGGCGCAGGCAAGGAATTCGCCCCTGGTTTTGGGGGGACGCGAAAATCCAGCTTCTTTTAAGATATTTATGTTATAATATAGAATATTGATATACGAAACAGGATTGGCATTTACGTTTTCAATGATTGTTTTTTTATCCAATTCGCTTACCCAGAGCGTATCGAGGGCAATTACGTCCCCTGGGTATATGCTATCCCCAATGGGCGTGCCCTGGAAAAGAGCCAGACGTAAATCTTCGTAGGAGCAGGTGTTAAGGATGATCTTAAAATCACCGTGGAAGTTTTCAAACTCGGATATGATTTTCAGCAGAAGTTCTTTATCCGCATCTTTTTCCCACCACTGCGTAAACACAATACTGGGCGTCTCTACGCTTTCGCCTTTATTGGTTAATTTGATCCTCATAAAAATCAAAAGCGCTATAAAAAACAACAATAACAGAAGAAACAGCTTGTTGCGGTATTTCTTGATAAATTCATTCGCCATTATAAAGCCTCGACTTTTATGCTGCTTTGGAGTACATACATAGTATGCCTTCAGTATT
>Ga0268262_10005419_pt1 | contig 12668 bp, 11 predicted proteins | sample TergutNc150P3_FD_190354 | JGI IMG/M metagenome (GOLD analysis project Ga0268262, IMG submission 190354) | Nasutitermes corniger P3 segment gut microbial community from laboratory colony in Florida, USA - Nc150 P3 (SPAdes) (version 2) | ecosystem: Host-associated > Arthropoda: Insects >... | reverse complement strand
GTATCAATAGACGGAGTTATTGGCGGTCGTTGGCTGCCGTCTCCGAACCACTTTATAAGCCTGCCGGAAAAACGGCAAGTCCGGCTTAGGCGCTACAATTAAACCTCCACAGAGAAATGAATTTAATAATTTATACCTACAAGCAAGAGATGGTAACACCTTTGCAAGAAATAGAATACTAGAAATGTATATGCGTCAAGCAGTAAAGCAAGCATTGTTCTTTTCTAAAAAATATTTATATCCATTAGAAGAATGTATACAAGATGCCTTTTTAGGCTTAATAAAAGGATTTGAAAAATATAATATTAATAGATCGCAAAATTTTCATATACATATTATATGGTTCATAAGACAAATGCTTTATAAAAAAGTACTTATTGGGAATTATATTATTAATACACCATATCATTTAAAAGAAAATATATTCAAAGTATTTAATATTTTTAAAAATAAAACAGAGAAATATAAAGTTAATAACAAAAATGTTATAATTAAAAAAATTAGAAAGTATCTTTCTTGTTCTAAATCGTTATCATTATTAATATATAGGATATTTCAAAAAACGCAAAATATAGAATTACTCGTTAATCGTGAAAGTAGTTTATTATCTGATAATGGTTTATTTGAGTCTCAAGTAATAGAAAATATAACGATTTTCCTTTTGAAAAATCAAATAAAATCCATTTTATCTACTATTCCTTATAAAGAACAATTTGTTATTGAAAAACGTTTTGGAATTGATATAAAAGAACCTTTAACTTTAGATACTATCGGTACTTTACTTGGATTAACAAGAGAACGTATCAGACAGATTGAAAAAAGGGGGATGAGACGGTTACGTCATCCAAGAAGGAGTAAACATTTAATAAAATTTTTTGAATATGACATAAAACCACCATTAGATAAAAATCTTCCTAAAAACGAAAGATTTATAAAATAAAATTATTTATGACAAGCAAGACAAACTTTAGATTGACCATATAATTCGTCAATATCTATTTCAACAGGATAAGGGCGAAGTGGATTCGCCTGATGTTGTTTTTTAAGTCTTTCTATACGTTTTTCATATTCAATTTTAATTCTTTCGATTCTTTCAGGTTTTGATAATTCTTCTAATGATTCATGTTCAGACCATGTAAAGGGAGAACCGTGTTTTTCTGATGTTTTTTCATATTTTTTTGCTTCTTCAAAAGCTTCTGGGTGTATTTCTAATAAATGTACCCATTCTATTTTCCTTTGAAAAAAACAAAATGTACAACCACTTCTAGAACGCCAACTATAATAATCAGGTAGACCTAATCCGGAATTATTTAGTATTTCATTAACACTACTTTTGTCTATTCCATTTTCTTTAAATGGTAATTTAACAAAAAGATTTTCTTGTCTCGATTGATAACCTTCTCTATATTCTTCATCTGAACGTATAGCCACATATGAAAAAACTGTTTTTCCTTGTTTTATGTATTCCTTTACCCATTTTTCAAATGGCTTTAATTTCATACATATTGTGCACCATCTTGCCTGAGGAGATGGTAAAAAATGATTATTTTTCATTAACCAAAAATCAAAATCTCTTTCTGGATTAAGTCTTAGAATTGGCTTTCCTAGATAACCTTCGAGTTTACCAAGAAAACTATAAACTTCTGGTAATTCTTTACCAGTATCAGTAAAAAAATATTCAATTTCAATCTCAGGAAAATTATCACGCATAAAAACAGCTAAAGCGGCACTGTCTTTACCACCAGATAAACCTAATACATGTATTTCATTTCTCATTTTTTTTCCTTAAATAATCAATACTTGTTTCCGCCAAGGCGGTTAATATTAAATCAATATCCTTTTCAGAATTAAATAAATTCTTTATTTTTTGTTTATTCTTTTCTACCTCATCTTTTTTATCTATAAGGAGACTAAATTCACCTGTTGTAATTTCGGTCTTTCCTCCAATTCCGCCAATAAATGCAATAGCCTGTCTTTCTGGCGATCTATTTTTTACCTTTGTAAACAGTTCGGCTTTTTTGAATTCAATACACAATCTAATAATTTCTTTTTTTGCATTTTCAATATCTAAGTCTATCCAATCTTTCTGTGGTTTACTATTTGCTAAACTTATTATTCCAGCAATATCGTTATTATTTGAATTAAATGTCGAAAGCCTTGCCGCAAATGCATCAATTTGGAAATCACCAGCAACACCTTTAATATTTTTTGCTCTCTTATTTAATTTTTCAATTTGTGAGGGCGTAACTAAAGGAATATCAAGTTCACTTGTTAATAGAATACCAACAGATTGCAACATTGATGGATAAACTTGTAATAATTCATTCATACTAGATTTTAAACCTTCATATAATTCATTACCTGTAAATATTTTTAAAATATCTTCAAATATTAATTTATTAGGATCATTTGATGTCTTTATAATTTCTCTTAATTGGATTGTTTTTTTTGTTAATGTTTTAGTTCTCAAAACCCATGGATGTAAATTATCAATTATTGAAACAATTTTTTTTGCTATATTTAATGGTTCAGTATCTATTGTTAATTCATTATCTTTTGTAATTTCATTTATCACCATAACGATATTGTTAATTAGATCGTGTGCAATGATATCAGATTTAATATATTTAATTGAGATTGTTTTTGGATTTGTGTATAGATGCTCAATTAAAAAATCTGTAATCTCTGGATTATAAATATTATCTCTATATACTGCGATAATATTATTTCGTGTCATTATATATGCTGCAATGAAAAAAGGAAACAATCCTGATTTTACACCAAATGGTTTTTTTTTCCATTCTTCAAAAATATCTAATATTATTGTTGTTTTTCCTGTTTCTAAATATTGATCCGTAAATTCCCATAATGCTTTTAAATTATTTTTCTTTGGCTCCGAGAATATGTAATTACCTTCTTTTACTTTTTTATGAATTCCAGTATCTTTTAGTAAAATATTATACAAACCTTTTTCTGGTGTAAATCCATCAATTCCAAGATCCTCTGTGTTTTTAAATAAAACCATATCTCTTAACAATGCATACAATGCCGCATTAGCATTTCCTGATGGTTTTTCTCTATTCAGTAACTCGCTTTTAATAATAGGTGTATTTTTATAAATATTTTCGCATATTTCAGAGACTTTTATACTTAATTCATTTAATTTCATGTTGTATTTTTCAGCATTAAAATACCATATTGATTCTACAAGTATTTTGTTTAACTGATTTTCTAAGAATGATTTTAGTAATTGTTTCCGATCATCTACTTCTCTTCTTGCAATAGAATCACCAGCTAGTTCATTTTTATTATTTTGTATCCATTCTAATGCAAGTAGTTCCTGTAAATATTCTTTAATTATACTAGTATTTTCAGCAACAGTAAAAACAACAGGAAAATCGACAATTCCTGAATTATTTATAATTTGCTTAGCTTCATTTTCCTCTTCTATAGTTGATGGTAATAATATAACAAATAAACCATCAGCTTTAGATTTTCTCTTTTCTTCTTTTAAAAAATGATAACACTCATCTGTTGGGGCAATAATTATATCAAACCATCTGAGACTACCAAATTTATGATAATATCGTTTTGCGATAATTGGTTTAAAATTAGCAATCTCAGAAAGTTTTTCAATATTAAAATAATTTTCATTGGAATATGCTTCTTCTATTGCATTATCTATATCGAAATCACTTCCTTCATATATCGAATAAGCGTTTGTATGTTTTTTAAAAATAATAACAGATAATTTTCTTAAATCTTCTAATATTTTATTGATATCAATTTCTGGGAAAATAGCGGTTAATACATCTATATTAGAATTAACTCCAGATGAGCCATTAAATAAATCAATTATTGCTATTGTTTTTAGAATATTTAAATGTATATCACTAAAACCACGTGCTTGACATTTATTGATTGCTTCAATTGCGGTATGCCAGAGCCTAGATTCAGATGAAGATAATATAGATGATTCTAAATTTATTCGTACATAATCAAAAAAATCAGTCGGCATATACAATGTTTTATCGTTATATCTTGTATTACTAATAAAATCTCTGAATGCAAGAGGTTCACCGGAAGCTAAAAAAGAAAATATACTTCTTTGATTTTGTCCAAATTTTTTCTTTGATAGTTGACATAATAATATAATAACAGCTGGATTTATTGGCCAGCAATTTATTAATTTTTCGGTTAATATTTTTTCTGAAGCTACTTTTTTATTATTCGCTATACATTCAACAGTTTTTTTCGCAACCTCTGTTATAAAAACATTTGAATGCCTGTCACTTCTTATCGCACGAGTTATTAATTCTATTTGTTCTTCACCAGCTGTATTTATTGGTATATCTACATAACGTCCTTGTACTTTTAACCATTCATCCCTAACTGCATATGGTAAGTACCAAGCATAATCTCCAAAAGACTGATGTAATATTCCAATAATAATAAATCTTCCATTTGTTCTTGAAGCAAATTCGGCTAATTGCTGGTAAATATATATATCATGCGATTTCTTTGCTGATGCTTCAAGGCTTTTACCCATTTCATCCAATATGATTAATAAGCCTTCATATTTTTTTAGATATTCATTAATATTATTAAATATGTTATTTACACTATCATTTACATCATTTTCAATTTCTTTACTAATAATATTTTCAATACTATCAAGCTCACAAACTATTGGTAAAACTTTCCAACCCTTATTAATCTTTAACTTTGTAAATATCTTTTTCTTTAAAGTACTACCGACAATTGTTTCAGCAATATCTCTTTTTCTTTTGTTTTTTCCCAAGATTGCTGTTAGCAACAATGCCAGACTAGATTTACCAGCTCCGTATGGACCAGTCCACGTAAAAGCAGTTTGTCCAGTTGAATAAACATTTTCAAGCATATTTTCAATAATTAATTTAAATGAATTAGGGCAAATTATAGTCTTAAGTAGTTCAATATCATTATAATCATTATTAATATTTACAGATCGACAAAATTTATTATTAATTATTACTTTTGTATCTAATGTATTCGTCATTTGTAATTTTTCCTGAAATATTTTATAGCCCATGTATCTAAATTTATATTCTGATTACTTTTATTAATTACTTGCTTCATTCCTGCTGTTTCTGTATATTCAAATTTATCACCTGTTACACTAGACAATTTTTGAAGGTATTCAGAAACAGCGTCTTCATTTAATAAAAATATTCTACCCGGAGACATAAAGTTATAACAAATCGACTCAAAAGATAGAGTTTTTGTATTTGGTGAATAAAAATCCCAAAATTTAAGTAAGGCAAAAAGAAACGTATAAATTGATATTGTTGGTTTACTACCTCTATTTACCTGAAATAAATTTCGCCCCACTAAAGGACTGATAAGTTCTAGTTCTGTTAAAGGAGATTCTATATTATCTTCATCTGCTTTATTTTTTGAAATCCTACTTGAGTAAACACCCAGAAAACATTCTATATCTCTTTTCAATGTTAATGGTGATGGTTTCTTTATAGGTAAGTCCTTAAGCGATTCCATTATCCTATTTGCAAGCATATCCTTTTCAAATGTATTCCCATTTAAAAAATTGAAAAACCATAAATAGGTATATAGGTGATTTTTAATAGGTTTCTTTGCAGCTAAATTCCAATGAATAAACCATAATGTAGCATAATTTTCCAACCAAGGATCTAACCCTTCATCTTTAAATATATCTCTAGAAAGATCATTAATAACAATATTTTTATTTTCATCAATATCAAAAAGTGATGTATAAATAGACCAATGCTTCATCGAAGAGACCATATTTTTACCTACACCAAGAATAACAATAGCTTCATCTTTATTAAAAAGGTCTCTTGTTATAGAACCTTTTTTTTTCTTTTCTATAGGTATACAAGCATCATAAACCTTTTTTAACCATCCATATCTTATAGGGAAAGTTTCATGTCCCGAGAAAACCGGATTTATTTCTCTAAGAGTTGAATTATCTATCACTTTATGCTATTATTGTCCCTACTGGAAACATCCTCCAGTTTGAGGTTACCATGAATAATATAAATATGCAAGCCTCCTTCTGGAAGATGTCTCCAGAAGGAGGCTTATGGTTAAATTTAATATAAATAGTAATATTATGGAAGAAAATCATATCTTACCAATTTACCTTGATTATCAAGCATCTACTCCTTTAGACCTTCATGTTTTGGATGTTATGCTTCCTTACATAAAAGAGAAATTTGGTAATCCACATTCATCAGAACATTCTTTTGGGTGGATTTCAAATGAAGGTATTGAGAAAGCTAAAATTCAAGTTGCATCCTATATTAATTCTCTGGAAGATGAAATAATTTTTACATCAGGTTCAACAGAGGCAAATAATCTGGCAATAATTGGTTTAGGTTACGCTGCTCTTGAAAAATCTAAGCGTCGAAAAATCCTCATTTCCTCTATTGAGCATAAGTGCGTCATCGGGGCTTCTCGGTTTTTATCACGTTTTGGTTTTACCATTGAGAAAATTCCAGTCGAATCTGATGGATTAATAGACATTGAAAAATTACAATCTCGGCTTACAGATGATGTTCTTTTAGTTTCCGTTATGTCAACTAATAATGAAATAGGTGTTAATGAACCTGTAACTACAATAGGTCAATTATGCCACGAAAAAGGTATACTTTTTCATATTGATGCCTCACAGGGAGCTTATACTAACCTTGATGTAATCAAAATAAATGCCGATTTTATGAGTCTTTCCGCTCATAAAATCTATGGTCCAAAAGGTATTGGTTCTTTATATATTAGTCAGTCAGCTACTCTTAAACCAATACCAATAATTAATGGCGGAGGTCAGCAAAACGGTTATCGCTCAGGTACATTACCAACTTTCCTTGCAGTTGGTATGGGAGAAGCTTGTGCTATAATGCAAGAAGTAAAGAATACAGAGGCAGACATGCTGAAAAATCTTCGTGAAAAATTATGTATAGGACTTTTAAATATTTTTCCTAATGCAAGACTAAATGGACATCCTCAAGAACGGCATCCAGGAAATTTAAATTTAACTATCTTTGGTATAGATTCAAAACAATTTATTTTATCTCTACAACCACATATTGCTTTTTCAACCGGATCTGCTTGTACTAGTGGTATAATAGAACCTTCCCATGTCTTAAAAGCAATAGGGCTATCCACCGAAGAAGCTGACAGTTCTTTCAGAATGTCTGTTGGAAGATTTACAACTGAAGACGAGATTAAAAATACATTAACGCTTGTTAATGATTTTCATAAGCGATTATCTTTATAAATATATAAAAATATATTATCAATGGTCAAGATATATTAAGTTGATAATTTATATTCTTCTAAATCCTTTTCAGCAATAAAATAGACGTTTCCATGTGCTCTTGAAATAGCAACATATAGCTTATTCAAAGTTTGAGGTAATAACTCTTTTAATTTATCCTTTAAATAATGCTCTAAACTAATTTTATTTAAGACGACACAAACATCATTAAAAATATTTTCGCCTTTACAATCTCCCCAATTTCTTGATTTACATTTATATAAATAATGCTGCCTATAAAATAATTTAATTATTTTATCATTATTAATAATATTATCTATATCGGCTTTATTTGTAATATATTTGATTTCTGTACTTTTGTTTCCATGAGATTCAATATTTATATTCAAGTTATTTGTAATATATTCACAGGTTTTTGGACTACATCTGTAACTTTTCGTTAATGTCGTTTCATCAACATCAAAATTTAATTTTTTAAATTTAATTTTATATTGATCATAATTTTGATGGAGACTCTGTTTTACATTACCATCTCTACTAGTATTAAATGTATGTTGATAAAAGTCACCTACATAAAGCATATTAAGGTTTGCACAAGATATTTTTTCTAATAAATTAAAATCATGACCAGCAAAATCTTGTATTTCATCAATAAACAAATACTGGTAATATTTTTCCAACCTTTTTTGAATATTATTGTATATACCTTTTATTTCCGCAAATTTAGCTGCCCTGTTATAAAATAAATTCCCTTTTTTTGTTATATATCTTTTATCATCTTTAGCAAACTTATTTTGATTTTGTTTAAAAATTAACCCATTTAATTTGTAATCATCTTTTAAAAAAGGTTGAATACAGAAAGAATATAAAAAGGAAAAATAAGTTTTTAAGCTAATGTTTTCTGGAAAATAATCAAATTCTTTAATTATATTATTACGAAGATTTAGAGTATTAGCTTCAGTGTAAGTTAATATTAATAACTTTTTGTTTTTCGGAATGTTTTTTACTAAATATGTAGTTTTACCTGAACCAGCAACCGCTAATATTATTCTTTTATCCATTCAATCGCCTTTTTAATATATTCAGGAACATTCAAATCTTCATTGTTTTCCAATAAGTCAAATGCCGATTCAGTTTTGTTTTTTAACATATATTCTTGAACAGTTAATGACCGTCGTGTCGAGGCAAATAATTTATCACAAATAACTTTATTATTTAAATAAATGCATATTTCAAATGTATTTTTATTATTATCATTTTCATAAAAAACTTTAATCAGATTATCATTATAGTCTTGATAATCCTTTATACAATTATTAGTATAATCTCCGTCATTATCTTTAATTATGGCGGTTTTTATTGATAAAATATTTGCTATGTTTAAATAACGTTTAAAAGATAAACCATTTACGGCTATTATTGTGATACCACTTTCTTTTTCAGTTTTCTTTGTAATAGTTTCAACGAATTTACCCATTAATATATATTCAGCATTACCTTCAACCAAAATTACTTTCTTTGATAAAACAAATTCTAAAATATTATGATTTGCTAATTTCATAAAAAATTTAGCTGTATCTGTATCAAGATTTTCTAATTTTACAACATCTTCGGATGTACTACTTAGAATAATAGCTTTTTTTAAATCTAAACGAGAACAGATAAGATTATTATGAGTTGCAATGAATAGTTGTCTGTCTTTTACATTCCCAATTTGGCTGATTAATAATTGCATATTAGTATTGCTTAAATGATTTTCTGGTTCCTCTATTAATACTGTATCAATATTTTTCTTAGATTTTCTAATTGCAAACTCTGTTTTTATGAAACATTGCTTTCCCTTTCCTTTATTTTCAATAGCAATATCATCTTCAAAAATAGTTAAGTCAGTTTGTAAATTTGATTTAGAATCATTCTTAACTCCAAAACAATAATTTCCAACTTTTTCATTTAACTCCTTCAAGACAACATTATTAAATTCTTTTTTATATTGCCTGTATTTATTTTGATACTCAAATTTATCTGCTCCTTCTGTATAACTGTTATACATATTATTTATATATTCTTTCATTGCATATTCACTGCCAATTCTACTATTATCAACGAAAACATGATTAATAATTCTTGAATATCCGTTATACAACTTCCCTTGAAATGTAGAAAAATCCCATTTATAATATTCAAAGGGAAAATTGTTATCATTTTTTAAAATATCTATTATTTCATTTAAATAATTATCATCGGGACAAATAACAAGTTTTAAACCATCACATTCCTTGCGTTCAGAATTATTATAACCATTCAAATCTTCATTATTTTGCTCGTTTAAATAAAGTTCAACAAATAATTTAGGTAAATCATCATATTCTTTGTTCGAAATTAAAAAATCAGATATAGTTTTCTTATTAAATAGAAATTCTAATCCAATATTTTCTATTTTACTTCTACTCCCACTTAAAACTAAATCTAATGCTAGTAAAACTGTGCTTTTACCAGATTCATTATCACCGATTATTGTATTGGAATCTTTATCAAATGTAATATTTAATTCTTGAAAACGCTTAAAATTCAATAATTTTAATTTTTCGATAACAATCATATAATACCTCAATTATTATTTAAGAAATAGAATTGTTTATGCTAACGTCTTCCTCTGCTTCTCCACATATCCACCCTGTCCGGCGGAAAGGGTAACAAGCCGCTGTTTGAGCAGGGCTTTTTCTATGGGGTCTAATCCAGGGGTTTTGAGTATGTTCTGCAATCTTCCTTTGTGTCCGTTACAGGCGATGTGATAGGCGTCTTTAGGGAAACCTTCTTTTACACGGTATTCATTATCGTGGGGGTAGGTTTGTTCTGCTTCCTTATAGCCGGCGCTCTCTACAACTTTGAGGGCAAGAAATGCGTCATCAAAAAATCTAATGGCTCTTGTCAGGCTGCTTATAGCGGCTTTATCTGTTTTTTCGCAAAATTCAAGTTCCTGTGTTAAGAAGGTATACTCGGCTAGTATTATGGTTTGAGGGTCGGCGGTAGTTTGGGCTTCCTTAAAGACGGTCATCGCTTCAGAGATACCGCGTTCATAAGATAAACGCCCTTCGTGTTCTTTTCCTCTGGTAGCAAAGCCTTTTCTACCGGAATCAATATTTATTACTGCGTTAGATATATCAAGTGTTAAGCCAATTCGGTCCAAATTCAGCCTCTACTTCTGATAAATCCCAACCACCAATTTTTATTATTTCAATCCCAACTTTCTCTTTAAGCATCTTTGCTAAATAAGGTGGAATGGGCATTTTTTTCATTAAGTTTCTATATCCTTCTTTGTCTCCTGCATCTAATAAATCTAATGCTTTATTTGAAATGGCAAGTTTTTCATCAAGAGTCATGGTTTGTTGCATATTTATCTCCTCTTAACTTATTGTATATCAGACATTAATAGTTTTCAACAAAGAAATTTAAATTTTATTGGAACGATTGAATCTTGTTCATCTACACCCTGCGATTGCCTGAGATGGTTCCCCCCTGCGCCCCTTTAAGTTGGGTTATGAAACAGGCAAATAATCGGCTTTTTTTGACAGAAAATAAATTTATGAATAACAAAAAGTAGCAAATTTTGGGGTCGCACGCGCCCCCCACATAAAAAAATGTCGCTTGTTTGTGTCATAGAATGACTCGAAAAAGAGGTTCGGGTCATCAGTTTTAATTTTTCTACCATAATACTTTTTACTTATTTCTTTATGACTCTAATATATATAAAAAAATAAAGAAATATAAATAAAGTAGTATATAGAGAACTTTCCGAATTCGGAGAATTTTCGGGTCATGGGTCATTATCAAGCAAGAGGGAGTGCTACTCTTGAAGGGGTTTTTCAAGAGCGGTTAGGTCCGGCTCTCGCCCCCTGCGAAAAAACCGCCTGTATTCAGGATTTATATTTCAATGAATTTTTATGGCGGTTTTTTCGCAAGGGGGTATCAGCGGAAAAAATTATCAAGGTGGAAATTAAAGAGGTAAAAATTTATCAGTTTTCAAGTATTTAATTGAGAACGGTTGGGTTTGCCTCATTAAGCGAATAAAAGAAAAAAAAATTACCCCATAAGCCATAATTTGGCTTATGAGGATTTTTATTTATACATAATCATCTTTGTAGAATTTAAAACCACAAAGTACACAGAAACCCCATGATGGTAGTTTTGGTTCTTGATAACCACATTCTGGGCAAATGGTGGGAATATTTTTTTTTAAATTTCTTTTGTAATATTTTTTGAAGTTTTTTTTGTATTCTTTTTTGTTTACCATGTTTTTACCTCCTATAAAGTTTATGAAACCGAATAAAAGTTGCAGGGCAACGCCCAACCACATAAGAAAATTTTTTTTATTATTTAACATAACACCTCCTGTAATTTTGCGCCCACAGTTGCCCGGCTGTAGCCCGCCCTCGCCCCGTCGGGGCGGGCGCTGGGCAACTGATAAAAGAGCGCAAAATTACAGGAGGTGTTATGTTATAAAAAATTTAGAATGGCTAATTTTGTGGTTGGGTGTTGCCCGACTTTTATGGATAAATAGGCAGGTAAAATTAAAAGAAAATAAACCCCAAGTGCCATGAATGTATTTTTTTTGAATGTCGCCTCATGCGGAAAAAATTATCAAGGTGGAAATATCAAGAGGGAATAATTTTTTAGTTTTTCAATAATCAATCGAGAGCGGTTTTAATCAATGCCCCCTGCGGAAAAACCGCCTGTAAATAAGTTTTATATGTCGATGAATTTATATGGCGGTTTTTCTGCAAGGGAGTTTAAGCGAAAAAAATTATCGAGGTGGGAATTCAAGAGGGAATAATTTTTTAGTTTTTTAATAATCAATCGAGAGCAAAAGATTTGCTTCGTGGTGCGACATAAAGTATTAAATACGGATTTGAGAGCTTTTAACGGAAAGTGAAGGTTTTAATATTTACGTCAGCCGTGTGCGTATTTCGCTCCGCTTGTTGTTCTAAGAAAAACTGGGGGGGCGTACTACGCCCGTCTGTGGCGGAGTTGAGGCGGTGCGGCATGGACGCCGCTGTATCTTAAAAAAAATGCAAACAGGAAGTTTGCATTTTTTTTATTCCTTACAGCCGACGACCAACGGGAGGAGGCTGCCCCCCACCCTTTGAGCTGCTTAATAATTAAGTTTTTTTAAAAATCAAAACCGCATGATTTGGAAATTATGCTTAGACTTTTTTTTGTTTCATCGGGGTTCGCTAAAATTGATTTTTTGCGGTCTTTTCATGCGGTTTTGATTTTTAAAAAAACTGTTCCTTATTTCTTATAAAGGGGGGGAAGCCCCAGCGGCGAGGGGGGGGGACAATATAATGCCGCCTCAACGTAGCCACCGAATTACGCT
>Ga0268262_10005418_pt1 | contig 12671 bp, 10 predicted proteins | sample TergutNc150P3_FD_190354 | JGI IMG/M metagenome (GOLD analysis project Ga0268262, IMG submission 190354) | Nasutitermes corniger P3 segment gut microbial community from laboratory colony in Florida, USA - Nc150 P3 (SPAdes) (version 2) | ecosystem: Host-associated > Arthropoda: Insects >... | reverse complement strand
GGGCAAGGGGAATCCCTGTAAGTAAAGACAATTTATCCGCCGCAGGACGGGAAATATATCCAAAAGTTTCCTGTGTTTTATGGAGAATCATAATAAGGCTACCCGGTTTTACCTTCCATTCGTCTATAAATGACAATAACTCCTGGGGAAAAATAATATCCCCCTCCGTTTTTGCAGCGCTTGCCATGAGTCCTCCTGTTTAAGCTGGTTTAGTTTTTCAATCTATGGGTGTATTTTAACGTTAAATGAGAGAATTGGCAATAGGCAAATTATCAACATAGTCAAATTATTAACCTCGACATTTCCCCGAATTTGGACAATAATATACAAATGATTCCCGCAAATGTTGATTCTTCATTGGTTAAAAAAACGGAGCTTTTTAACAATCTAAGTACTGAAGATATAAATTTTGTTGTTTTTCATTCCGGTATGCTTAATCTTTCAAAAAACACGCTGTTATTTTCCGCAGGCGAAAAGGCTAATCATTTTTTCATTTTGACAGAAGGAGCCGTCCGTGTTTATAAAAACCGTAACGACGGCGGCGAAGACGAAATGGCAAGGTTTACCGCAGGCGATACCATAGGCGACTTTGACTTTGCGCGGGGAGCCAATTACGATGCCTGCGCCGAAGCAGCCGAAGATTCAAAACTTGTAGTTTTTCCATGCGATGGTTATTCGATAGATTCACTTGCGGGAGAAGAACCCCGTGCGGTATGCCATATCCTTTTAAACGCAATACTGCTGATGACAGGGCGCATAAAATCCACGCAAAAACTGATTTTGGAAAAGATGCCGTGGGTACAGGAATTGCACAGACGTGTTTATGAAGATTCCGGTACGGGTCTTTTAAAACAGAACCTGATAAACGATGAAATCATTAATGTTTTAAATGATCCTTCCGCGTTGATAATGCTAAAACCGGACAGGTTTAAAATTCTGGTAGATTCACGCGGACACAGCGCGGGAGACGAAGCTATGATCAGAATAGCGATTATCCTTAAAAACATTACAAGGAAATTGGGACACGGCTGGGCGCTTCGTTTTAAAAGCAACGAAACGGGATTAATCATAAATAATTGTGATTATTCTCAGGCTGAAAAAATCGCTGAAGAATTATACAACGCTATCGCCGCAATGGAGCCTGTTACCGCCTCAGGCGATATTCCTGCATTTTCTTTTTCCGCTACAATATCATGGGCAGTGTGGACAAAAGCCGGTATAAACTGGGAAAGTTTGTTTAACGGCAATTATGCCGCTCTCCTTGACGCATGGCGAGCAGGCGGAGATAGGATAATTCATTACAACAATACGGAAACGCAATGAATGAAATAACACAGGATTCTCCTGGTATATTTCCCGAGAAATTATCTCTTTTCTCGGGACTTAATGAAGAAGAATTATCAAATGTTACGGAAGCGTTAAAAATTGTTCACATCAAAAAAGGAGAAACCATTTTTAAGGAAGGGGACAACGGAGAAGACCTGTTTATCCTTTTATCCGGAGCCATGAGCGCTTACGGCACACAGTCTGACGGAACCCTGCGAAAATTATTTGATGTTAAACTTGGAGATTTCTTCGGAGAAATGTCCATTATTGCCCGTGAGCCAAGATCAGCAACTATAACCGCTATAGAAAATTCCGTATTAATAAAACTCGCCGAAGTTGATTTTTATAGGGTAATTTCCGATTATCCCGTAATCGGTTATAAAATACTGCGAACAATCGGTATTATTCAAAACCTGTGGCTTGATCAGTCGTCAAAATCCTACAGCGATCTTATAAGGTGGGGCGAGAGCGCAAGACGGCGCGCCATTACGGATGAAATGACAGGTCTTTATAACCGCAGTTTTCTGGAAGAATCTATCAAAGAACATTTTAGCAGCCAATCAATGAAATTGCGCATAATATCCATGCTCATGATAGATTTGGACAAGATTCATTTTATCAACGAGAACTACGGAAACGGGGCCGGAGACTTTGTTATTATCTCCTCAGCCGAAGTGATCAGATCATGCCTGCGTCCCGGCGATATTCCTTCCCGTCTTTCAGGCGATGAATTCGCAGTTCTCCTTCCCGATACCGAAAATACAAGCGCTGCAAATGTCGCCGAACAAATCAGAAAGAATATAGAAAACAAACAGTTTGAAGTTCCCGTAAGTCCCGGCTCAAATGAAACTGTTTTGATTGGAACCCATACCAGCATCGGCATTGCGGTCGCGCCTTCCCATGCTTCCACCGCCGAAGAACTTTTTGAAAAATCAGACACCGCCCTCAGAAAAGCAAAAGAACTCGGCAGAAACCGCGTAGAGATTTTTGCTGATTAATGCCGCTACACTCCCTGTTCTTTGGCCATTTTATTGCCCATTTCACGTAACAGGTACTTTTGTATCTTCCCGCTGGATGTAAGCGGAAAACCATCGACAAAAAACACATATTTGGGGATTTTATACCTGCCTATTTTATCCCTGCAATAGTCGCGGACATCTTCTACATTCATTTTCACATCGGGATGAAGTATAACAAAAGCTCCTACTTCTTCACCGTATTTTTCGCTGGCAATTCCGACTACCTGCACATCCTTGATACCTGGCATAGTATACAAAAAGTCCTCTACTTCTTTGGGAGAAATATTCTCTCCTCCGCGTATAATCATGTCCTTTATGCGGCCTGTTACCTTGAAGTTACCGTCCTTGTCCTTAACTCCTCTGTCTCCTGAATGAAGCCAGCCTTTTTCATCAATACACTGAGCGGTAGCTTCCGGCAATTTGTAATAACCCTTCATTGTACTATAACCGCGGCAGCAAAATTCTCCGTGAACCCCGTCGGGGCATTCTTCACCTGTTTCGGGGTCGCGGATTGTAACTTCAACTCCGGGCAGGGCGCGTCCTACTGTTTCCACTTTTACGGTAATGTCATCATCATAGCGCGTCTGAGTCATAACAGGCGATGATTCCGTCAGTCCGTAGCAGATAGTAACTTCCTTCATAAACATAAGATCAATTACCCTGCGCATTGCCTCAATCGGGCAGGGAGAACCCGCCATGATACCCGTACGCAGGCTGGAAAGATCGAACATCTTGAACATGGGATGATTAAGCTCGGCTATAAACATTGTGGGCACTCCGTAAACGGCGGTACACTTTTCCTTTTGAATTGTCGCCAGCACAAGCAGAGGATCAAACCATTCTATCATAGCGGCAGTTGAGCCGTGAGTGAGTATCGCCATCATTCCAAGCACAAGTCCGAAACAGTGAAAAAGGGGTACAGGAAGGCACACAATGTCTTTTTCAGTCAGACGCTGGTTATCGCCGATACCAAGCCCGTTGTTCAGGATATTTCTGTGCGTAAGCATTACGCCCTTCGGAAAACCGGTAGTACCGGATGTGTACTGCATATTCACGACATCGTTGGTATCAAGAGTCGCTTCTATTTCGCGTAACTGTGCCGAATCCGTATGCTGACCTAAAAGCAGAACCTCGTTAAAACTGTACATCCCCCGGTGTTTCTGCTGACCTACATGGATGACATATTTCAAGAAGGGGAATTTCTCGGAATTGACGCATCCCCTTTGCGAAGTTTTTAATTCAGGAACAAGCTCGTTTACCATCCCGATATAATCGGAATCGCGCCAGCCGTTTGTCAGGCACAGGCAGACCATATCGGATTGTTTTAACACATATTCAAGCTCGTGGGTTTTATAGCCTGTGTTTATCGTAACAAGAACGGCGCCGATTCTCGCGCAGGCGAAAAGCACTGTGTTCCAGTCCGGCACATTTGTCGCCCAAATCCCCACATTGTCGCCTTTTTTTATGCCCATAGCAAGAAAACCTTTCGCCAGATCGTCCACTCTCTTGTCAAATTGGGCATAAGTGAAATGAAGATTGCGATCCGAATAAACAAGAAAGTCATGATCGGGGTGAGCCTGCGTTTTATCGTGCAATACCTGACTGAGGGTTTTTTCGATGAATTCCATGATGTTCCTCTAAACCGGAGTATAAATTACAGCGAGTATTTTTACAGGAGCGCTGTCTGCTGAAAATACACGGTGCGGCACAATGGAATCATAATATACGGAATCCCCCGCGTTTAATGCATCTTTATCCATACCGTATTCCAGCGCCAGTTTTCCTTCCAGAACATAGATAAACTCCTCACCTTCGTGAGTTGATTTATCCTGTTTTGCATCGCTTTCGATTGTTACGATAAACGGTTCCATGTGCCTGCCGTTTTTGTCGGACGCAAGAGCGTTAAAACTCATACCGTGATGATCACCCGCCGATATACCTTCAGGAAGCCCTGTTTTAAAACGGCCGGCGGAAGCCGCGTCTCCCACCCTGCAAATAACAGGACCAAGTTGTTCATGATCGTCAAGTAATGTACCTAACCTTACTCCAAGCCCTCTGGATATTTTGATGAGCGGGGCAAGATCAGGAATATGTCCGTTGTCTTCGATGTTAGAGATTAAATCGACAGAAACGCCGCTCCGTTCAGCCAGAATTTCCCTGCTTATTGAATAAGTTTTCCGTATTTCGGCGATACGTTCGCCCGGTGTATGTTTTGCCATGCTGACATAATACAATTTTTTGTATTTTTTACAATAGGGTCTACTTTAACACGCCCCTGTACTGGTAAATACCAAGTGTATCAAGGCGGCAGCGGTGTACCTCAAGACGTGAGGAGAAATCCTCAAAGTCCTTTCCTTCCTTCGGAGTCCAGACTGCCTCGGCGATTGCGCAGATACGGGGGAAGATCATGTACTGAGCGAATTTTCCCGCGTATATAAGTTCCGACCACAAATTGCCCTGTCCGCCTAAAATCCACTGTTCATTTCCACTGTTCATTTCGGGTGTTACAGGCTGCATGGAATATGATTTATAAACTGTAGCCGCTCCTTCAAATAACTGTCCTGGTTCTTCAGCAGCGTCAATATGCTTGTAATCAAGATAACAGCCGCATGTATTAGGTGTCATAATTACCCGATGTCCAAGAGCGCTTGCGCGCACTCCTCCGTATTCTCCCCTCCACGACATGATAATTGTCTCTTTAGGCAGTTTGAAGTTGTCAGAATCATCGAGTATTTCATCCCAGCCGATTGCTGTCCTGCCTCTTTCCGAAAGCATTTGCACAAGTAAAGATGTTATCCAACTTTGTAATTCAGCGGGCTTTTTTAAGCCAAGTTCCGCAAGCCTCTTTTGACATTTCGGACAAGCTTCCCACCTGTTATACTTAACTTCATCTCCTCCGATATGAACCCATTTTGACGGAAAAAGTTTAACCAGTGTATCAAATACTTTGGCTGCCAAATCAAGGATTCTGTCATTTCCCGCGCAGAGAACATCCTCAAAAATGCCGAAACGATCTTCAACATGGTAAGGCCCGCCTGTACAGCCAAGTTCGGGATATGAAGCCAAAATTGCACTTGCATGACCGGGAAGATCAACTTCCGGAATTATCTCGATATGGCGTTTAGCCGCATAATCTACAACTTCGCGTATTTCATCTTCGCTGTAAAAACCGCCTTGTGGGGGCTGCCAGTTTATCCGGTTATCCTTCCTTAATGAGCCAATTTCCGTAAGTAAGGGATATTCCGCAACAGGAAGCCTCCAGCCCTGATCGTCCGTCAAATGCCAGTGAAAACGGTTTATATGATGAATAGAAAGCGTATCTATCAATTCTTTTATAAAGGGAACTGTATAAAAATAACGAGAACAGTCCAGCATAAATCCGCGCCATGAAAAACGCGGGTAATCTTTAATTTCAGCACACGGTAAATTAAGAGCGCCGTTTTTAAATTCGGAAAGAACAAGCTGACGGAATGTTTGAAGCCCGTGATACATTCCGTCAGGTAACGCAGCTTCGATTGTAATTTTTTCTTTGGAAATGATAATACTGTAGGCTTCGTCTATTGAATCATAGTCTTTTTTAATACAGAAAATATTTCCCGGCTCGCGCAATGAGTCCTTAAAACCTAATTTTTTAAGATCACCGCGCAGTTGGTCTTTAACAGTCTCTATTTCACTGTTAAAACACACATCTCCGCAAATTGAAGACAACCCTTCAGATTGATAAACGCCTTCCAGATACTTAACAGAAACAGGTTTTGGTATAACTGTCAAACTAACCTTTAACAGCGCCTGCGGAAACACCCTTTGTTATCTGCTTTCTGAAAATAAAATAAAAGACGATCATAGGAGTCATACCAATAACAAGCGCCGCAAACTGTTTGCCGTAGTCCGTGGCTAAAGAGCCTGAAAAACTACTTATTCCTACAGGCAGGGATTTTAATTTGTCTGATGAAACCAGAATGTTTACCAGCATAAACTCGTTCCATGTTCCGTTAACGGTGAGTATAGCTACTGTTGTAGCTACGGGAGCCGCCATCGGAAGAATAATACTGGAAAAAATTCTCATGTATTTCGCTCCGTCAATACGAGCGGACTCAATTACCTCAGTCGGAATGCCCTTAATGTATTCAGTGGCAAGATATACGGCCATAGGAAGACCTATGCCTATATATGGGATTATAACCCCCAGCCTGGTGTTATATAAACCAAGTGTATTGAACATTATAAATAACGTTACTGTGATACATTGAATAGTTATAAGTATGCCGATTATAAAACTGCCGTGTAGAATAGGCGTTATTTTTGACGGAATTTTTGCAAAGGCAAAACCTGCCATAAAGCTTAATACTATTATCGAAATTACTGTAACTGATGTATAAATTATGCTGTTCATAGTCAAAACGGGGAACTTTGCGTCCTTCCACGCTATAGGATAATTTTTATAGAACCAGTTTTTCGGAAGAGAAAGCTTGCTTGCACTCATATATTCCTGAGTTGTTTTAAAAGAATTTACTATTACCCAAAAGACCGGATATACGGCAAGAACCGTAAATAAAATCATTATAAGGTACATAATTTGCAAATGAAATTCATTTACTTTCCGAATGTCTGCCATTTCAATCTCCTCCGCCAAAATGTTTTTCAGCAAATCTGGTCAAAGCAATTAATACAAAGCAAATTAAAATCATTATTGTGGAGATGGCGTTGGCAACAGGGTAATTAGGCGCTCCTCTGAACGCTTTCATGTACATGTATATGGAAAGAACACTGGTTTTAAAGGAAGGTCCCCCTTCTGTCATTACATAGATAAGGTCAAACGATTTTAATGATCCGGATATCGCCAGGATGGCTGTAGTAACAATTACACCTGATAGCGCGGGTAAAATAATATACCACAGGGTTTGTCTTTCATTCGCTCCGTCTATTTTGGACGCTTCAATAATTGAAACGTCTATTTTCTGAAGATTTGCGAGGAAAATAATCATATAAATCCCCGTATACATCCATAGAATTACTATTAAAATCAGCATCATATCGTTTTGACCAGGTAAATATTCTACGGCAGGATCATAGAAACGCCGTATTTCCATCCAAACGCTGCTGGAACTTAAAAAAAACCTTTTAAACAAAATACCGATGACTACTGCCGCTATTACATTGGGCAGGTAAATCATTGACTGAAAAAAATCAGTTCCCTTCACCAGCCCTCGGGACAGTATATATGCCAGGATAAACCCTAACGGTATCTGCCCAAATACGGAAACAAGAACAATGTATATATTATTTTTTAAAGCTAAAAGGAAATATTGGTCGGTGAAAATATTCAGATAAGCTTTAATGCCTCCAAAGCCAATTCCGTTTCCGCCGAATAACTTCCCGCCTTTGAAATTGGAAAAGCTGAGTATTACGGAATAAACTGTGGGGAAAGCCATTACAAAAAGGTACATAAACATGGCAGGTACAACAAGCATAATATAAGCTGTACGTTCTTCTCTTCTTGTCATACTATGTTTCTCATGTTTCACGATTTTCTCCTGCCTTGTTTTAAAATTACAGTCCGTAAGCAGACATCACATTGGCGTACAAAAGGCACGCATACCAAAGGTACAAGTACCTTCGGTATGCGATTTCCTTTAAAAATACACGTTATTTCTGTGAGTCAAATACCTTTTGGACTTCCGCAGCTACCGCCGCTCCTGTTGTTTTACCTAAAGCCAAGTCAATCAACCCGTAGTTTATCGGGAGATATACTTCAGATGCAAATACGCCGTCAATTACAGCTGTAGCGGTATTAAATGTACTGCCAATAGCACCGATTGCCCTTTGCATAGGCTCAAGTTTCATTGCGGAGAAATTCAGATCTGATCTGGACGGGGTCGGAGTTCCGCCGTGTTCCGTTCTCAGTTCGGAAACTTCTTTTCCGGTCATATATTTAATAAGCTTCCATGCCGCTTCTTCTTTGGCTGAACCTGAGGGGATAGACGCACTCATTGCATATCCAACACCGAGGATGACCGAACTGGATGAATTAATCTTCGCTCCGGGAATATCGGGGAATACACCGATTGTAATGTTATTTTGTTTTGCAGGGGTGATCAAAGCCTGTCCTGTGCTTGAGTCAGTAATGAAAGCTCCGACGCGCCAGTCGCCGTCGATATAATAAGCTGAACCTGGCTTGGCAAACGCTCCGGGGCCATCGCCGTAATCCATACCTACCGCCGACCTTTGAATTACGCCGTCAGCATACATTTGTTTAACAAAATCAAGACCTGCGACAAAATCAGGATCGGTAAATTTAGCCTGACCTTTATGTATTCTTGTGTGCCAGTCGGCTCCGCAGAAACGCCCTGCGATCATCGAGAACAGACAACTCTGCATAACCCAGTCGCTCTGTGCGGGAATAATTATTGTCTCATAACCCTTTGCCTTTAATACCGGAACTTGAGCTTTAAGATCCGCATAGGTTTTCGCCGGCTGAAGTCCGCATTCGTTTAATACATCCAAATTGGTATAGAAAGCGTGAGTTGTTGTAATACTCTGGGGAATCATCGCCATATAACCAGCTTGCTGCTGTGACGGGTCCATAGTCATAGGAATATAATTACCTTTTATATTATCCCTATTGATGAAAGGAGTAAGGTCTTTAAGCAAGTGCTGATCATGCAGGTAGTCTGAACGTCCTGACGGCCAAACATACATAACATCCGGAAGGGTTCCGGCTGCGGCATAAGTCCTCAACTTGTCATGGAAAGCTTCGTCAAAAAGATTTTCACGGTCTATTTTCACACCCGGGTTGTCCTTTTCAAACGTGCTAAACCACAAATCGGCATCAGCAATAGCGTTCGGGGCTGTAGCTTCAAGGTAGTAAAATACCTTTAAAGTAATAGTGTCATCTTTCTTTTTGCAACCCACTAACATGGAACCGGCCACTATTAGCGACACCAAAAAGAAACCAAGAAAAACAAGTTTTCTTTTCATAAAATTCTCCTTATTATTTTTGATAAGGTCATTATACTGCGAGTATAAATAATATGTCAATAAAAAAATCAAAAAAATTACACAATAAATAGCCCCTCCTAAAGAGGCTAAATTTAACCTGAGATTTCTATAATTATTATTTATTTTCGGTATTTTACCGCTTTTTACCGAAATAAATGCCAAAAATTCAGATATTTACCATATTATTGCGCTCCGAAACATAGTACAAACGCCGTCAACCTTTTACCGCTCCCTGCGCAAGACCGTTGTAAATACGCTTTTGGCATAGAATAAAGACAATCAGCGCCGGAATTATAGTAATAATTACACCCGCGCAGATGTAATTATATTGATTTCCCATTGGACCTGTAAATTTATAAAGCGAAGTTGACACCACACCCAAGATATTTTTATCCTGTAAATAAAGGTTAGCCATATAGTATTCGTTATACGTGCTAACGCCCTTTAGGATCATACAGGTAATAATTGCTGGCTGCGTAAGCGGCAGCAATATCTTAAAAAATACTCCGAATAAACTACAGCCATCCAGTATGGCCGATTCATCCAAAGAAACCGGTAAATTGGAAAAGAATTGCAAAAAAACATATATTGAAATAACATCAGAGCCCATCAAGAGGACGATATACCCGCCGAGACTGTTGATCAGGTGCAGAGAATACATAATCTGGTATACAGTTACCTGCATAGCTACACCAGGAATAAGAGATGCAAAAAGAAACAAATTTCTAAGCACGGTGTTTCCGGGAAATCTGATACGGTTTAATACAAATGCCAGCATGGCGCTAATCATTATGGAACCGGTTAACACAAAAACCAGAACAATACCTGTATTTAAAAACGACCTTGCCATGCTTGCTCTTTGCCATGCGGTAACAAAATTCCCAAAATATAATAAATTTTCGGGCAAGGTCATTACATTGGTAGAATTGTATTCTTCTACCGTTTTAAATGCGGTGATAGACACGGAAACAAATGGTAACAACACAATAAAAGAAATTATCGCAAGTATCGAATATTTCAGGAAATCCCATATATTAATATCTTTCATATTACTGTTCATTACTGTTCCCCTTATCCGGCTTGCATTTTTGCCCGCTTTCGCATGGCGCGGCGTTCGCTGAATACATATCCGTGTTTGTCTTCCTCAAAGAAGGTACTGCTCATAAGCCGCTGTAATAAAGTTACCAAAACTATAATTAGCATTAATACAATTGCCATAGCCGAGGCAAGACCGACCTTCTGCTTTTCGTGCGCCATGGTATGCATTGTAAAAAAATAGGTAGCGGTATCGAAAGTACCGCCGGTTATAACATAAGGCGGTTCAAACGCGCTGATGGAACCGGAAATAGCAAGGATCATGTTCAACACAATAATAGAACTTATGCCCGGCAACATAATATGACGAAACTTATTCCATGTCGAAGCGCCGTCTATGTCCGCGGCTTCATAAAGAACAGGGTCTATTGACGTAATCGCCCCGATAAACAATACCATGTTCTGTCCCAGATACCGCCATACAGAAGTAGCCGCCAGCATGACATTATTTACAGCGGAATCCCTTAACCAAAAGGGAAGATTATCCTGATTAAACCCAAACCACCCTAACGCTGTGTCCAGTACAAACCCGCGTGTGAAAAAAAACTTGAACATAAAGCCTATAGCTATACCACAGACCAGATAGGGGAAAAATATTATACCCTTAAAGATTTCCTTATACTTTGTTTTCATGCTGAGTATGCTCGCAAAAAAGAGCGCCAGGCTCAGTTGCACAAAAGAAGCTCCCAAATAATAAAGACTCAGCCGTAAAGAGCTGAATATTTCACCTCTGCTAAATACATCTTTATAATTATCTAAGCCGATAAATATACGGGCTCCGATATATTTCATTTGATAAAGACTGAATTGCGCCATTTTAACAAAAGGCAAATAAGTAAATAAAACCAATAAAAAAACCGGAACAAGCATAAATGTAACCGCAACAACTGCTTGTTGACCTTTTACAGTCTCAAAAAACGACCTGTGTTTATGCCTTCCGGGCAAAGTCGCCGCCGCAACTTTCATAACATCATATCCCCTTAAATTTGAGCAGAAACCGTCTATGAAACGGTCTCTGCTCAACGTAATGTATTGAACAAACTGCCATTAATTATGGAATTGAACAAACATCACTTTATGTATTTCTGCTGCGCTTTCGTCCATGCTGCATTCCATCCGGCCACTATAGTGTCCAATGTCGGTGATTTTTTCAAAGCTGCTTCAACAATAGCTACCACATGGCGGTTGTCCATGTTAATACCTACTTCCGATTCAACATTGATATTGGTAAACAAATCCTCTTCACCTTTCAAAGACGGATTGTCAGCTACCAGTTCAATACCGTCGAAGGCAGACAGTGTAGCAGGCGGGGGATTAACCTTTACGGTGGGGATACCGCCTTGGTCGTAATCAAAATTCGACTTGTCGATCAAATACTTGATATAAAGCATTGACGCAATCTTTGCATCTCTGGAAATATTTTTATTAATGCCGTAGCAATAATCCGCGCCGGCTGACGCATACTGTTTCCCGTTAATTGTAATGGGGAAAGGCATATAGCCTATATTCTGCGGATTGGGTCCCGCTTCCTGCATCTGTACAATTGCCCATGAACCAAGCACCATAGTAGCGATTTCACCGCGGTTAATTTTGCCTTTGCAGCTTTCCCAGTCTGTTGTTGACGGGTCTGGTTCTACCAGTCCGCGCGCTACTGCTTCATACAATACATAGTAAACAGCATAGGGACCTGTACCGTTTCCGCGGTTAGCAAACGGATTACTTGCGTGGGGCAGCTTTTGATTCATAAAATCAGCATCGCCGGTAGCGGAACCGCCGATATAGGCATCCCATGCGCCCATTGTCCAGCCTGCGGCAAAATTGGTGTACAGCGGAATTGCGTTTGTGTTATCCTTTATTTTTTTAAGCGCAGCTAAAAATTCATCAGGAGTTTTCGGTAACGGATTTACTCCCGCCTGCTGGTATACGGCTTTGTTATACAAAACACCCTGCACATTATTAGTTGACGACAGCCCGTATGTTATGCCGCCAAACGCCCTGTTGTCCGCAAAATTGTATGTTTTTTCCAATACGCTTGTCTGCCCTAACGGTTCAAAATAATTTGCCAATTCCGTCAGCGGAACGGTTGTGGGCATCATACATATATCACCCCAGTCCGGCGTACTAAGTCTGTGAACCTTACCCCATCCGGTTAACAAAAGAATAAGCACAAGATACAATGGCAAGGAGAGGGAAAATGGCAAAGAAAAACAAGGAAAGGCGGTCTTATACGAG
>Ga0268262_10005417_pt1 | contig 12673 bp, 12 predicted proteins | sample TergutNc150P3_FD_190354 | JGI IMG/M metagenome (GOLD analysis project Ga0268262, IMG submission 190354) | Nasutitermes corniger P3 segment gut microbial community from laboratory colony in Florida, USA - Nc150 P3 (SPAdes) (version 2) | ecosystem: Host-associated > Arthropoda: Insects >... | reverse complement strand
TAGCGGGTGCGGCAGAGCAAATGTCCACAAACATGAACACCATAGCTGCGGCAATAGAAGAGATGAGCGCAAGCATAAACCAAATATCCAGCAATGCAGGCGAGGCAAACAAGGTGGCACACCAAGCCACTGTAAAGTCTGGCGATGCAACCAACGTTATGAACGAGCTAGGCAAAGCGGCTAAGGAAATAGGTCAGGTTACCGATGTTATAAAAAAGATAGCAGACAAAACAAATTTGCTCGCACTTAACGCTACCATAGAAGCAGCCTCGGCAGGTGAAGCGGGCAAAGGTTTTGCAGTTGTGGCAGGCGAAATAAAAGAGCTTGCTAATCAGAGTGCCCAAAGCGCAGACGACATAGCACGGCGCATAGAAGGCATCCAAACCGGCACGAGCAAGGCAGTGACTGTGATAAACGATGTTTCCGATATCATAGTGAAAATCAACCAAAGCGTAGAGGCTATATCCAACCACGTTACCCAGCAAACCAAGGCTAGCAACGAGATAGCCAGCAATGTTGCGCAGGCAAACACGGGAGCCAAGCGAGTTGCCGGAGCCATAGGCGAAGTAGCCAAAGGCAGCAAAGACATAGCACGCAATGCCGGAGAGGCAGCTAAGGGTGCGAATATGATTAACCAGAGTATTTCTGGCATAGCTACAGGCGCAAAAGATAGTGCTCAGGGCGCAAAGCAAATCAACGAAGGCGCAAGCGAACTTGCAAAGATAGCTGGCGAATTGAAGAACACCATGGGTCAGTTTAGGATATAAAATTAATTTTTTCTACATTACCTCTCAAGTGATTTTCACAACAGAGGTAACCAAATGAAAAACATCAAAATAGGTGCTAAATTAATAGTATCTTTCTTGTTCTTGTCAGTTTTAACGGCGTTTATGGGAATATATTCCATAAATAGCTTGAGAACAGTCTCCGATGCAACCAACGTCATGTACGATAAAGGAGCCGTCCCCCTGGGAGTTTTTGTGGATATGTCCAACAATATACAAGAGATGAGGGTAGAGGCTCAACATTGGCGTCTTGCCAAGACACAAGCAAAACGCGACCAGATTTTAAAAAGAGTGGACAGCCTCAATGATGGAGTAAATAAGAACGTAGAAGATCAGATGAAAACGGCACTTACCGAAGCGGGAAAAGAGGCTCTGAAAAAAGTGATGGATTTGACGGACGTTTATATTGCTGAACTACAAAAGTTTGCTAAAACTACCAAATCTTTTGATTCAGAAGGCATCTGTACAGAAGAATTTCCAGAATCTATGAGCAAAGCCGCAAATGAAATGACTAATGCTATAGGAGCAGCCAAAGAATCTAGGGTCAAAGGTGTGAGCAAACTTTCAGACGATGCTTCAGCACAGGCTGAACATAGCATAAATGCGGCAATTGCCGTTTTAATAGTGGTGGTTCTTTTAGCCGTGAGTCTTGGCTTATTCTTAACATTCTCCATAACAAACCCCTTGAAAAAAGTTGTTGATACTCTTTCTAAAATTGAGAAAGGGGACGTAACAGTCCGCTCCGATTTGGAACGCGGAGACGAACTAGGCACCCTCTCCAAAGCACTGGACAGCGTATCTTCTAGGCTTCAATCCATATTTAGGAATCTCCGCCAAGATGCAGATACCCTTGCTAGTTCGGCAGAGGAACTCTCCAGCGTAGGTAGGCAAATCTCTAACACAGCAGAGAGGAACGTTGCCCAAAGCACTTCTGTAGCTAGTGCCTCTGAACAGACCTCCGTTAACATAAACGCAATGGCAAGCGGCGCAGAAGAGGCCTCCGTGAATGCCAACGAAGTAGCAGGAGCAGCAGAGCAGATGTCCACAAACATGAACACCATAGCTGCAGCCATAGAAGAGATGAGCGCAAGCATAAATCAGATATCCAGCAATGCAGGCGAGGCAAACAAGGTGGCAAACCAAGCAACTGTAAAGTCTGGCGATGCAACCAACGTTATGAACGAGCTAGGCAAAGCGGCTAAGGAAATAGGTCAGGTTACCGATGTTATAAAAAAGATAGCAGACAAAACTAACCTTTTGGCTTTGAATGCCACCATAGAAGCAGCCTCAGCAGGTGAAGCAGGCAAAGGCTTTGCAGTTGTGGCAGGCGAAATAAAAGAGCTTGCTAATCAGAGTGCCCAAAGCGCAGACGATATAGCACGGCGCATAGAAGGCATCCAAACCGGCACGAGCAAGGCAGTGACTGTGATAAACGATGTTTCCGATATCATAGTAAAAATTAACCAGAGCGTTGAGGCTATATCCAACAACGTTACCCAGCAAACCAAGGCTAGCAACGAGATAGCCAGCAATGTTGCACAGGCAAACACGGGAGCCAAGCGCGTTGCCAGTGCCATAGGCGAGGTAGCAAAGGGCAGCAAAGACATAGCACGCAATGCCGGAGAGGCAGCTAAGGGTGCAAATATGATTAACCAGAGCATTGCTGGCATAGCTACAGGCGCAAAAGATAGCGTTCAGGGTGCAATGCAAATCAACGAAGGCTCAAGCGAACTTGCAAAAATAGCTGGTGGATTGAAAAATACCATGACCCAATTTAAGATGTAGGCTTATTTTTCAAAAAAGAGTGCGGAAACGCACTCTTTTTTTTATTTTTTTTAAAAAAATTGACAATTCCAAAAAAAATTATTATATTTATTAAAAAGAGAGGGGAGTATAGCGTATAAGTGCTGCAAAAGCATTTACTTTATTATCACCCTTCTAGTAAAATTTTCATCAATACTTTGGAGGGAAATCGATGAAAAACATAAAAATAGGGCCTAAGTTAATTGCATCTTTTTTGTTCTTGGCGGCTTTAACCGCGTTTATGGGAATATATACCATAGGGAGCTTGAAAAAAGTGAACGAAGCAACCGATGTTATGTACGACAAAGGAGCGGTTCCTTTAGGTGCTTTTGTGGTCACGGCCTTGGAGGTACAGGAGCTACGGCTTGCGACTTGTAACTGGCGTACTGCAAAAACACCTGAAAATCGCGCCACAATTATGAAGAATTTAGACGATATCAACAATAGGCTAAATAATTCCATATACGAACAACAGAAACTGACAATATCGGATAATGAAAAAGAAGTTTTACAACAAGTTATAAGGATTACTGACGATTATACCGATGAACTAGTTGCTTATACAAAACGCACAAAAAGTTTTGATTCAGAAGGAATTGCAACAGAAGACCTTCCAGAATCTTTGCTCAAGGTTGGAGATAAATCTCTGATTGATTTGCAAGCGGCCAAAGACCTAAGAGTTAAAGGAGTCAGCAAACTTTCATCTGATGCCACAGCAGAGGCAGAGCGTAGCATAAATGCGGCGATTGCCGTTTTAGTTGTAGTTGTTCTTCTTGCTGTGTCTCTTGGCATATTCTTAACTATTTCCATCACTAGGCCCTTAAACGTAGTTGTTGGCACTCTTTCCAAAATTGAAAAAGGCGATATGACCGTCCGTGCCGATTTAGAGCGCGGAGACGAACTAGGCACTCTCTCAATAGCACTTGACAGCCTATCTTCAAAGTTGCAATCCATATTCAGAAATTTCCGCCAGAACGCAGACACACTTGCTGGTTCGGCAGAGGAACTTTCCAGCGTGGGCAGGCAAATAGAGAGCTCTGCAGAAGAGAACGTGACTCAAAGTACATCGGTAGCCAGTGCCTCCGAACAGACCACCGTGAACATAAATGCCATGGCAAGCGGCGCAGAGCAAGCTTCCGTGAATGCCAGCGAGGTTGCGGGTGCTGCTGAGCAGATGTCTGCTAACATGAACACCATAGCCGCAGCCATAGAAGAGATGAGCGCAAGCATAAGCCAGATATCTCGCAATGCAGGAGATGCGAGCAAGGTTGCAAACCAAGCAACTGTAAAGTCTGATGATGCCACCAGCGTTATGAACAAGCTTGGCGTAGCTGCAAAAGAAATAGGGCAGGTTACTGATGTAATCAAAAAGATAGCAGACAAAACAAACCTTCTCGCATTGAACGCTACCATAGAGGCAGCTTCGGCAGGTGAAGCAGGCAAGGGTTTTGCGGTGGTTGCAGGTGAAATAAAAGAGCTTGCGAATCAGAGCGCACGTAGCGCAGACGATATAGCGCGGCGCATAGAGAGTATTCAGGTTGGCACAGGCGAGGCAGTGACTGTGATAAGCGATGTTTCCGATATCATAGAAAAAATCAACCAAAGCGTAGAAGCTATATCCGACCACGTTGGTCAACAAACCAAAGCGAGTAACGAGATATCTAGCAATGTTGCTCAGGCAAATACGGGAGCCAGGCGTGTTGCTGGAGCAATTGGCGAGGTAGCCAAGGGCAGCAAAGACATAGCGCGCAATGCAGGCGAGGCAGCTAAGGGTGCAAAAATAGTTAATCAAAATGTAGTAGGTATGGCACAAGGTGCGCGTGATAGCGTTCAGGGTGCAAGGCAGATAAACCAAGGCGCAAGCGAACTTGCAAGAATAGCGGGCGAATTGAAGAACACCATGAACCAGTTCAGGATATAATAGATTTATTCATCAATAATGGGAGGGAGATATATGAAAAATATTAAGATAGGTCAAAAACTGATATTGCAGCACGGAGATGAACTTGGAGCACTCTCCAAGGCATTAGACTGCATGTCTTTAAGATTTCAATCTATATTCAAAAATCTCCGTCCGCATGGCGCTCCTGAAGCAGGCATAACTCAATAAAAAGCTAGTGGGGGGTAGCATGGTTACCTCCTCCCCACTAGCCCTATTGTAATTTGGCACACTTTTTGCATACTGCTAAGTATGGTTAATGGTCTTTACACAGCGCGCAATGGAATGATGCTCTTGCAAGAGATGATGGAGAATACCACCCATAATCTCTCCAATGCAAATACATCGGGATTTAAAAAATCGCTTATGGCAAGCATTGCCCAAGTTGATATTAAGCGAAACGACCAGCTAAAACTTCACCAAGACGAAGATCATCAAATGTCTGAAAACTACATAGATTATTCTCAAGGCAGTTTGATAATGACCGAAAACTCCTTTGATTTGGCACTTGAAAATTCAGGTTTTTTTGAAGTGGAAACACCTAATGGAATTAGATATACCAGAAACGGCAGTTTTACCCGCAACGGAATGGGCGATTTAGTTACGCTCCAGGGATACAGAGTACTTGGCGAGGGAGGAGTTCCAATAAACTTGGATGAAGCAGCCGAATTTTCCGTTTCTGCCGCAGGAAAGGTTTATGTAGATGGAAAAGAAGAAGCAAAATTATCAATCGTGGACTTTGCAGATAAAAGAACCGAGCTTGGGCGCGAAGGTCATAACCTTTATTACGCAAAAGTAGGTGCCGTACCGGAGCAAGCTGTTAAAACAACGATTAAGCAGGGTTTTTTGGAAAGTTCCAATGTAAGCGTTGTTGATTCAATGGTAGAAATGATAAGGTTCCAGCGGAATTACGAGGCAAATCAAAAATCCATTCAATCCGAAGACGACACATTGAACAAAGCCGTGAACGATATTGGCAGAGTGGGCTAAGTTTTTCACCATAAATTTCTACGTTACTGCGTAGATTTTATGGTATTTTCCTCCTCTGTATTCTTACTTTTGTTCTTGCCTATTGCGATAGCAATTTATTACAACCCTGTTGTCAAGGCTCGTGGCTTCAAAAACGTGTTTCTGCTTTTGGCCAGTCTTGCGTTTTATGCTTGGGGCGAGCCAATATACGTGTTCATCATGCTTGCCACCATTGCGGCAAATTGGGTGCTTGCTCTCAAAATAAACAAAATGCGGCTCATAATGGCTATAGTTTTGGATATAGGCTTACTGTTTGTTTATAAATATTTGAATTTTGCAGCAAGTAATTTAGGTTTGCCTGTTCCCGGAATTGTTTTGCCGATTGGAATATCCTTTTTCACATTCCAAATGGTTTCTTATATGGTGGATGTTTATAGGGGGAAAGCAGAGCCGCAGAAAAATATTTTGAACTGCGCTCTATACATCAGCTTTTTCCCACAGTTGATAGCAGGACCTATCATTCGTTATGCAGATATTGAATCTCAAATAAATAGCCGTAGAGAGAACTGGGACGATTTTAGTGATGGACTGAAACGCTTTACAATTGGTCTTGGGAAAAAACTTTTAATAGCTAACAACTGCGCTTTGGCAGCAGATGCCGCATTTAACACCATTAAAAACGGCGGCGAGATTGGAATGGCTTTTGCATGGCTTGGGGCAATAGCTTACACATTGCAGATATACTTTGATTTCAGCGGCTATAGCGATATGGCTATCGGGCTGGGGCGTATGTTCGGGTTTAAGTTTTTGGAAAATTTCAATTACCCTTATATTTCAAAATCAATAACCGAGTTTTGGAGGAGATGGCATATTTCTTTGAGCGGTTGGTTCAAGGATTATGTTTATATTCCGCTGGGTGGCTCAAGGGTTAAAAACTCAAGGCTGTTTTTGAACTTATTTATTGTGTGGATGCTTACCGGAATTTGGCATGGCGCAAACTGGACTTTCATAGCTTGGGGGTTTGGGTATTTTGTGTTTCTCGCCTTGGAAAAATTCATTCTTCCTGTTCAAAAATTTCCGAAATTCTTGGCTCATATATATGCTATGCTCATAGTTGTTTTTTTGTGGGTTGTGTTCAGGGCAAGTTCTTTGGGCGAGGCTGTTGATTATTACTCAGTTATGCTGGGACTAAGGCAATCCGATTTTAATTTTGTAAGCTCGGATTTTTGGTTTTATCTGGGGTCTTTGAAGCTCTATTTGTTTTTGGCTGTACTGTTTTCTTTTCCTATTGCGCCATGGTTGAAAAGTAAGTTTGATAACCTTGCAGGTGAAATAGCATATATTTTCATTTTTCTGCTTTGTTTTATGAGTGTGGTGAAAAGTGGTTATAATCCCTTCATTTATTTCAACTTTTAGGGGATTTTATGAAAAAGATTTTTACCATTTTTGCACTTGCGGTTATGTTCTTTTTCTGCGGCTCTATTCTGCTCAGATTTACGGTTAAGAATGTGTTGATAGACAATGGGGTGGAGAACAAATGGACGGATATTATTTTTTTTGATGCGAAAGAAGGGAATTTTATAAATGAAAACACCATTAAAAACGGTAGTGAAAATAGTGATAAACTATCATTAAGTGATTTGGCTGTCAAGGAGAAGTTGCCAATTAAAGCAGAACAAAAAATCTTTAAGTCCAAAGATGGTAATAGTAATAAGAACCAGAACCGCGACAATTTTTATTTAAGAATAAAAGAAAAAATCAATAAATATGTTAAATATCATATATTTAACAATGTTATTGTAAAGTTTTCTAATTATCTTTTTGGCAATATAGTTTTGCCTGCTTTTTTGCCTAATAGAGTAATGGACTTAGGCGATGGTTATTTAGTGGAACCTTACCCAAAAGATTCCATTAAGAACATAGATGCCTTTGTGCAAAAAGTAGTGTATTTTAAGCATATTTTAGATTCCATTGGCATTCCGCTTGTATATGCACAATATCCGTGCGTTATTTGCTATGACGATGAAATTTCTAAAACAGGTAAAGATTTTACAAACCAGGCAGGATTAGAATTAATGGAAAAATTATCGCAAATAGGGGTGCCTGTCATTGATTTGACTAAGGGGTGCCGGCATTCTCTTTTTTACAAAACTGACCACCATTGGCGGGTAAAAACTTCTATTTGGGCAGCGCAAGAAATAAGCAAAAAACTGAACGAGCTTTATGTTTTTGATTTGAATGTGGAATTATTGGATACAAATAATTTCACAGAAAAATTAGTTACCAGATGGCTTGGCTCAATGGGAAAAAAAGTTATTCCCTTATATGAGAAAGAGAACTTTTACATATACAGCCCAAAATATGCAACGGATATAAATTGGATATTGTTTCATAACACATTGTTTCAAAGCAGTGGAAGTTTTGACAGCCTTTACCATTTTGTTTCAGATACGATAGTAAATTCAGAAGCTTATGGGACTGCTTATCCATATAAGAGTCTTTCAAAAAATAATAATCTACTAGATGGCAAGAATATTCTATTAATTGGCGATTCTTTTAGTCAACCTCTTAGCAAGTTTTTGGCACTTGTTTTTAAAGAAGTAAATTTTATTTATAATCGTTCAAGTTTCTTAGACGATTATCTAGCAAATAAACCAGATGTTGTGGTATTGGGTTTTTACAGAGTAGTTTTTGCAGATCCGGAAAATTTAATTTTCTGAAGAGTGGGCTAAGTTCTAACTCTAACGCTTATTGCCGTGGCTATTAAAATTCCAATGTAAATAACAAGAATCACAAATCGCGTATTGCTCACGCCTTCTAGGCATATACCTTCTATTTTTAATTCCAGCGGTTTATCGGTTTTATTTTTCCAGCCGGAATACATTTCTATGCCAGCTACGGCAGAAAATCTTTTTGAGTTATGGGTATCTCTCGTTTTTTGTTGCTCAAACCAATAATCAGGCGTGTAAAAATCTTCCATAGATAAGGAATAGCGTTTTTGGTTCTGCTCCAGTTTAACTTCTTTTAAGACCGGTTTCATAGTGCTACGGTCGGTTGCTCTTGTGTGTGGGTCTATTGTGAGTATTTGCACTATAAGCTCTTTAAAATCATCAGAACTTTGCATATCAATAATAATAAAGTCCATTAAGTTCCAGTTTTCAGTTTCGTTAAAAGAAAAACCCATTCCACAATGCCCACCTTCTTTTGATAAAAGGCATTTGAAACCAGGCGGTGCTACTTCCACATTATCAACACCGCTTGTTGAGTCCACATAAGGATAAAAATTCAATTTTTTCTCAATGCACTGCATTTTTTTTTCACTGGGAAACAGTATGTATGCAATAATGCCTACAATACCTAAAAACAACAATATGGCTCTTAAATAACGTTTTTTCATATAGGTTTCAACTTTGGTGGCCTGCCTTTTTTGCGAATTGGCTGGGTTTGGGTTACAACAGGTTTTGTTCCATTCAAAGCAGCTCTTAAGGTTGGTCTTGGAGCCGCATTTGCGGAATTATTGCCGTTGATGGTACTGAGTGAGAATCGATTGGAAGCAGGAGCACGGGTTTGCTGTTCTTGTTTTCTAAACTCTCCGGCTATGGCTTTTAATTTTGCTGCATCTTTTTCTTGTTTTATTGCATTTCTCTCTTTTTTGCCAGGTCTGTGGCGTAATCTCCACTTTATCGCTAAATCTTTAGCGGTTCTTTCCTCCAACTCTTCAAGCGTTGGCAAGAGCAATTCTCCAGGTATTTCCATGTCTATAAACCCTCTTTTATCAAAAGATAGAAAATTTTTTCACAATGTTAAGTCTGGTTCCACCGTTAAATCGTAATACACGTGTTGTTGCAACTGATTCTCAATATAGTATAGAGTTCCTTCGCCCGCAGCTCCACAACCAGCGCAGGCTCCCTGATAGCGAATTAGAACTATTTTATCGTCTTTTATGTCTAGCACCTCAAGTCCGCCTCCGTCTCCGGCAAGCATTGCGCGCACATTATCGTTTAAGCATTCCTCTATTTGTTCCAATTTTTCCGTTTTGCTCAGTTTTTTCCACTGTTCATCGGCTTGTTCCCTGCCTTCTACAGAAAAGGCTTTCAATTTTGCGCTTCCCATAGCGGCTCTTGCCGCAAGTGCAATTTTCTTTTTTTCGGGGTAAGCCTCGGTTATGATTGCTGGCAATTTTGCCACGGTTTGAAAGTTTGCATTGCTAGGTTCCACCCCGAATTTTCCAAACAAGCTTTCAAAGGATATGTTTTGAATTTCCTCTATTTTTTTGTCCAAAAGTTCTTCGCAAAAAATATTTGCAAGGGCGGTTATAATTTGCCCGCCGTAGGTAAAAAATTTTGTGTTTAAAATTTGTTCTGCATCGGGGTCTATCAAAACATAAACTTTAAGCGTTCCCGATTTCACATCTACCAGAGCAAGCCCTTTATCGTCTGCTTCTGTTTGGAAAATAGCCCCCCTATATTTTGGAAAGCGGGCTATTTCCGCAAGCTCTTTGGGAATACTCTCTTCTGGCATATTGCTTGGAAATATAGTAAGATTTGCCAGCCAAATTCCCCCCAATTCAAAATAAGTATAACAGACACTTGATAAAGCATTTGTAGATGAGATTTTCTCACTATTCTGGTAAAATAAGTATAACAGACACTTGATAAAGCATTTGTAGATGAGCTTTTCTCACTATTCTGGTAAAAAAATGCACATTTTTGCAAACACTTGTTTGCAAAAATACGATTTTTGAATTTTTTTTCCGTTTTTTTCCGTCTAATAGGTAACGAACAAAAAAAGGAGGTTCAAAATGACCAATTGTCTGAACCAGAATTTTCAGAATTTGCAGGATTACCAGAATAAAGCCGGAGATAGGTTTACATATAGGATAATTGGTTGTGCTATGAAAGTTCATAATACTCTTGGAAATGGTTTTCAAGAAGTGATATATCAGAGATGCCTTGCTATTGAGCTTGGCAAGGCAGGTTTGGAATTTGAGAGAGAAAAGGAACAGACCATATATTACGAGAATATTGCGGTTGGAACTCGCAGGGCAGATTTTGTAGTGGAAAACAAAGTGATAGTAGAACTGAAAGCACTGACAAATTTAGAGGATGTTCATTTGTCGCAAGCGAAAAATTATTTAGAAGCATATAATTTCCCAATAGGTCTTTTAATCAACTTTGGAAGCAAAAATTTGGAATACAAACTTATTTTCAACAAGAAATTTAACCAGAATTCACAAAATAAAGCCAAGAAATGAGGTTCATTCTGAAAATTTTTAAAATTCTGAGAATTCTGGTTCAGACAGAAGTGAATAAGAATCGCCAGTCTATGGAACTTTACGAAGCCATAAAATTGGCGGTGAAAACTTGCATAAGCAAAAATATTTTAGTATCTTTCCTAGAGAGGCATAGTTCGGAAGTTTTAAATATGTTGATAAGAGGTGAATGGAATATTGAAGAAGCTATGGCGGTTAGGTGCGAGGAAGCTAGGGAAGACGAAAGGGAAGAAGCAGCTAAATCTATGCTCAAAGAGGGGCTTGATATTGCTCTCATATCTAGGATAACCAAGCTGCCTCAGCAAGAAATCTTAGCTTTGAGGTAAATGTTTAAAAGCAACCCCCTCAGGCTACTACTCCAACTTGGACTATGCCATTTGCCGATTTTTCTCCTCTTTGCCGAAAAAAATTACTCACCCTGCCAATTTTACCTCAATATGGAAAATCAAAAACGGCGAAACCTATCCATATTTCATTTACGAAGAATCCAACAACCCAACCCCAATCCGTTTGCCACAAATCGCAAGCGGCAACATTCACGTAAAAGCAATAGGCAACACCATAATGCTTTCAAACCTGCCACAGGGCGCAAAGGTTGAAGTGTACAACTTCCACTCGTATTCACATCGGGCAAATCGGTGAATCGGGGGAACCTAGGTTCTGACTTGGTAATCGGAGTTCAGACAAAAGGAATGTATATTGTGAAGGTGGGCACCCAAACCCTGCGAGTAGCTGTGAGGTAGTTTTCTATATTACCCTCAGAATTTACAAACGAGGTCAATATGTTTCGCGAATCAATAAAGGTTTTAGACTGCTCAATACGTGATGGCGGTTTAATCAATAACCACAAGTTTTCTTTTGAATTTGTGCAGAGAGTTTATAAGGCTCTTGCTGCAGCAGGCGTTGATTATATGGAAGCAGGTTATAAAAACTCAGCCCAATTGTTTAGCAGGGAAGAATATGGACCTTGGAAATTCTGCGATGACGACTTGCTTTGGAAGATGAAAGAAAGCGTTGAAAATGGCCCTAAAGTATCTGTTATGGCAGATATTGGCAGAGCAGATATGAGCAAAATAAAGCCGAGAAAAGAATCCCCTTACGATATGGTGCGTGTAGCTTGTTATGCTCGCGATATTGACAAGTGTATTGCTATGGTAAATGAATTCCACGACCTTGGCTACGAAACCACTATAAACATTATGGCTGCAAGCCGCGACAACGGGCCTGAACTAGACGAGGCTTTGGATCAGGCAGAAAAAGAAGCTAACACCGAAGTTGTTTACATTGTGGATAGTTTTGGTTATTTTTACCAAGAAAATATAGACAAGCTGGCAAAACGTTACAAAAAATGGATTAAAACCAAGAAACTTGGCTTTCACGGCCATAACAACCAGCAGCTCGCCTTTTCAAACACCATTCAGGCTATAATAAACAATGTGGATTATTTGGATTGCTCAATTTACGGCATGGGACGCGGAGCTGGCAACTGCCCCACGGAGCTATTGCTCAGTTTCCTCAAAAATCCCAAGTTTGATGTGCGCCCAGTTTTGGATTCTATTGCAAATGATTTTATGCCTCTACAAAAGGAACAGAAACTGGAATGGGGTTATATAATTCCGCAGATGATAACTGGATTCTTCAATTCCCATCCGGAGGCTGCAATTAAATTCCGCAAAGGTGATGATAGAGATAATTACCGCGCCTTTTGGATGCAGGTCAGCGGTCAGTAATTTCCAATTTATATTCCTCAAGTTTGCGCCACAAGGTTGTTCTGCTTATCCCCAGTTTTTCTGCAGCTAGGGATACGCTTTTGTATTTTTCAAAAATTTTTATTATATGCCGCCTTTCAAGCTCTGCTAATGGCAGGTCTTCGCTTTCATTATTGTTTTTTTGAGATTCTTCGGG
>Ga0268262_10005416_pt1 | contig 12675 bp, 13 predicted proteins | sample TergutNc150P3_FD_190354 | JGI IMG/M metagenome (GOLD analysis project Ga0268262, IMG submission 190354) | Nasutitermes corniger P3 segment gut microbial community from laboratory colony in Florida, USA - Nc150 P3 (SPAdes) (version 2) | ecosystem: Host-associated > Arthropoda: Insects >... | reverse complement strand
CGAGCCGATATTGAACAGCGACGTAAATAGTCGCAGCAGTTTTAACGTTAACAGTATGGACATATCGTCTTTGGCGGGAATAGAGAATTTTGTCGGACTTACACAATTGGATTGCAGCAACAACAAATTGACGACTTTGGACGTGTCCAAAAATACGAATTTGCAGAATTTGTATTGCATCAACAACCAATTGACGACGTTAAATTTGGGGGCAAATACGCTGTTGTATATTTTGGAATGCAGCAACAACCGACTGACCGCGTTAAATTTGGCGGCAAATACGGGTTTGAATTATTTGTATTGCTACAACAACCAATTGACGACGTTAGATGTGTCCAAAAATACGAGTTTGGGGCATTTGTATTGCAACAACAACCAACTGACAACGTTAGATGTGTCGAAAAATACGTATTTGCAGCGTTTGGATTGCAGCAACAATAATTTGACAACTTTGGACGTGTCCAAAAATACGAGTTTGTGGGATTTGAATTGCAGCAACAATAATTTGACAACTTTGGACGTGTCGAAAAATACGAGTTTGAATAATTTGTACTGCAGCAACAACCGACTGACCGCGTTAGATTTGGCGGCAAATACGAGTTTGAATACTTTGGATTGCAGCAACAACCGACTGACGACGCTTAACGTGACGAACTTTGCAAGTAACCTTACCCGTTTGCAAGTTCATAACAACTTTATGACGGGCGTAGATAAGGTTGTCGGTTTTGCAGCAACAAATTGGAACAACGACAGTTTCAAATTCTGGAAACAGAACATCGTTTATACTTTGCCGACGGAAGAACTGAAAGCGGTTTACGGACAAACATTGGCAGACGTAAAATTTACTACCCCCGGCTGGTCTTGGGTAACGCCTTCGGACGCGGTAGGCGACGCTTCGGGAACGTTTAGACATTCGGCGAAATTTACTTCGACGGCAAATCTCGAAGCCGACAAATTCAACACCACAGTAAACGTCAATTTGTCGGTGGTTGTGGCGAAAGCGAATCCGGTTTATCCTGCGAGATTTGCATACGCGGTATTCGGACAAACGCTTGCGAACATTAACTCCGCGCTTCCTATCGGCTGGACTTGGAAAGACGCGACGGCTTCGGTCGGTAACGCCGGACTGCGCACGCACAAAGCGGATTTTGTGGGCGACAACAGATACAACGCGGCAACCGACTTAAACATTACGGTTTGGGTAGAAAAAGCGGCTCCGACAATGGTAGCGCCTGCGGATTTGAAAGCGACCGCAGGACAGGTGTTGTCGAGCGTGGAACTTCCTGCCGGCTGGACTTGGGTAAACGGCGCTATGAGAGTAGGTGCGGCAGGAACGCGGATGTATTGGGCGAACTTTACTCCGGCGGATACCGCAAATTACAAAGTTTTGGAGAACTACGGACTCGCAATAACAATATCTGCGCCGGTGCCGATTCGCGAAGTACAAAAGAGCGGATTGTTCGGAATAAGATTTACGAGCGGGAACGTCGTTTCGGATAAAGCGGAATTTGAAGTAATTCTTCCGAATAACGAAAAAGTTTTGGAAGTCAAAGCGGTTATTTACGACAATACGGGCAACGTAATGTTTGAAACGACCCAACGCGGCGAAAACGTTTTGTGGAATTTGACGAACAACGCTGGCAGAAACGTTGCCGACGGAAGTTATCTGATAATCGTCGAAGTAAAAAGTGTAAGCGGAACGTATTCGTATTCCGCAAAAGTCGGTGTGAAGAGGTAGGAAAAGAGTAGGGATAGAGGACAACATAGGGTTTTGTTCCCGCTACCGCGGGACAAAATTCCTCCTCTTTGCACCACTTGATTGTGTGTTTTTTTAACGATTTGGGAAGGAAGAAATATCATGGGGATATTTCACTTCATATAACAAAATAAACCTCTTGAAAGGAGAGTTTAAGTATGTTTCAAGGTTCAATTAAAAAGGGTGCCAAGTATTTGGCAAGTGTGTCGGTGGTATTGTGTGCGTTGTGGTTTGCTGTAAGTTGTAGCAAAGACGACGGCGATTCGAGTCCCTCAAAATTTGAGGTAACGTTCAGTGCGGGAGCAGGAAGCGGAACCGTGGCGGTTTCGCAGGAAGTCGCAAAAGGCAAAACAATATTTTTGCCCGGTCAGGGAGAAATGGTTGCGCCTGAGCGCAAAGTATTTGACGGCTGGAAAATTCCGTCGGATACATCGAAAAAAATTTACGACAGCGATGAGGCGTTTGTCGTAAACGCAGACGTTAGATTTGTCGCGCAGTGGAGAGCCGACGACAGACTTAAGGTTACGTTCGGTTTAGGCGAAGGAAGCGGAACGCAAATCGCTTCGATAGAAGTCGCAAAAGGCGAAGTAATTCGTTTGCCCGGACAGGAAGAAATGACAGCGCCGAGTTGGAAAGAGTTCGCCGGCTGGAAAATTACGGCTGATACCGAAAACAAAATTTACGCAAAAGACGAGTCGTTTGCCGTAAACGCCGACGTTAGATTTGTCGCGCAGTGGACAACCGGACTCATCGGATATTCTACGTCGCTTCTGCCCGCGATTCCGGACTTTGCCGAAAACAATAAAGGCGCTCTTACTTGGCGGGAAAAAAAAGTGGCGTTCTACAATACTACCGAAAAACAAAAGGTACAGATTACTGACGGCGTTCCTACTCCCGTCCTTGTTAGAAAGGCGCATCCGCAAAACGGCGAAGAGTCCGCGCCGTCAAATTCCTCTACCGGTGTGTCATACGGCGGCGTAAATTACAACATCGTCGAAATAGAATACTCTCCTTGCGGTTATTCATCTTGCACCGTAAATGGCAAGGAAAGGTATTATGGAGAGAAGGACTGGAATGCAGATAAAAATTTTCGCCGCAACTATTTTGCCAACGTGCCGGTAATGGAAGTTACGTTTATTCGCGATACGCTCAATTTTGAAAACACATCCGTAACGCCGAATAATTTGGACGCTTTTGTGGAATTGGTCTATAAATCGACGCCGCGCAGAAAAAGCGGAAAAAGTCGTTCGGTAAAAAATACATGGACGGCTACGACTAACCATAAAGATTCTATTGCGGGAACGATTATGCAGATAAACGCTATGTTTGCCGCTAACCCTGCGGCTGTGGCGGCGCTTGCGGCGGCTGACCCCACCGTGGAGAAATTTTCGGTAAACACCCGTTATTCATCGTTTATGATTGTTGAAGAAAAAGAAACGACAAAACAGGACGTAGCCGATAAATACATCGAAGAAATCAAAACAAGCACCGGAACGATTAAATATACCGATTTCTCCGTCAACAGCATATTTGATCCGGGCAAAAACCGCACGAAAGATAACGATGCCTTGGTTTTCGGCGGAGCACTCGGTTTTGCAAAGTGTACTTACAACAATAAAATCGCCGACATAAAACAAGTGGTCAGCGGCGTAGGCGGCGGCAGTTTAGTTGTAGTCGAAAAAGGCGGCTATGAAGACGTCTTTGAAATGAAACTTAAGGGAGACATTGAGTTTAGCGGCGCTTTTTCGGGAACGATAAGTTTCAATAACGTTTATTACAAGTCCAGAGACGCGGGTTCTCCCGAAGTAAGGGATGAATATTACAGCAAGGGCGTAAAAGAATTTGGCGGAGAAATCGTTATTAAAAGCGGCACGCAATCCGAGATAAAACTTACGTTTGACAATCCTTTGGCAGAAAAGTTGCTTGATTATCTTACCGGCGATGTATTTTGATTTTTAACGGTTTGATAATTGTTTAAGGGTTTTTTATGCGGACAAATCTGTAAAGGTTTGTCCGTTTTTGTTTTTCGGCGAATGGTATATTTGTGGGAAACGGGAAAGTTTCGGGAAAGGAAATATTTTTTTTATGGAAAGCGTAATAATTGACAAATGCGCGCTGCCTGAACTTATTACTTCTTACATTCATTCGGAAAAGGTAAGATTATTCGAGGAAAACGGAAACGTAATTTTGTCTCCTGTCGGCGGCGAATATTCGATTTTGGAAAAATCGTTCGGACTTTTTTCCGACGGTAAATTATCCGTCGAAAGATTTATGGAAAACAAGAAAAGAGAAAAAGCGCTGGAAATATGAATATTTTTGTTTTGGACGCTTGCGCGTTGATAGCGTATTTTACCAAAGAAAGCGGAGCGGATGTCGTAAAGGAATTGTTAAAGCAGGCGATTGACGACAAAAACACAAAAGTGTTTATGAACAAAATCAATCTACTTGAAGTTTATTACGACGTAATTAAAAGTTATGATAAGCGGGAAGCGGATAAAATGTTGGAAATCGTTAAAGAAATGCCTGTCGAAATCGTTAAAGAATTGAATGACGATGTTATGAAAAAGGCGGGTTATTTGAAATCAAAATACAGAATATCTTTGGCGGATTCTGTCGCCCTTGCGGAAAGCGTAATTAGAAACGGCGAATTAGTGTCTTCCGACCATCACGAGTTTGAGCCGATACAACGGTATGAAAATATAAAGATAAAGTATTTTCGTTAACTCAAAAAATCCCGAAACATTCGACTTTTTGTTTGTGGGCGAATGGTATATTTGTGGGAAACGGGAAAGTTTCGGGAAAGGAAATATTTTTTATGCAATTTATAGTAGAAATTCCAAATCCGTCTGCGGAATTCGGTTTGTCGGTATTAAAAACGCTTTCTTTTGTAAAAAAAGCGACTCCGCTTTCAAAACAGGAAAGTGCGGTGATAAAAGATTTGGAAACGTCCGTTAAAGAAGTCCGCTTACACAAACAAGGCAAAATTAAATTAAAAACGGCAAGAGAATTACTTTATGAGTTGTAAAGTAATTGCGACCAATCGTTTTGCCAAAGAATTGAAACGTCTCCTGAAAAAATACCGTTCGCTAAAATCCGAATACGCTCAATTAGTAAACGACTTGGAGAACAATCCGTGTCTTGGCGAGCCAATCGGCAACGATTGTTACAAAATTCGGGTAAAAATAGCAAGTAAACAAAAAGGTAAAAGCGGCGGAGCGAGAGTAATTACTTTTGTTTGTTCTCAAAAAGGGGATGTTTATCTTCTTGCCGTTTATGACAAATCCGAAGTTAGCAGTATCGGTGAAAACGTTATCGTTTCACGGATTGAAGAATTGGATTTTTGAGTTTTTTATTTTCGGCGAATGGTATATTTGTGGGAAAAATTAAGGAGGAAATATGGCTTTGTTAATAGAATCGAAAGACAAAAAAACATTAAAATCCTTTGCGGCTCTGGCAAAGCAAATGGGGCTTAAGGTGAAATACACTCAAATTATTATCGATGTCGAGAATAGTCAAGAATCGGAATTTGAGAAGAAAATAGAAAACGAACTTCTTAATTACCGCAACGCCAAACGTGAAAAAATATTTGAAAAAAGCGCAAAAACGTTTTCGCAAATAAGAAAGCGTGCGGAAATTGAAAATTGGAAAGACGTTTCTTTGGAAAATGTTAATATGATGATTGCCCAAGCGCGTGCGGAATATGGTAAAAGCGGTAATTGACACGAACGTCGTCGTATCGGGACTTCTTTCTCCGTTTGGAAATCCGCCGTTTTTAATATTGCAGTTAATTAGAAATTTTGAAATTGCGTTGTTTGTTTCCGACGATATTTTATCGGAATACGAAAAAGTTTTACACTACAAAAAATTTGAAGCAAAAATAACGAAAGACGAAATTAAAAAAGTATTGAATTTTCTCGGCGGTGGTATAAATATAAATCCGTTGAAAAGCGATATTGCGTTTGCCGACGAAACGGACAGAATATTTTATGATTTAGCCAAATTGAGCGATTCGTATTTGATAACGGGTAATTTGAAACATTATCCGACGGAAGAAAATATTGTAGCGCCGGCGAAGTTTTTAGAAATATATTTTGAAAAGAATTTCAGATAACGTAATTGTCGGGTTTTATTTTCGGCGAATGGTATATTTGTGGGAAATTAGGAGTAAAAGTGAGCAAAAAGAGTAAATTACTAAGAAAATTAGCGGATTATTTATCGGACATATCTAAATTGTTAGTAGTAGGTTTATTACTCGCATACGTTAATATGCCGATAGTAGAAAGTTTGTATTTTAGTTTAGTGACGATGATATTTTTAGTGACAACGTTAACGGTTATTATCATAGAATTTACATTATTAAGGGAGGAGGAATAAATATGGAGAGTTTAGTAATAGTACTCGGTTTTGAAGCCCTCTTGGGCGTAGTAGGAGCGGTGTACGCCTTAATTCCTGAAAAGAAAAAGAAGTAGTATGTATGGATTTGAGATTGCGCGGTTTTATATTATTGCCTGCTAATTAGCAGGTGTTTCAAGGAAATTAGGAGTAAATAATGTCCCAACCCCCGCTTTTTATTACGTTTGAAGGAATCGACGGCGCAGGAAAAAGTACGCAAATAGAAAAACTTTGCGCTTATTTCAAAAAAAACGGAATCGAATTTGTTTCGACACGCGAGCCGGGCGGATGCGAAATCTCCGAAAAAATACGCGATATAATACTTTCTCAAAAATCGGATTTGGGGGCGTTTGGCGAATTGTTTTTGTATTTTGCGGCGCGGGCGGAACATATTCGTCAAATAATAAAACCCGCTTTGGACGGCGGAAAATGGGTCGTTTGCGACAGATTTTGCGATTCGACTTTCGCGTATCAAGGCGCTGGAAGAGGGCTTGATGTCGCAAAAATGAAAGAAATAAATAAATTCGCATCGCAAAATATTTATCCCGATTTGACCGTATTACTCGATATTTCGGTCGATGTTTCGCTTGAACGAAGAAAACGGCGCAAAAAATCGGCGGACAGATTAGAACAAAACGACAGGACTTTTTTTGAAAGCGTGCGGCAGTATTTTCTCAAATTATCGCAGGACGAACCGAGTCGTTTTTTAGTTATCGACGCGGCTTTGAGCGAAGACGAAATCCATAAAAAAATCATCGACAGAATAAATTTGTAAAATATTTCGTTTTGACGACTTGCGAAAAAAGTATTTTACCCGAAGTAATTTCAAATCTGTGCCGATTTGGGGAGAATGAATGAAAAATAAAAAAAAATATTCGGGGATGTTTTCGGGACTTTTTATCATTGCGATAATCGTCGGAGTCGCGTTTGATAGTTCGTTTGCGAAATCCGAAAAGAAATCGAACAGCGAATCGTATTACGAATGGACTTCTATTTTCGACCGCGTCGCGCAAAGAATTCATTTCGGATACGTGGAAGAAGTAAGCGACTCGCTTTTCGTTCGCAAAGCCATTGAGGGCGGACTTAGCGTTCTCGACCCGCACACCACGTTTTTCGACCCGAAAGAATACGAGGATTTAATGGTTCATACCGAAGGAAAATTCGGCGGCGTGGGCATACAAATTTCCATTCGCGACAACATTTTGACGGTTATGACTCCCATTGAGGGAACTCCCGCAGAAAGAGCGGGCATTCACGCCGGCGATAAAATCCTTAAAATCGACGGGAAATCGACCAAAGGAATTTCGACCGACAAAGCGGTTTCCAAAATAAAAGGTACTCCGGGAACAAAAGTCGTGCTTACCATTCAAAGAGAGGGCGAAGAACCGATGGATTACGAAATCGAACGGGCGATAATAAATATTAAATCCGTCACATACGCGGGGCTTATCAACGACAGCGTCGGATATGTCCGCTTAAATTCGTTTTCGCAAACGGCGACGAAAGAAGTGGCGCAAAAAGTGGATTCTCTGCGCGCCAAAGGTATGAAATCGCTGATTTTCGATTTGCGTTCAAATCCGGGCGGACTGCTGAATCAGGCGGGCGAAATTTCGGAACTTTTTCTTAAAAAAGGCAGTTTGGTCGTTTTCACAAAAGGACGCGGCGATGAAAAAGAACAAAAATTTTTCACAAGAAGAGACCCGCACATTCCTTTGAATATGCCTCTTGTCGTGCTTGTAAATAAAGCGTCGGCGTCCGCGTCGGAAATCGTCGCGGGAGCGGTTCAGGACTTGGACAGAGGGCTTGTTTTGGGCGATACGACTTTTGGAAAAGGTTCTGTTCAGAGCGTTTTTCCTATTGACGCGACCCGCCATATGAAAATGACCACGGCGTTTTACTATACGCCGTCGGGCAGGTGCATAAATCGTCCAGAAAATCGGGTAAGAGGAAATTCCGACGACGATTTTGACATCGAAGAATTAGACGAAGCGGAAAAAGCGATTGCGGGAGAAATTATGGAAGAGGGTAAAAAATCCAAAAGCAGGGACTCGCTTGCGACGGATACTTCGGTATATTTTACGCAAAGCGGGAGAAGAGTTTACGGCGGCGGCGGAATTATTCCCGACACCATAGTAAAAATAACTCCGCATCCGTACATCGTTCAAAAATTATACCTTAAAGACGCGTTTTTTAAGTTTGCCAATTACTATTATCCGACGCTTGAAAAGCAAAAAATTCAGGTCGATACGAATTTTGTGATAAGCGACAAAATTCTCAACGATTTTTATGCGTATCTGGACTCGACAAAGCAGGATTACGACACTTTTGCCGACAGAAAATACCGCGATTTCAAGGTATATCTCGGGCTTGTAAAAGATACGGCGGTGGATACGGCGTCGTTGAATTATCTTAAAATTTCGCTGAAAGATTCGACGACGGTTAAAGAACTTATTTCGCAGTTTGACAAAATTATGAAAGAAAATCGCGACGAACTGTTAAAATCCGAAAAAGCGTTGATAGTGCGCCAGTTGCAAAACGCGTTTTTGGTGCGGGAATTCGGACAGGAAAACGGCTTTGTACAACGTCTGAGGTTAAAGGAAGACGAGCAGTTGGCAGCCGCTTTGAATATTCTCAAAGACAGAAAAAAATATAATATGTTTTTGAGCGGTAAAGACGATAAGAAAACAAAAAAATAAGGAGTGATTATGTTGGCTTGGATGAGAAAATGGGCGCCGGTGATAATGATTGTGGCGCTTGTAGGATTTATGCTGACCATTTTTTTAGATTGGGGAATGGGACTTAATAATTTGCCCGGAAGAAACGGAAGAACCGTCGGCAAAATCGGCGATAAAACCGTGGATATTCGTGAATTTTCGCAGATGATTGAAATTGAAAGACAAAACCGCATACAGCAAGGGCAGCCCAAAACCGACGACGGTTCGCTGCCAATGCAAGTTTGGGAGGCATACGTAAACGAAGCGCTTACCAATAAGGCGGTGAAGGATTTGGGACTTTCGGCGACGGTCGAAGAAGTTTATTCGTATTTGAGAGACAATCCGCCTCCGGCATTTACGCAGAGTGAATATTTTCAGACAAACGGACAATTCGACAGAAATAAATTCATCGCGTTCATAAACACCCCGTCAAGTTACGACAACCCTGCTGTTCAGCAAATTGAGCGTTATATCCGCGATGTAATTGTCCCCGCAAACAAACTCAACGCTTTGATAGAAAGTGGAATCAATCCGTCGTTTTCCGAAATTGAATACGAATACAAAATGCAAAAAGAAAGAGTGTCTTTTGAATACATAAGTTTTAATCTGTATTCGATAGATTTGCCGCCGCAGGATTTGTCGGACGAAAAATTAAAAGTTTATTACGACGCACACGTTTCCGACTACAAAACCGCCGAAAAAGCGACGGTTTATTTTGTCCGCTTCCCCAAAAATACGACGCAGAGAGACGAAGAATTGATTGCCAACGAGTTGCGGGATATAAAGTCCAATATTTTGTCGGGAAACGCATCGTTTGACGAAGAAGCGCGCGTAAATTCCGACGATTTGGGCAGCGCTAAAAACGGCGGCGAATTGGGCTGGTTCAAGAGAGGTCAAATGGTAAAAGAGTTTGAGGATGCCGCGTTTTCGACACCGGCGGGCGAGATTTCCGAGCCGTTCAGGTCGGCGTACGGATTTCATATCATCGCGGTGGACAGCGTAAAAACCGACGCGGATTCCGTCGTCGAAGTTAAAGCGAAACACATTCTCAAATACATTACTGCGGGCGCCGAAACGCTTGACAGCATAGAAGCGCTTGCCGCAAAAGTTCGTTCGTTTGCGGAAGATAAAAATATGCTTGCCGCGGCAAAAGAATTTTCGGTCGAGGTCGATTCGACGCTACCATTTGGAAAAGGAGAAAATCCGTCGGGCATAGGATACATAACAAATCTGGGACATTTTGTTTTCGACGAAGACGCTAAATCGGGCGATGTTTCCGAAATATTGGAAACCGAAAACGCGTTTTTTGTAATGGAACTCAAAGAAAAAATAGCGAAGGGAAATTTGCCGTTTGAATATGTAAAAGCAAAAATCAAACGTATCGTCGAGGATTCGCTGCGCATAGTTAACGCGAAAAATTATCTCTCCGAGATTAGCGAGAAAATAAAAGATACCCCGTTTGAAGAATTTGCGCAGGACAACGTGAAACTTCGCGCCGCAAAAGTGGATTTTGTGACGAGAAAACAATTTGTTCCCGGCGTAGGTTACAACAACGAGGCGCTTGCCGTAGCGTTTGCACTTCCCGAAAACAAAATTTCAAAGCCGGTCGTTTCGGATAACGGCGTTTATATTATCAGAACGACGGCGAAAGAACTTGTCAAAGAATTTTCCAAAGACGCGCCGGAATTTGCGGCTGTCGCCAGCCAAATTAAGTCGGAATCGGCTCGAAACGCTTATCAGGATTGGTTTAACGCAAATAAAAAGCAGTTGAAAGTCAGCGAAAACGTGCGTGATTTTTACTATTGATTGAAATTTGAAAGATAAAACGGAAAATGCCCCAGCAAAAATTGTATGTCTGGCTGTATATTTTAGAGAAAATAACGGCGAATATAATTCCAGAATTATCCGTACAGACAGCTGACTTCGTTTTCAAAATCATTCAAGCAAACATTAATTCGCTTGAAACGGATGACGATAAAAGAATTTTTGCGCCGAAATTTATTTCGCTTTTGAGAACGATTCAGCCGATACTTCAAAGTGATGCGGTTAATTCTGATAATTCGCCAAATTCCGACGGCTTATGCTGCGAAGCGTGGGATGATATAACAAAACAAATATTAGAAATTTGCGATAGTGAAACGCAAAACATTTGTCGAGAATTTGTTTGTTTTATTAAAAGCCGACTGCAAACGGACGAAGAATACGAAAAAATGCCTATCCTTTTTTGTATTTTCAATAAACTCGAAACGACACCGAGAGTTTTTGACTCAATAAAAAAATCGAAACCTAAAAGGTTATATATAGCGTCGGACGGATGGCGCGAAGACAAAGAAGGCGAAAAAGAAAAAGTAGAATTTTTGCGTGATTTCGTTTTGAAAAATATTGATTGGGATTGCGAAATAAAAACGCGTTTCAGCGACAAAAATCTTAACTGTAAAGTCGGACCGGAAACGGCGATAGATTGGTTTTTCGAGAACGAGGAAATGGGAATCATCCTTGAAGACGATTGTTTGCCGTCGCAAAGTTTTTTTAGATTTTGTTCGCAATTACTGATAAAATATAAAAACGAAGAAAAAATATTTTTGATTTCTGGCTGTAATAGCGGTGGAAAATTGTCCGCAAACTCGTATTATTTTTCAAAATTTTCAAGTATTTGGGGTTGGGCTACGTGGAAAAGAGCGTGGAGCAGACACGACAAAAAAATTCCAGAAATAGAAAACTACAAAAAAAAATACTACGTCGAATCGATTGCCGACAGCGCTATTGAAAATTACTGCAAAAATTTGTATATGAAATTTCTTGTTGTGCAAATGAATGAAGTCGTTTACAATAATTTTGACGCTTGGGATTATCCATGGCATTTTTCTGTGCAGTTGCATGACGGACTTTGTATATATCCCGACTGCAATATGATAACAAATATCGGTTGCGGAGTAAATGACGCGGCGCATACGTCAAATAAATTAGACGCGGGCGCAAATATTCCGGCAGGGAATTTTTATTTTCCTATGAAACATCCCGAAAAAATTGAAGCCAAACCTATGACAATAGAGCAGTTTGTCGGTTTCTGTAACGCATATTTGGAATATTGCGGGAATATTGCGAAATTTAATAAAAAAGAATCTTTATCATTATTGGCTGTTTTGAATAAATTTCAAGCGTTAAAAGCGTTAAATTCCATAAACACTGTTTATGACAATGAAAAAGAATTAATTAAGACGTGTTTTGAAAACGCGTTTTTGAAAAAAATGATTACTTACGCGGTAAGTTGCGAAATTTATCCGAAAGCGCAAAAATATCTTTACATGGCTTTATGCGAAACGGCTTTTCCAAATAAGGAACATAACTGTTTGAACTGCAAAATTTGCATAATGGTATGCCCGTCAAAAAGTGTATTTCTGGCGCAAAACGCAGGTGAGGAAGAATATGTTATCGGCATAAACGAAAAAACCTGCGATTTATGTTTTAACTGCGTAAAATCCTGTCCGATTGTAAATCCTAAATAATTACCGACGACTTGCTTTTTGATAAGGTAATTTATATTTTACTGAAAACAAAAATTATCTGTTAAACCTTTTGTGAAAGAAAGGTTTTTGTAATTTTTTCGATTTTACTCCTTTTCTGTGCGGCATAAAACCGTTAGTCGTAATCTACTTTTTCCTCGCCGCCAGCGAAAATAAATACGATAAAATAATTCCGGGCGCGACGATTTCGCCCATAGATTTTAGCGCGGGAGTTTGCGCAAAGAAAAGCAAGCCGAACGCCGTAAAAGACGTTATGCACGAAAGTAAAACCGCAAGTTCGGTCTCGTTG
>Ga0268262_10005415_pt1 | contig 12675 bp, 11 predicted proteins | sample TergutNc150P3_FD_190354 | JGI IMG/M metagenome (GOLD analysis project Ga0268262, IMG submission 190354) | Nasutitermes corniger P3 segment gut microbial community from laboratory colony in Florida, USA - Nc150 P3 (SPAdes) (version 2) | ecosystem: Host-associated > Arthropoda: Insects >... | reverse complement strand
CGTAACGTAGTAACGATAGCAGGAATCAAGGGGTCCGACTTAAAAAAAATCCGTGTACCAATAATTAAAATTGACCTCCAACGCCGCTTCGCCGCCATCGTCCGCGCCGCCGACAAATCAAAATTTGTCGCTCTTAAATCATTAAAATTTGCGAATTATTGTGCCAATAATATATTTTTAAACAGTATGAAAGGAGGATTACCCCATGTACAATGAACCTGACCTCGAAAAACTAGTGGTGGAAACCATATCCGCCAACGGCTGGGAGTACATTGAAGCCGGCAATCTGCCGCGCCGTCATTCCGACGTGCTTGTCGAGCCGTTCGTCCGTGACGCGCTTATCCGGCTGAACCCGGAAATCGCCGAAGACCCGTCCCGCGCCGACGATGTGATCTGCAAACTGCGGACGCTGATTCTGTCCGTTCGGCCCCATGACCTTGTTTCACAGAACGAAAAGTCCAAAAAGTTGGTTTTTGAGGAGAACTCGTTTCCGTTCGGCAAGGACGGGCGTAACGTCCCGATACGCTTCTTTGGCATGGGCACAAAGGAGAACCTTGCCCTTAACAGGTATACTGTCACGAACCAGTGGATGTTTCCAAATGACGTGGGGGGTAAGCGGCTTGACGTTGTGTTGCTCGTTAACGGCTTCCCCGTGGCAATCGGCGAACTGAAGACGCCATCGCGTAGCGCCGTAACGTGGCTTGACGGCGCGGGTGACATCTCCGAGTATGAAAAGAGCATACCGCAGATGTTTGTGACGAACGTGTTCAACTTCGCCACCGAGGGCAAGGTTTATCGCTATGGCTCGGTCAATATGCCCATTAATATGTGGGGGCCGTGGCATACGCCTCAGAATAAAGCCGAGGGGACGTTGGCGGATGTTAAGCGTAGCGTTGCGGATATGTTCACGCCTGAAAAGGTGATGGACATCTTCCAGTTCTTCACTTTGTTCGCCACAGACAAAAAATACCGTAAATATAAGGTTATCTGCCGCTATCAGCAATTTGAGGGCGCGAACCTTATTGTGGAGCGCGTTAAATCGGGTTATCCCAAAAAGGGGTTGATTTGGCACTTCCAAGGAAGCGGCAAGTCGCTCCTGATGGTGTTTGCCGCCCAAAAACTACGTATGACCCCGGAACTCAAAAATCCGACAGTGGTAATCGTGGACGACCGTATCGACCTTGAAACGCAGATAACAGCGACGTTCAACGCCTCCGATATTCCGAACTTACAGAGTGCGTCAAGTAAGGAGGATTTAGTTGCGTTCTTTAAGGGCGATATGCGGAAAATCCTCATAACGACCATATTCAAATTCGGTGAGGTGGACGGCTTACTTAACGCCCGTGACAACATTATAATTATGGTTGACGAAGCGCACCGTACCCAAGAGGGCAACCTCGGCGAAAAGATGAGGTCGGCTCTGCCGAACGCGTTCTTCTTTGGTCTAACGGGTACGCCGATAAACCGTACCGACAAGAACACGTTCTTTACATTTGGCGCAACCGAAGATAAGTCCGGCTATATGAGCCGTTACTCGTTCTCGGATTCAATCCGCGACAACGCCACGCTTATGTTGCACTTTGAGGCTGTCCCTGTTGAATTGCACGTTAATCAAGAACTCGTAGATGCCGCGTTTGATGAGATGACTGAGGGGCTGACTAAGGATGAAAAGAACGAACTCGCCAAACGTGTGAAAATGGAAGCTATTATGAAATCACCCAAACGTATACGCGATGTATGCAAACATATCGCTAAACACTATCAAGAAAAAATTGAGCCGAACGGCTTCAAAGGACAAGTGGTCTGCTATGACCGCGAGTGTTGTTTGCTATACAAGAAGGTCCTTGATGAGTTACTAGGTGAAGAAACCACAACCATCGTAATAGATACCAATAATGACAAAGGGGGTAAGTATAAAGACTATCACCGCGACCGTGATGAAGAGGCAAAACTACTCGACCATTTCCGCGAACAATACAACGAACTTAAATTAGTTATCGTTACGTCAAAATTGCTGACTGGTTTTGACGCGCCTATTCTGCAAGTGATGTACTTGGACAAGCCTATGAAAGACCACACGCTTTTGCAGGCTATTTGCCGCACCAACCGTGTTTTCGGCGACACGAAAACTCATGGGCTGATTGTTGACTACATCGGCATATTCGACGATGTGGCAAAGGCTCTCGACTTTGATGAGAAGAACGTACAGCAAGTAATCACTAACATTGCAGAGGTCAAAAAGAAAATCCCGGCACTGATGGATAAATGTCTTGCTTACTTCAACGGAGTTGACCGTACCGTAGAGGGTTGGGAGGGCCTCATGGCAGCGCAGGAGTGTCTGCCGTCCACGAAGGAAAAAGACGCGTTTGGCGCGGATTACAAGGTACTCTGCCGCGCATACGAGGCGTTATCACCTGATACGTTCCTTTCACCGTACCGTTCCGATTACATTTGGCTGACAAAAGTATATGAATCGGTCCGTCCGGTGGATCCTCGCGGTCGTTTGATTTGGGCGGCGCTCGGCGCAAAAACTATAGAACTTGTCCATCAAAATGTAACCGTGGAAAGCGTTCACGAGGACTTGGAAATTCTTAAATTGGATGCGGATTTAATTGACCGATTTTTTGAACATAACAAAGACAAGAAGAGGCTCATTAGAGAAATTGAAATTGATCTTGTGGCGAGAATCCGTAAGCATAGTAACGACGAGAAATTTATCAAGCTCGGCGAGCGGCTTGAGGATTTGCGCGAAAGACACGAGCAAGGGCTTATTACAAGCATGGAATTTCTGAAAATGCTCCTTGATCTTGCCAAGGAAGCCGCCGAAGCCGAAAAGGTATTGGTGCCGCGTGAGGAACTCGACAAGGGCAAAGCCGCGCTGACGGAGTTATTCAACAGCGTAAAGAACCCGAACACCCCGATAATAGTTGAGCGCATCGTAGCCGATATTGACGCGATTGTAAAGATCGTTAGATTCGACGGCTGGCAGAACACCACCGCTGGAAAGCAAGAGGTTACCAAGGCATTAAGAAGTGTGGTTTGGATTAAGTATAAACTTAAAGACAAGGACATATTCGATAAGGCGTATAGTTATATTGAGATGTACTATTGAGGGTAGGGATTTCGCTCAATCCAGAAGTAGATGGCGCAAAACTGAACATAAACAGTATAAGGACGGTGTTTCCCAAAGACATGAGCGAGTGGGCAAACTGGATAAGCCAAGACAAGGCGCTATACATAGACAAAGAAAAAGTGTCGGATTTGTTGGCCAACCCCAGAAACCCCGAGGACGTAACCAATAACCCGACACTTATAAAGAAATTGCAAGAATTTAAAAAACCACCCTCAAACATCGGCCGGGTCAGAAGCCCAGCTCCTGTTGGGGGCGTCGCCATACCAACTATATATGAGGAGAGACTGCCCCGTTAACGGCATGCTCCCCTGAAAGGAGCAATGCGGGTGGCGGTCATGCTCGAACTCTCCCCGACACATATAAAAAACGGTACACCCTCAAAAATCCGCTCTCCCCGTACCGTGGAGTAGATGCTCCTCGCGGAATAGAGGGCGGCGTGTCCATCTCCATCTCGAAGATTCGGGTGGCGATGGGACTTACTATTAAGATACAACATGCGGACTAAAAAGTCAATAGCAAAGAAAATTTTTTGGGGGGGCGAGTATGCGGGCGTATCACAAGACATCATGTCCGGCCCAACTGAATTATTGTTTATGGGCGCCATTAAAAATTTCTACTTTTTTCACCGACCCCTTGACACCCGTCCGCCCATGATATATTTTATAGGATAGGATGTCGGTTTTGCGGGAGTAACTCAATGGTAGAGTGCAACCTTCCCAAGGTTGAGGTTGCGGGTTCGATCCCCGTCTCCCGCTTTATATTCGTATCATCCCTAGAATATGCCTGTCTTGTCTATACATACAAATATCCACAATCCCCGCCCCGAACGTCAAAATAAAGACACGTACCAATGCAGGAGCGGTTCTCCGGCGAATATGGCTATCGCGGTGCCTACGGCTAGGAAGGGGCCGAAGGGGATGCGGTGGTCTTCGCTCAGGCTTTTGGTCAGGATCATGATACCGCCGACCACGGAGCCTAAGAGCGCGCCGAAGGCGATGCCGAGGAGGGCCGCCTTGTAGCCCCACAGGGCGCCGAGGTAAGCCATCAGTTTGACGTCGCCCATGCCCATCGCGTCGCCTTTCTTCATGGCGAAGGCGCCGACCGCCCCTACGACGAAGAGCGTTCCGCCGCCGGCAAGGGCGCCTAAGAGCGACATCAGCGGGTTTTCGTACCACGGGGAGGCGCCGTCGGGAACGAAAGACAGGGCGAGCGAGAAGAGCAGGAACGGCAGGGTGAACCTGTCGGGTATTATGTAGTGGCGGATGTCGATCACCGAGATAGGGATCAGCAGCAGCAGGGAGGTTATCTGAAATACGGGCGTAAGGTTAAGGTACCACGGGTGCATGAGGTTTACATCCAAGAGCCGCCACGCCGCTATGAACACCGCCGCGGTGATTATTTCAACTATTGGGTAAACGGGCGATATGCGCGACCCGCAGCGGCGGCATTTGCCGCCAAGAACGAGGTAGCTGACGACGGGGAAGTTGTCGAGGGCGCCTATCCTGCCGCCGCAGCCGGTACAGTGCGACGGCGGCCACACGATGGACTCCCCGCGCGGTATGCGCCATATAAGCACGTTGAAAAACGAGCCTATGCAAAGGCCGACGAAGCCCAAAACGGCGTACTGTATGGCATATAGCGACATTCACGGAACCCTATAATCACAAATCGTCTATCTCACCGGCCTCCGCGTCGTCACCATACCCTCGGTGGCCGCCGACGTCTCTGCCTAAGATTGAGCGCCTCAGGTCTTCCATCGCGTCTAGGCTGAAAGACTTGGGCATCCCTTTGTAGCCTTTGTAGACTACGGAGCGATCGAACTCGGAATGGACTTTTTTGACAGGCAGGGACTCTATCGACAGGCACACTGCCCAAGCTATTACACCCACTTTGAGCAAACCGAATATCAACCCGAAGATGTTGTCAACCCAGCCTAACATTATGGCGTCCGTAAACTTTCGGAGAAGGTATCCGATTACCGTTACGAGGATGAAGACCGCGACGAACAGTATTATGAACGCGGTCGCGGCGACGAACTGCTTATTTTGGGCGAAATTGCCCATCACCCCCTGCAAGTCGCGGTAGTACAGGAACGCGACGAAGAAGCCCGCGACAAACGCGGCGAAGCGGAACAGCTCGCTCAGGAGCCCCCGCTTGGCGCCGAGTATGCCGAAGATAATGGCAAGCACGCCTATCACCATATCAAAAAAAGCGGCTGACATAATCCTAAGAGCTGCCTCCCGTCACTTTTTCCCCTTCTTAGCGTCAAACTCGTCTATGCCCACGACATGTTTGTCTTCAATTACGAACAGGCGCACCTTGCCCCTCGGATACCTCCAGTGCTCCTGTTGAGCCCACGGCTGTTTTACCTGCTCTACCGTCTTCGGCTCGCCCATGAGGAAGCGCACCGTGGAGGCCAGCATACCGATCTCGAAGCGGCCGTCGGCTATGCAGGACTGGTCGGTGGGCGGCAAATCCGGATTTGCTTGAAGGAAAGCGTCTATGTCGGCCTGCTTCGGTCTTATGAGTTCTTTCGATCCGCCGCAACCGCCAAAAAAGACCGCCGCCGCGAGCACCGCGGCGAGGCTAACTCTTCTTAAGCTTTTTAACATCATCGACAAACTCCTTCTCTGAAGAGTAAATGTTTATTAATTTATCAAAACCGACGACTTCCAGGACATCGTACACGTATTCGTTGGGCTCTATGATAATGAGCTTCCCCCCAAGTTTGGATAGGACGTTTTGGCTGTAGATCATGACATTCAGAGCGCCGCTGTCTAAGTACGTTACCTGCGCCAAGTTGAGGGCGACAATCCGCTCGTCTTTCTCCACGAGGGCGCTTATATATGACCTAAGTGCGTTCGAATCCGTCAGTCTATCAATCTTGCCTATAATGTCAATAACGCTGACCCCGCCCTTTTCACGTCTGCCTATATCCATAAAGGCCAGCCCCCGCCAAGGATTTATGTTACTAAAAAACGCGGCGCCTCCACGCCGGACATATTATTAATATATATAATTTTAACGCTAAATGCAAAAAAAGCTTTTAATCGTCAAAATCGTGCCCCGCCCCTCTGCCGACCCCCATGGCGTCTTGCGAGGCCGCGCTCCATTGCGGCACGGCTTCCACCATCACGGTGCTGGCGTCACGGTCGGAGTGCGAGTAGTAGGAGCTGCGCTCCGTCTTTCCGCGCCCCCCCTTAGACTCCAAAAACTGCGCCGTCTTCTCCTGCCCGGCCTTGTACGCCCGCGCCACAGCCGTCTCCTCGTACTGGTCGACGTCGTTGATCCGCGCCCCGGCGCCGAGCAGCAGCGTAATCAGCTTCTGGTCGCCGCCCTCGGCCGCGAGCATCAGCGGCGTGGTTCCGCGCACGTTGCCGCGGCAGTTTACGTCCGCGCCCTTCTCGATCAGCGCCGCCGTTATCGGCTGGTGCCCCCCCTCCACCGCCCGCATAAGGGGCGTAAACCCGCTCTTGTCGGCAATATTAGGGTCGGCGCCGCGCTCCAACAGAAATTTCACAATGTCGTCGCTGCCGCCCCAAGCGGCTTCAAGAAGGGCGGTGCGCCCCGCCGCGTCCTGTCCGTTGATGTCGAACGCGGCCTCCCCGGAAGCCCCGACCGCCGCCTTTACATCGTCAAGATTGCCGCGCGCGCACGCACTGATTAGACTCATGGCCGACACCCTCCCTTTCCTTCACAAAACCGTTATTAGAGAAAACCCCTACCGAAATAGCGGCGATATTTACAATATTATTACGAATAAGGTGTCTCGAATATAAGTTACGGCAGAGGTAAAACGCAAATTTTTGTGAAAAATTTGAAATATAGTTGTGATTTGATTATTTTGATTATTTTTATCCATAAAATCAAAATCTTTAAAGTCAAATTCTTTTTAAGACGAAGCCTTCGGCTTCATAGATAAATGCGGGGCTATGCCCCGCATTTTCAGTCAAAATCAAAAGAAAAAAGCCTTTTTTTTGACTTTGACGTTGCCGTTGACTGAAAATCGGGGGGTTTAGCCCCCCGATTTATCTATGGAAGGCGAAGCCTTCCGTCTAAAAAAGCATTTAAAGATTTTGATTTTAAAAGATTTTAAAGAATTTGATTTTAAAGGAGTTATATTAAATGCGCACCCTAAAAATACTGTTCCTTGCAGTATCCGTAATCAACGCGGCTTCTATAGACTACCGCGTTTCGTTTGACGGGACGCTTGATAACCGCGAGTACGGGAGGGAACCGCTTAACGACGAGACCTTCTTTTTCGCCCGCGGCGCCGCCGAGGCCGGCATAGCCGTTGACGGCGAAAACCGGGTTCGCGCCGGGGTCATGCCGGCGGTATGGTTCGGGGCGCCGGACACGGCACATATCCCTATTAATATATTAATGTACTTCCGACATGAGAGCAACCGTACGCGCTTCCGCTTCGGCGCTTTTCCGCGGCGGGAGGGGGCGGGCGAACACGCTTCGCCCATACGGTACAACGCCGCGATTGACGGTACATTCCCTCATGACGCGGCGCTTGGGTTACCGCGTCAAAATTACGGGACGGAACCATCGGACGACAAAACGGCGTTCCGCGGCGACGGGGCGCTTGGATCGCTGCCGGTCTGGTTCTTCGGCGACGAATCCGCGTACCGCCGGCCGTACGTGCACGGAGCGGCGGTCGACGTCGGCTTTGGGGGGCTGACCGCCGGCGCGTGGGTCGATTGGACGGGTCTGCGCGACACCTATGTAAACGAGGCCTTCCTCTTCGGCTACGGCCTATCTTACGCCCGCGGGGCGTTCTTCGCGAGGCACGACTTCATGATGTACCACCTCGCCCACCCGCTCAAACTTATCCCCGGCGAGGCGGTGAAGGACAACGGCGGGGCAAGCGCGGAGATCGGGGCGGCGCGGGGTAAAATCATAAAGTACATAGACACCCTGCAAGCCTCCGCCGGCGTAATCGCCTCATTGGACAGGGACAGGGCCGACATGGTGTGGCACACGCCGGTCGGCGGGTTCGTCGGCGGATTAATCGGTTACGGGATGCTGGCGCTGCGCGGTTCCTACTACGCGGGGCAGGCGCAGAGGATGGCCTGGGGCGAGTGCTTTTACAGGTACTCCGGAATCGAATCGTTCGGGCGGGGGGACGTGATTTTGCGGTTCTTCAACAAAAAACGCAACTCCAACGGCACAAAGCTAAACGCGGAACTGACTTCGTCGTTTTACCTCTTTGACGGAAAGTTCGGATCGTCGCAACACTTTGTTTTAAACGCGGACATCTACGGCACATACCCGAAGTAGTTGCGTATAAACGACGTAAACGCCCTGTCAAACTCCCCGCTGTACGACAGCTCCGGGTTGCGCTTCGCGTTGGTCAGCTCGCTGTCCTGCCACTTTTTCGTTTGGATGATCAGCTCCTGCGTGGATATGCGCAACTTCATTATCCTGTCCTTGTCCGTCTGCCACATCTTTATCCTCGCGTCCGACTTCGGGGAGTTGAGCGACACGTCGTAATCCTCTTCCCGCACCAGAGCCGAATGGGGCAACGCCTCCGGGGAATCCTTGGCGGCGCACATCATCGTGTGGAAGCTGCGCAGAAAACGGGGGAAGTACGAGTCTAAGTACAAGGCGCGCCCCCAGTTCTTGTTTTTCAGGATGATCTCGTACTCCTCAAGCGTGGCGACAAAGGTGCGGCAGACCTGGCTTATCGCCTTGGCCTCAAAATCGGAGAGCAGGTAGGTCACCTGCGGCAGTTCCTTATAGACGACCGATTCGCCGTTCTTTTTAACAAACATATCGTCGCCGGGGGCGATAACGGTGTAATTCCCGGATTCGTCAAAGTATATTTTCACCTGATTGTACTTCTTTCGGACGTTGTCGAAAGAGATGTTGATCTTCGCGAGCGGCACCTTAAACTGTTCGCGCGGGGCCACGGCGGCGGAATCGGCGGAGGCGCCGCCCGCGCCCTGCCCGCTAACCGCGGCGGCGGCGAGAACCAAAACGGACACGGCGGCCAAGCACTTTGCGGTATACGGCTTCACGTCTTCGCGCCCTTTTCGTTTGTTTGACGTTGGATAGATATTATACCCCCGTATAAAAGATACGTTTTAGACACGCAAAATAGCAAGAAAATTATGGGGGTAAGGTATGGGCGGGTTTTAAACCGCCCATAAAAGGTCAAAACAGCGCAATTTACGACGGTTCTTCCACTATCAGCATAGCTTGCGGATCTAATTTCAAATGCAGGCTGTCCGGCGCCGGGAAGATGTCGTGATCCTTCACGAGGTGCAGGTGGACGTACCCGACCATCGGCTCCATCAGTATCAAAATAGCCGTGTCTTTCATGTAGGGCGAGAGAACCATCGGGACGCCCTTGGCGTCTTTCGACGGGTCGTCGCGGTGCGTGGTCGCGCTGAACCATATCGAGATTTGCAACTCCTCGGCGAAGGCCTTGAACGCGGCGAAGTCGTTCGTGTTGGAGCTGGAGAAGTCGTAGCCGTCCACGACCACCACGTCCGCAACGAAGTGCCCCTCCTTAATCATCGCCTTAATGCTGCCGATCACCTGGCCCACGGACACCCCGTCCTGCTTGAAGCTCATGATCACGCGGTTGCGGGCGATATTGTCCAACGCGTCCTGCGCGTCGGCGATAGATAGGCGCCGCGCTATCTCCTCAAAGATATTCTTGTACCACGCCGTGATATGCGCGGTGTTCGCCGCGAAAGAGACGTGGATGATATGCTTGCCCTGCAAGAGCTGGTCGGTCGCGATATGCACCAGACACGCGGTCTTACCCACCCCCTTGCGCGCGGCGATAATGCCGATGTTGCCTTTGCCTACCCCGCCCTGTGTGGACTTTTCCAAGATGCGGAGAGGGCTCTTTGATATCAACTCTTCATTAATCATTTTTTATCGGTTCCTTTTTATAGTGTTCTTAATCCTATAATCCTTTAAATCCTAATTCAGACAGTGTTTTTACTTCTTCTTGGCCGCGTCCTTCTTATCCTCCTGCGCCGCCTTCTTCAACTGCTCGGCTATGCTCGACGGAACCTTGCTGTACTTCAGGAACTCCATCGTGAACTCGGCCTTGCCTTGGGTCAGGGAACGCAGTACTGTGGAGTAACCGAACATCTCGCTTAGCGGGACTTCCGCTTCCACGGATGAGAAGTTGTTCTCCTCGGTTGTGGAGATGATTATGCCGCGGCGCTGGTTCACGCTGCCGAGCACGCTGCCTTGGAACTCCGTGGGGGTCTCCACAGCTACTTTCATTATAGGCTCCAATATCTCCGGCTTCGCTTTCTCAAAGGCCTGCCAAAAACCGCCGATGGCGGCTTGCTGGAAGGCTATGTCCGAGGAGTCTACCGGGTGGAACTGGCCGTCGTCTATCGTCACCTTCACGCCCACTATGGGGAAGCCGATGATCTTGCCCTTGGTCAAACACGCCTTGAACCCCTTGTCGCATGAGGGGATGAACTCTATCGGGATCACGCCGCCCTTGATGTTGTCAACGAACTCGTAATTCTGCTCGCTGTTCGGCTCCAGAATGCCCGCCACGCGCCCGTACTGGCCCGCGCCGCCCGTCTGCTTCTTGTGGGTGTAGTCGAACCGCGCCGCCGCCGTCACCGTCTCGCGGTAGGCCACCTGCGGCATTCCAGTCTCTATAGACACCTTGTACTCGCGGCGCATACGCTCTATGTACACGTCAAGGTGCAGCTCGCCCATGCCGCGGATGATCGTCTCGTTGGACTCCGGGTCTACAAAGGTCTTGAACGTGGGGTCTTCCTTAGTGAACCGGTTCAGCGCCTTCGACATATTGTCGGAGGACTGCTTGTCGACCGGCTTGATGGCGAGCGATATGACCGGCTCCGGCACGTACATGGTCGTCATAGCGTAGTTCAGCCCGTTCTCCGTGAACGTGTCGCCGGAGGCGCACTCTATGCCGAAGAGCGCCACAATGTCGCCAGGCCCCGCCTCGCTTATATCCTCTGTGGAGGAGGCGTGCATACGGATAAGGCGCCCGACCTTGAAGCGCTTGCCGCTGCGGGTGTTCGTCAGCTCTATGCCCTTTTTGATGGTGCCCTGGTATATCCTTATGTAGGTCAGCTGCCCGTATTGACCGTCCTCCAGCTTAAACGCGAGCGCTATCATAGGCGCGTTGGCGTCCGCCTTGAGGATGACCGGCGCCTCGTTGTTATCGAGATCAAGCGCCTTGTTCTCAACCTCATTCGGATTGGGCAGGTAGTCGACCACCGCGTCGAGCAGTTTCTGTATTCCTTTATTTTTGTACGCCGACCCCATCAAGACGGGCGTCAACTCCAAAGAGAGGGTGCCCTTGCGGATGGCCGCCATGATCTGCTCCACCGTCTCCGTCCCCTCCAAGTAGCTCTCGGCGAGTTCGTCGGAGTACATGGACACCGCGTCGAGCATCTCGTCGCGCTTCTTCTTCGCCTCCTCCAAGAGTTCGGCGGGGATCTCCGCGTCGCGGACGGTCTCGCCGTTCTTGCCGTCGAAGTAGACGGCCTTCATCGTAACGAGGTCTATAACACCCTCCAGCTTGTCCTCAAGCCCGATGGGTATCTGGATCATAATAGCGTTGTGCCCCAGCTTCTCGCGCAGCTGCTGCGCCACGCGGTAGGGGTTGGCGCCGGACCGGTCGCACTTGTTCACAAAGGCGAGGCGCGGAACGCTGTAGCGCTTCAGCTGCCTGTCCACCGTGATGGACTGCGACTGCACGCCGCCCACCGAACACAAGACGAGGATCGCCCCGTCGAGCACGCGCAACGCCCTCTCCACCTCTATGGTGAAGTCGACGTGCCCCGGGGTGTCGATGACGTTGATGTCGTGGTTGCGCCAGGTAACGTTGGTGGCCGCGGAGGCTATGGTGATGCCGCGCTCGCGCTCAAGCTCCATGGAGTCCATAGTCGCCCCCACGCCGTCCTTCCCCTTGACCTCGTGGATCGCGTGGATTTTGTTGCTGTAGAACAGAATACGCTCCGTCAGGGTGGTCTTGCCCGAATCGATATGGGCGCTGATCCCGATATTGCGCATTGTTTCAGTGTTGTACGCCATAAAACGTCCGCCTTTTTCCTTATTGCTTTGGGTTTCTGGTTAACGGGGAGTTAAAATAATATATGGCGGGTGGGATGTCAAATAAAATCTAATATTTTTTTTTGACAAAGATAAATCTTTTTTAGACGAAGCCTTAAAACCTTAAAAGCCTTAAAGTCAAAATCTTTAAAATCAAAGTCAAATTCAAATTCTTTAAATTCAAATTCATATTAAGACGAAAGGCGCTACGCGCCTTTCATAGATAGTTCGGGGGCTAAACCCCCGAACTTCAGTCAAAATCAAAGGCAAAGTCAAAGTCAAAATCTTTAATACCCCCCCGACCACGGGGATTTCGACGTTTTTCCCCTAAAATTTGACTCCCCGCGCTCCCGTATACTATATTATCCCCTACAATGATGACCATCACCGCACCGACCGTCTACGGCGGCTGCCGCTTGTGAAACCGCTCTTGGGAACGGGGGACTTATGGCGTTTGGGACGCTTTACTC
>Ga0268262_10005413_pt1 | contig 12680 bp, 10 predicted proteins | sample TergutNc150P3_FD_190354 | JGI IMG/M metagenome (GOLD analysis project Ga0268262, IMG submission 190354) | Nasutitermes corniger P3 segment gut microbial community from laboratory colony in Florida, USA - Nc150 P3 (SPAdes) (version 2) | ecosystem: Host-associated > Arthropoda: Insects >... | reverse complement strand
CGCGTATCAAGCCGCCGCACCTTGCGGAAGTGGGGCTTTTCCTTCTGCCCACTCTGGTAAACAATGTTGAAAGTTTTACAAATATTCCGGCAATCGTGAACATGGGCGGCGACGCTTACTTGAAAGCCGGTCACCCCGATTCAGGGGGAAGCAAACTTGTCTGTCTTTCGGGGCATTGCAAGAATAAGGGCGTTTTTGAAATACCGCTTGGCGGGGTGACATTGCGAGATATAATTTTTGACGAGGAAATGGGCGGTGGAATGGTCGGTCCTAAAAAACTGAAATTTTTTCACCTCGGCGGTCAGAGCGGTTTTATAGGCGGACTTGATCAGCTTGAGACTGTTTACAGTTACACGGATTTAAAAAACGCGCGGCTGTCCGTGGGATCGGGAGCGGTTGTCGTAATGGACGAAAGCGTCTCTATTATCGAATACCTTAAAGGCGTTACGGAATTTTTTGTTCACGAATCGTGCGGTAAGTGCGTGCCGTGCCGCGAGGGCAACCGCCAAATACTGAAAATACTGCAAAAACTTTCACTGCCCGACGCGGCGGAAAAAGAAGACCTTGAAATTCTGCGGCGTTTAATCCGCACAATGACGGACGCCGCTTTCTGCGGATTGGGGCAAACCGCCGCCGCCGCTTTGAACAGCGCATGGAAATTGTTTCCCGCCGAATTTGAAGCGAATGTGAGGGGGAAAGAATGAGCCATCATAAACCCGACCCGAATAAAAGCGTTAACTTGACGATTGACGGAATACCCGTAACTGTTCCCGAAGGAACAAGAATTCTTGAAGCGGCGAAAAAGGTAAACATCAATATTCCTACCCTTTGCGAACATCCCGAATTGTGCAAACGGGCTTTGTGCAGAATTTGTGTCGTGGAGTGCGACGGCAGAGGCAAACTGTTGGCAGCTTGCGCCAACGACGTGTGGGAAGGCGTGAGTATCGTAACCAACAACTTGCGTATCCTTAACATTCGCAAAACGATACTTGAATTGATACTGGCAAACCATCCGCAAGACTGCACTTTCTGCATACGCAATACAAGATGCGAATTGCAATCGCTTACCAAGCGTTTCAACATAATTGATCCGCTTTTCCAAAACGACAGCGCTGATCGTCCGCCGTCAATCGAAAGCGAAACCATTGTCCGCAACATGACAAAATGCGTTAAATGCGGACGCTGTGTTGAAGCGTGTCAGGAAGTGCAGACTATCCGAGCCATTAACACTTCGCACCGAAGCAAGGAGTATGAAATTTCCACTCCTTACGGACAAACACTTAAAGACTCTTCCTGCGTCTTCTGCGGACAGTGCGCGTCAGTCTGCCCCGTAGGAGCGATTTACGAGCATGACCAGTGCGCTGAAGTACGCGCTTCTCTTGACGACAGCGGACGCAAAACAATAGCGCAAGTTCCCCCCTCTTTCGCTTCCGCTCTTGAGGACGCCCTTTCCCTTGCCGCAGGAACAATCACTACGGGAAAAATAAACGCCGCCGTAAAATTATTAGGCTTTGATAAAGTTTATGACATGAAAATTGCGGCAGTCTCCGCTAACGCTGAAATAAACAGCGAAGTTAAAGCGCGAAAAAACAGCGGCGGAAAATTGCCGGTAATAACAGGGTGCGCCGAAGGCATCGGCAACTTTGTAAAAAACTTTTATCCCGATTTAGCCTCTCACTTGATTACCGAAAAAACAGCACGGCGCACATTTGCGTCAGTCATTAAAAACGGATACGCCAAAGAAGCGGGAGCAGAGTCATCGGCGGTTACATCGGTTTCCCTTGTACCCTGCCTTGCGCAAAAATATTCAACCGAAAAAAATAAAACCGACTTCGCTCTTACCGCCGCAGAGTTTGCGAGGATGATCAGTCTTGCCGGAATCATTATTGAAGATTTGCAGGAAGAGCCGTTCGATACCATAAACGCCGAATTGCCTAAGCAGGACAACAATGTAAAAAAAGAGACAGTATGCGGTTTCGCTCAAGGACGCAAAGTAATGGATAGTATTCGTGAAGGTAAATGCGGCGCTGATTGGGCGGAAATATTAAGCTGTCCGAGCGGGAAATGCAGGTAAGACATCTAAAAACCTAACCGAGGTTTTTAGATGTTCCATTACACTTTTCTGCAACGATTACAGCCAAGCACATGAACATGGTCTTTGCCTGTTTTGCGTTTAAACATACGGGCAACAAGAAAATCTTTAACAGTCAATTTTGCCTTACAAATTGGGCAGCGCCTCGGCACATTGTTATTAAGACAGCTAAAACAGCCTTTGATATGCATAATTCGATCCAAGTCCTCCGGTCTTTTTGGGGGAAATACTACCGTTTTTAACAGGTCTCCTTTTAACATAAGCATAGTACAAACGGGACAAACCTTAGCCTCACCGGGATTTCCCTTAAATTTTTTCTGCTTGCTCCAAGGCAGACTAGGATAAAACGGAGACAACGGACCAAAAAACAAATAATACCCAAACCAGAGACAAATAATACCGACGATTACCCATAATAAAAGTTGTAAATTGCTTACCATAATAACTTCCTTTTAAATATTATAATTATTTTCCAGAAAAAACTAGCTTTTGATCTGTAATGAAAATAACTATTGCTTTTTTTATTTATTTGAAAAAATTCCACGTAAAGCTCACAAAGAAGAAATCAGGGAGTTTTGTGTGATTTGTAATAAAATAAACTATACTTAATACATGGCAATCCTCTATATTGTTGCTACGCCGATAGGGAATTTGGGCGATATCAGCTTTCGGGCGGCGGAAACTTTCAAAAATGTCGAGCTTGTGGCGTGCGAAGACACCCGCCGCACCCTAAAACTGCTCTCTCACCTTGGAATTCGGGTAAAAATGCTCTCTTGTAGGTCGCAAAATGAGGAATTTGCGGCGGAAAAAGTGATTTCCGCTCTAAATGATGGGAAAAATGTGGCTTACGCTAGCGATGCGGGCACTCCCGCCCTTAGCGATCCCGGCGCAACACTGGCTAGAGCGGCTTTTGAGGCGGGACACGACGTAATTCCCATTCCCGGACCGTCCGCCTTCGCTTCTTTGCTTAGTGTCGCGGGCGGAAAAGACAAAACTGTCGTTTTTGAGGGGTTTTTGTCGCCGAAACCCGGGCGAAGGAAGAGCAGATTAAGGGAACTTATGGCGATGGAAGCCGCTTGCGTCATTTACGAATCGCCGTTCAGAGTACTAAAGCTATTGGCTGACATTGCCGAAATTGACAAAGAGCGTTATATTTGTATTGGAAGAGAGATGACAAAGGTTCACGAGGAATATTTGCGCGGAAAAGCGTCCGAAATACTGGAAAAATTGAGCCAAAAAGGCGGTGATTCCGGCGCTCAAATTGGTGAATTTTCTTTGTATATCTCTGGTAATTATTGAAAATTGTTGGTAAACTTATAGTATATAGTTGCCGATAATAAGGTATAGGTAGGGTAAGAGTATGACAGTAAACAGCATAGGTCATGTTGATCCCATTCCAAGCGGCAGAAAACCGATTAGGAGTGAGAAAGCGGGGGGGAACGACAAGGCTGATACAATCAATCTTTCTTCAGAAGCGACGAAGAAAGCGGAATTGTATCAAGTCATCGAGCTTATTAAATCCGCCCCGGAACTTGACGAAGCCCGGATTACTGAACTCAGGCAGAAAATTGATGATCCTTCATATTTGAATGAGAAGGTAATTAAGGCTACGGCGGATAACATTCTGAACGCATGGTTTGCGTAAGAATTTAATAAGTATTTCAGGCGTTTGACACCCGAGAAGCTCGGGGGGTCAAACGCTTTTTTTTTGGGAGTTGGAGATGGACATTTCTTTTAAGTTTAATCCTGAAATAATGATAGGAGCGGAAACTGTCAGCATGGCGGGCACTATCGCCAAACGTTATGGGACACGCATAATGATAGCCGCCGATCGTAAATTGGACTCGCAGACTGTTAACCGCTTAAAAGAAATATTAAAAGACTCCGGTCTTGACGCAATTGTTTTTGACGGAATAGAAGAAAACGCTTCCGCAGATATGGCGGATAAAATTGTCGAGCTTGCGCTTGCGGGGCAATGCGACGCAATAATCGGTTTTGGCGGCGTTAAAGCGCAGATTATTTCCCGCATGGCGGCAATAATGGCTTCCGAAAAAATTTCATCGTTTGAACTGCTTGACGGCAAAACCTGTCAGGGGAAATTTTTCCCGTTTATCGCAATCCCCACGGAAGGAACGGACGCTTTTACATCATCGGAATTTTTTCTCGCCGTAGATCCCCGTAACAATTTGATAAGATCCGTTTTATCTCCGCACAATCTTTACGCTTCAATAATTATAGATTGCAATTTGATAACAATACTTTCGGACAGCGCTTCGGCGGCGTATATTTTTGAAAGTCTTTTTTCGGCGGTAGAAGCGTATTGTTCATCAAAATCCAATTTCCTTTCCGACGTTTTACTGGAAAAAGCTGTTTCCCTCTACGCAAAATTGTTAAAAAAAAGCGCAGGAGAAACAACTGCGGAAACCTTTGCGCAAGCAGGCATTCTTTTGTCTATCGGCTCTTCCGTAAGTTCCCCGGGTTTGGGAACCGCTCTTGCGGCGGCAATTAACGCTCGCTGCGGCGTTCCAAAACAGCAATGTTCCGCGGCGCTTTTTCCGGTCATTGCGGAGCGGCTTGCTAACGCCCGCCCCGAAAAAATGGCGAAGGTTGCCGCTTTACTTGGAGCGGCAAAAGCCGCTACGCCCGCAGACGCGGCGAAAACCGCAGTAGAAGCTGTTCGCAAATCCATGGCGGCGCTCAATGTAAAAACCGATCTTAAAGAACACAATATTTCACTGGACAGGCTTACCGCCGCCGCCGAAGAAATCCGCAGGTTGGATTTAACAGCCAATTCTCCTTGGACAGTACCGGAAGAAGAAGTTTTTAACATATTAAAACAGATTTTATAAAGAAGTTTACGCTATCAATAGCCGTCTGACATCTGGCGGTTCTGATCACGCTGATATAATTCCTGATACACAAAGCTGCGGGTTTTCAGTTTGTCTTTTACAGCTTGTGTAAAAGGCATATAGCGCCAGAAAGTGCCTCGCACGTCTTTTTCCAGTTTTTGAATACCTTCGGCTTCTTTGGTCATCCATAAAATATAATCACGTATAAAAAATTCTTTTATATCGCCTTTTAATTTCGCAGCTTGAAACCATTGATAATAATGTCCTGTAAGCCCTTCTTCCATCCAGTAAAACGAAGCTTTTTCTTTCGCTACCTGCCAGCGAAGATCGGCGACTGCGGTAAGAACCGCCAAATATAAATTTTTAGGATACATGGGAACTATAATGCGTCCTCGGCTTGTGGCGCGGTTAAAACGATCAAAAGGTTCCCAACAAAAACCCATATCGCCGTAAGTGGGTATTAAAAGAGTATAGGGAACAATGCGGTTTAATCTGTTTTTATAAATACGGCAAAAAGCCTCGGCGTCGATACTTTCGATTTTCGCAAGCATGGAAATGACATTTTCCCGTGTCGCTACATCGTTAGGACCGCAGTGATAATATTCGGCGGTAAGAACAGGGAAGTGGTTCCCCTGCCGCCCGACTGTCATCTTTGCCATTTGGCGTATGGTATCAAATTCGGCGTCTATCGCTCCTGTGTCTACGGTTATGGCGCCGCCTTCCGCTTGAAGTTTATCGGTTAAATTTTCCACATCGGCTTGAGCGGAGGTAAAATCCCTGATGCTTAATTCCAGTTCATGATCATTCTTTATCATTTGTTTTAGCAGGTTTTGAATTTCATTAACCGCCGATTTTTGGGCTTCCGACATACAATCGCTTACATCGGTTAATTCCTGCAACGGAGTGCGTTCAAATATCGAGTTAAGCCTGTCTCGCAGTATTCTTTCTATTTCATCGCGTTCTTTTTCTCTTGTTTTTAACAAGGCTCTATTGCCGTCAAGTTTTCCCTGAGCTTTTTCCAACAAAGCCTGCATTTTGGACTGCGTGTTTCCTTTGGCAATCTTTACTTCGTCCGTACTGGACGGGCGCATTTTTCCGTTTCCAATGGAGTTAAGCCATTCGTCCATGTAAAGAATAGGCTGATCCAATTTGTTATCATCTACAATTTTGCTGAAAAAATCTTTTGTGTCAGGGTTTAAAAAAGCAGGGTGCAATATCCCGAAACGAAGCAGGTATTTTTTAGGCGGCGGCAGTTTGCCGAACGATTTTTTGGCGACGCTGAACAAGAATTCCCAGTAAGGCGAAAGGAACTGCTGTCTGAAAACACTGCGATCTTTCGGGTCTTTCGCGGTTAAATATTTCTGTAAAATAGTGTGCACTCTTTGGGCGATTTCGCCTTCGTTTGTAAGAGCGGCTTTATAATAATTGGGGTCATTAAAGAAATTATGCCCCTTTTCTTCCATGCGCTTGGTTATCTGCGGAAACTCGGAAGCGGTTAAATCAACCTCGCCTCCCGACGATGCCGATATATCAGCAAAATCGTCCTTGTTTTTTCCGCCGAAAATATCGCTAAAATCCGGCATTGGGGCGCCGCCTGCGCCTGTGCCCGCAGTTCCAAGTAAAGCGGCAAGTTCGGGATCCATGTCATCGTTTTTTGCGTTTCCACCCATAAATTTATGATAATTCGTTTTTTATTAATTGTCAATGTTTAGAGGAGAGCGTCTAAGTCGATTTCGCCCGCTGTGCAGGGGACGGTTACGCCCCAGTTTTCAAGCACTTCGGGGTGAATTTCGCCGAAGACGCCGATTGGTTTTCCGTTGTAAATAATTGAAGCCGCGCGTCCCGAGATAAAACGAGGGTCGGAGGATTCTTCCACATCGTATTCCCTTGAAAGGTAGTAAAAGAGCGTTTGCAGCTCTGCGGCGGCGGTGTTAAAGTTGGCGTCCGTTCCCGCGTGAAGAAATCCGGCGAACTGACGGGACTTGGTTAAGTTAATTTCAGAGTCGTCAAGGAAAGCGATTTTTCCCACTTCAAATATTTTATGCGGAAAGACAGAACGTCCCGAAATGGACTCGCTTTCCATGAGAGACGCCAAAATCGAGTCACGGACATATTCGTAGTTTTCCGTCATCGGGTTGAAAATGTGGATTATTTTGTCTCCGCTTCCTCTCATTTTTTCTACAAGGTCTTTGCGGGAGCCTAAGTAGTTATATATCATTTCCTGATAGCCCATGCCGACAAGCAGTTCTTTTACCTGTCTGCTTAAAAGAGTGATAGGCAGAAGCCGACCGATAGTGAAATCGGAGGGGCGTTCGGGCTTAAATGATTTTAAGGAGCGTCCTATCATCACGTCTTCCATAACATCCGCTGCGTGTAAAAAATCGTTTCGGTATTCGGGCGGATAGGCTTTCACGCCTTCGGTTTTTTCGGTCTTCTGCCCGCGCTCCGCGTCGTTGGCTTTTTCCGCTTTTACGCCCATGCGGGCAAGGGCTTTCACACATTCATCGCCGTTTAATTTTTCGCCGAGGAATTTTTCTATTCTTGAGAGCGAGCAGAAAATCGGCTCTTGGAAATAATACGGCGTTACCATATTTTTCCCGAAGGGCGTATCAAACTCGTATTCTACTTCAACAGGTTCTATGGTAAAACCGTTATCTGCAAGATCGCAGGCTACTATCGAGGCGGCAAGGGTCAGGCACGCAATATCCGTTCCCGTAAGCTCTACAAAAACTTCGCTGTCGCCGACCTGCACAGCGCCGAGATCGTTTGAATTGATGATGGGCGGATATGAAAGAATGAAGCCTTCCGTGTCGGTCAATAACGGGTGGATTGGTTCGTGTTCCTGAATAAAAGCGTACTCTTTGCCCTTGGGGTGCTGTTTAAGGATTTCACGCAGGGTAAGCGGTGTGTCCCACTGGAGAGGCACAAAGGAAACTGAATCGGGATCGACGCCCTTGTAAATGATAGGCCATTTTATTAACGAGGTGCGGTAAAGACCCATCGAAATTGTCCGCCGTTTTCGCCCGAAATTCCACGCAAGTTTTTCCTGCGTTTGGATCATGTCCCGCAGTAACGGATCGGAAATCGGCTTGCCTTTTGCCACAAAGCCGGCAAGGTAGGGGCGTACCTGTTTAACGCTTGCCTGAACTTTCACTTTGCGAGCGGTTTTTTTAACATTGTTAGGGCGGGAAAAAAAGTCATAATCGGGGATTTTACCGCTGTCGTATATTCTAAGCTGACGGGCGCATCCCGCCGTACCCCAAAGATCGGGGCGGTTTGTGTCGTTTAGTTCAATTTTAAGGACTCTTTCGGCTTCGGGAAGACTTTTATCGCTGTCCTCGTCCAGTTCGGCTTTGGCGCAGATAAGGGCTTCTTCAAACTCGTCCCTGCTTTTCCATCGGACCTTTCCGCCCGGACAGCCTGCAAGAGAATAAAAAACCTGTTCGTTCACTTCGATTTTTGGCATGTTTTCTATTATATTGATTTCTTGTAAGCCTGAAAAGGTGCTTTTTTTACAACTTGTCAGATATTGTAAATTTTGATACAATCAATTATTAACTAATTTTCTATTTTTGGAGGAAAATAGCATGAAAAAGATTTTAGCAGTTCTTTTAGTCTTGGCAGTTGCCGCTTCAATGATGGTCAGCTGCAAAGGCAAAGGCGGTTCCTTAATCGGTATCGCCATGCCGGAAACCCACGTTCTTCGTTGGACAAAAGACGGCAGCGCTCTTCAAGCTGAAGCTGAAAAAAAAGGCTATAGAGCCGAAGTTCAGTACGGTGACGCTAACCAGCCCACCCAGAATCAGCAGATTCAGAGCTTCCTGACACAGGGCGCAAAAGCGCTTATCGTTGGTTGTATCACAGACGGTGTAGCTTCAGTAGTTGCCGAAGCCGCTCGTGATAAGGTTGCGGTTATCGCTTATGACCGCATTATCGCCAATTCAGCTGATTATGATTATTACATCACATTCAACAACTTTAAAGTTGGCGTTCTTCAGGCAATGAGTCTCGTAGACGGACTTCAGCTTGAAACAGCTTCCGCTTCAAATCCCAAGTTGATCACACTGTTTGCCGGTTCACCGACAGACGGAAACGCTTTCTTCTTCTTTGACGGAGCAATGGACGTTCTTCTTCCTTACATCGACAAAGGCGTACTCAAAGTTATCGGTCCTTTTCCGAGATCATCCGCCGACACAAACAATTTCCAGAGAATCGCCACCGAAAACTGGCAGGCTACCACAGCCAAAACCCGCATGGAAAACCTGTTAAGCAACGACGCGAGAAGTGTTACTCTGGACGCTGTTTTAGCGCCCAATGACACTCTTGCCCGCGCTATTCTTCAGGCTTGCAAAGCGGATGCCAAATACCGCGGCAAACTTCCGTTAGTTACAGGGCAGGATGCGGAATACGATTCAGCGGAATCAATCAAGAACGGCGAACAGTTCAGCACCGTATTCAAAAACACAGCAAAACTTGCGGAAGCCGCCATTATTCTTGCTGATCAGGTTCTTAAAAAGAAACCGATTGATATTCCCGGCGCGATTCTCGCCGAAGGCGATCTCAAAGAAATCGGCAATACCGGTAAAAAATACGTTAAAGCATATCTGTTAGATCCTATCCTTATTACCAAAGACAATCTTAGTGTCATGGTAGACGCGGGATTCTATGACGACAGACTTGATCGCGGTATCTTGTTGAAAAACTAGTTTGAGTTATAAATACCCGGTTGTTTAACAATCGGGTATTTTTTTATTTACAGCGCTCCGCTGTGAGGAATTTATGAGCGAATATATACTTGAAATTAAAAACCTCACCAAAGAATTCCCCGGAGTTAGGGCGCTTGAAAACGTAAATTTAAAAGTTAAAAAAGGCGAGATTCATTCACTGTGCGGAGAAAACGGAGCGGGCAAGTCCACGCTTATGAGCTGTATCTCCGGCGTATACCCAAGAGACAGTTACGAAGGTAAAGTTTTTTATAAAGGACATGAAACCAATTACCACAGCGTTAAAGACAGCGAACACGAGGGGCTTGCCATTATTCATCAGGAATTGGCGCTTAGCCCCTATCTATCAATTTATGAAAATATGTTCCTCGGTCACATGGAAACAACATTCGGCATAATTAACTGGAACAAGTATATAAAAGAATCTAAAAAATATTTAAATATAGTCGGCTTAAACGAGCCGCCTGAAACTATCGTGAGCAAGCTCGGCGTCGGAAAACAGCAGTTGGTAGAAATCGCCAGAGCCCTTTCCAAAAAAACGGAACTGCTCATTTTAGACGAACCGACTTCCTCGCTCAACGACGACGAGAGCGAAAAGCTCCTTGAACTGATACTTGAATTTAAACGCCAAGGTATTACCTCGGTGATAATTTCCCATAAATTAAACGAAGTTTTAAAAATCGCCGACACGGTAACCATTTTGCGGGACGGTCATTCCATCAACACCTACGATGTTAAGGGCGATAACCTTACGGAAGAAAAGATTATTAAAGATATGGTAGGGCGAGATTTAACCAACCGTTTCCCTGAAAGAAAATCATCGCCCGGCGAGACCGTAATGGAAGTAAAAAATTGGACGGTCTACCATCCCGATTACCACGATATTAAAGTCGTGGAAAATGTTTCCTTCTACCTTCGCAAAGGCGAGATACTGGCGTTCTGCGGTCCTATGGGAGCGGGGCGCACGGAGCTTATGATGAGCATTTTCGGGAACTCCTACGGATACCGAAGCGAAGGAGAATTAATAATTAACGGCAAAAAGCAAAAGTTTAATAATCCTCGCGCCGCGATAAGTTCGGGGTTAGGCTATATTTCCGAAGACAGAAAAACACTGGGGCTTGTTTTAATTCAGGACATAAAAACAAATATTACTCACGCCAGTTTGAACAAAATATCAAACTTTGGAATTATCAATAATAGGAAAGAAATTAAAGAAGCCGAGCGTTACCGCAAAGAACTGAATATAAGAACTCCGTCGATAAATCAGCTTGTGCGAAACCTGTCCGGCGGCAACCAACAGAAAGTTGTTGTAAGCAAATCCCTGTTCGCAAACCCGAATATTCTTATAGTTGACGAACCGACAAGGGGTATCGACGTAGGCGCTAAAACGGAGATTTACGGGATACTGAATAATATGATTGCCGACGGGAAGAGCGTAATAATGGTCAGCTCGGAGCTTCCCGAAGCGCTTGGAATGGCGGACAGAATCTATGTTATGAACGAAGGTGTAATAAAGGGTATGCTTTTAAAAGAAGAAGCGACCCAAGAAAAAATAATGCATATGGCTTTGGTTGGATAAGGAGTGAGAAATGAGCGAAAACACTAATACTACCGATATTAAAACGCTGATAAAAAACAATATCAGAAATTACTCGATGTTTATCATGCTTGCTTTAATCATGATAATTTTCATACCGTTGACGAACGCGACTAACTTGAGCGAGCGGAATATTACTAACATATTTTTCCAGTACAGTTATGTTCTTATTTTAGCTGTCGGTATGGTAATGGTCATTATCGTACAAGGTATCGATCTTTCTGTCGGTTCTGTTTGCGCCTTTGTCGGCGCTTTAAGCGCGATGGTTTACAATAGAGGAGCGGGAACGTTTGTGACGCTGCTGTCGGCGCTTATAATGGGCGGAGCTATTGGAGCGTATCAGGGAGCGTGGGTAGCTTACGGAAAGATACCATCGTTTATTGTTACGCTCTCGGGAATGCAGTTGTTCCGAGGTCTTACCTATCTTGTTACAAAAGTAACTCCTATCAGTTTTCACGATACAGGTTACTCTCTTCTTGCCAACGGGACTTTTGATGAAATAATGGGGTTTCAAAAGATAGGTCCATATTATCCTGTATCGTTAATACTCGCGCTGCTTTTACTTGTCATTTTCTTTACCGCCGAATTTTCTTCACGCAAGAAAAAAATTAAAAACGAATTTGAAGTTTCCGCTTTGCCGTTTTTCATAACCAAACTTGTTTTAATCAGTCTTTTGATTCTTGGGCTTGCGGATCGCTTTGCCCGCTACAGAGGACTTCCTGTTGTCGCTTTAATTTTAGGCATCACCATTTTTGTGTTTCATTTTATTTTGAATAATACTGTATTAGGACGCTATATCTACGCGGTCGGCGGCAACCCCCGTTCCGCTAAACTTTCGGGTATCAATTCGGAACTGGTAACTTTTATTGTCTTTGTTTTTATGGGCGTAATGACCGGTCTTGCCGCCGTTGTAAGTACAGGCTACATGAACAGCGCCTTGCCTCAAGCCGGTAACCTCTTTGAATTGGATGCCATTGCGGCGTGTTATATCGGCGGCGTCTCCGCAGGCGGCGGCATTGGTTCCGTAATCGGTGTAATTGTCGGCGGTTTTGTAATGAGCTCGATAAACAACGGCATGGTTTTGATGAACTTAGGTACTCACTATCAATATGTTGTAAGGGCGTTGATTCTGCTGTTTGCGGTATTCTTTGACGTTTACACGCGCAAGAAAGCGGGATTGGGTTGAGGTCTTTACAGCTTAGCGCTTGCTCTGTCTATCATCTCTTTAAAACGAATACTCTCTTCTTTAACAAGGCTGATAAAGGGATTGTCCTCGGGTTTTCCAAGCACTTGTTCCATCTCCGCCTGATTACGATATGTGGCTTTTTTAAAATGGTTACGGTAGTCCTTTGCCCTACTCTCAAAGATTTGCTTTTCTATCCAACGGCGTGTTTCTAAAACTTCGGCAAACTCTTTTT
>Ga0268262_10005412_pt1 | contig 12685 bp, 15 predicted proteins | sample TergutNc150P3_FD_190354 | JGI IMG/M metagenome (GOLD analysis project Ga0268262, IMG submission 190354) | Nasutitermes corniger P3 segment gut microbial community from laboratory colony in Florida, USA - Nc150 P3 (SPAdes) (version 2) | ecosystem: Host-associated > Arthropoda: Insects >... | reverse complement strand
TGCTTCGTCTTGAACTGGGCGAACGCCGCTTCCTCGTTCCCCAGTATGCTGGCTACTTTATTCCTGGCGTCGGATTTCTTTAATTCGACAAGATACCACCACGTGCCGTCAGGGGCCTGCCAGCGTTTGATTGGCCGCGCTCCGGAAACGTCCATATTGGTGATCTGCCGACTGACATCTTCCTGCAATGAGGTATTGGCCTGGTTCCTGACATTGCCCGCGTCAAGGTTGTAATCCGTGAACATTGCCTGTACCTTTGTGTTAAGCTGGCGGGCGATGGCGACCCTCGCGCGGGCCTCCGCCGTTGTCATGGACATGGACGGGGAAGACTGTTTTGCGGTTCCTATACCCCAAAGAACGTCTTCGGGCGGGAAATCGTTCAGCCATTCCGGCGTGTTGGTCGGGCCTTTGGACACGGCCTTGGAAGATGATCCGCATCCCGTCAGCGCCGCGATCATAACCGCGGCAAACAGCACACTGAATTTATTCAATGTCATTTTCATAAAAACTCCTTTTTGGTTTTTATAACCAGAAATTTTATTAAAAAGCACATACATGCCTTTTCTCTATGGATCATCTTTTGGGGAGAAGCCCCTCAAGATACTCCCTGAACACGGCAGGGTAACTTTCCCCTATTTGTTTTTCCGCTTGCAGAAACGCGGCGTTTTGCGCCGCTTCATAAGTCGAATGTCCGGCGCGGTCGGTAAAACTGAAGGGAAGCAGCACCGAATCCGTTGCATTTTCGATCAATTCCGCGCCGACCGTGAAACGGCAGAATTTGTTGGGGTTATTGGGAAATGACACCTCGCTCATGCCAACGTTTACTTCCAGGGTATACGGAGGGGAACTGCCCCGCGTCCGCAAGCCCTCGCTGCTGAGGGCTTTTGTAAAAGCGTCCCTTATCCTGTTGCTGCTGTCGCCTTTAACGCTTACAATAACGGTCACATTTTTGATAATGTTAGACGCTTCGATATTGAGGGCGTCCGCGCCGGGCAGGTTCAAAGACTCTGCTGTCGGGCCGCCGCACTGCGCCAGAACCACTGCGTGTTTCGCGTTTATGCCGGCAATGATCGCGGCGAGCCTGTACCGCGCGTAGCCGTCCAGCGTGTTCTTTTCGGCTGCGGTCATGGCGGTAAGCTTTTCTATATTTTTAAGATTCGTTTGAATCATGTTCCCGTAAACGGCAACGGCCATTTCCTTGTTTAAATAGGCAACAGCGTACACCGTACCTCGCGCGTCATCCCAGACATTGCCGATTTCCGCGCCTATTAGCGTGTCAAGCGACGTGGATGTAGAAACTCTGTCCCTGATATTGGTGTTTTCCGAAGAACTGACTATCCCTTTTGAGACCGCCTCCGAGTACGCCGTCACAGCGGAAAAATCAGCCTGTATGGACTGGCCGAAAATTGCGGCTAACGCTGCCAGGGCCTTTTTCTCCGCCTCGGCTCGGTTTGGAGCGAACCCGACTGCGGCCAGATAACGATCCCTTGGATACGCGGCGTAGGGGTCTGCAACCCATCGCGGTTCCTGCCCGCCTCTTGTTGACTGAACCGGAGGGGCGCTTTGAGGGGCCGCGCTTGCGGCATTTGCTGCGGCAGTTGTCTTTCCGCTCAAGGCCGCGTCCAGCCTGCGGAGGGCGTCGCGGGCAAGCGCGTCCGCGCTTGTCGCCGACTGGGCGTAAACTGCATTTGCGGCAAAAAGCAATACCGCGATTAAAAATCCGTCTCTTGAAATCTCATGGAATTTCATTTATAGTCCTTTTAATGAGATTGTGCGCCATTACCACGCGGCGCCGGTTAAAACTGTTCCCGTGTCATAACGACAATCTGTGCGGTTTTTACATCCAGGGCTTTTACAGTCAAACGCTGGTTATTGCCGGAACCGGTTATGCTGCCTGTTATGACAATACTGGCGCCCAGCATATTTCCTATTGAGATAGCCGAAGAGTCGCTCACTTCTCCCGACATCTGAAACCGCTGTTCCTGACGGATTGTATCCAGCGTTTTGCGGTCTACCATTTTAAATTTTTTCGAGTCGACCAACTGATATTCAAGCTCATCAAGGGCAAATGCGGAAGAATCCGGATCATTTGAAGATATGCTTAATACCGCGACAGTTGAATTTAAGCGCAACTCCGCAATCAATTTTTGAGAGGTACGGGTTAGCGCGCTGTTTAGCCCTGTTGAGCCCCTGCTTCGGCTTGGCTGGTCTTGCTGCTGTACCGGCTGTACCGGCTGGCTTGACGCGCTGCTAAACGTCCCTCCCCCCGAAAACGGGTCATTGCCGCCAGCGGGCAAACCAACACAAGCCGCCAGCGCCGCCGCAGCCAGAACAATTAATAAACCTTTCATCTTTTTCATGATCCTTCCTTCTCGTTAAAATCTATGTTTATGGAAAACTGCCTTACTCACAAATGTTTTTCCATGATGCGGCAGCCCAAGACATAATAAACAGTCTCAATCCGGTGACTATTGAGACAGCCTTCATTGTTATTCCTTGATCACTGTCCCCGTTATTATTGCGGTTCCGGGCGACCAAAGGGTTAAAGTCAAGTAAGATACAATTAAACTCCAGCCCTCCCCGCCGTACACGATTTTTATGTTTACCGCTCCGGTTCCTCCCCTGGCGTTTATTTCATTCTGTATGGCGTTTCTGATTGCCGGGTCCGTAGCGCCAGAACCTATGTTGAACCATGTCGAGCCTCCGGGAGTCCCAAGAAACTTGTTAACCCTGACGATGGTTTTAAAATCTCCAAGATTTTGATAATTAAAAGCCTGGTTATGCATCTGGAAACCAGATGCCTCAAATGATATACAAGATGTTAAACCGGCGCTTATACAAACAGCCAGAACCGCGAAAAAAAATTTATTTTTCATAACTTCCCTCCTGCTATGAATTTTTTATACTGCTATGCGTTTGGTTGAATTATTGACAATAATCTCACCGGAACCATTCAGCATAACCTTTTGTTCCCTTTTTATAGGGTTTATATTCAGCCGATGCCGAACCAACGGTTGGCATGCGGCAAGTTGTCATGGACATGGAAACTCCTTTTTGGGTAACTGACCAATGTCAACAAATTAAGGATTTTTTACCGCGAATGAACACGAATATCTCAACAAAAATCCGTATTTATTCGTTATAATTCCTGCCATTCGTGGTCTCTTTCTTCTTAATTCGTTGACATTGGTAACTGATGCCAGATATAACCTTTTACAAAGTGCCGGGCCAAGTACGGCACAAGCAGTTTATATTTAATTCCCACTATGTTCTATCAGCAGAATTTTTGAGCCTCCAACCCTTTCTGTGGAAACAATAAAATTTACCGTATCATTTTCAGCGGTAAATTTTATTTTATCACTTTCCAGACTGTCAACCCTTACCCATATTTTATGGCTGCCGTTGGCAACCGAAAAAGTTCTGGTCTGACCTTTACCTATCGGCTGCTTTTTATTTATTTGCTTTCCATCCAAATAAACAAACAATTTTCCATCATCCATTTGCGTTCCGGAACGCTTCACAACGATTGAAGCTGGTGTTGGTTTAAATGACTCGCAGCCGATAAAACAAAATCCCGACAATAAAAAGATAATTAACGGTAAGTATTTTATCACTATTTTCCGGAAAAATTCATGACGCATCATCCCCTCCTTTTCACAGATCACCATAACTTTCCTGCATATCCAGGTTAGTTTGCCTTCCGGTATCATCAGCAACAGCGCTTCGGTTAATAACGAGTTTTGTTTTTCCGAAAATACCGGGTTCTTTTACGGTTTCAGCTAAAAAAGACACTGTCTTGGAATTAGCAGAAAAATTGATCGCTTCACTAACATATTTTCCGCTAACCCCATGCATGTAATGCACACCATTATTAATAGGATATGATACAAACTGTCCTTTTTTTATTGGCGCTTTCGGATTTATGCACTTGTCATCCACATAAATGTATAGGCCTCCTTTTTCCAGTCTTGTATTGCCGCGCTGGATGTTAATGACTGTTTGAGACAATGCCGGGCGAATAGGAGGCGGACTCGTACAGCCTGCAAAGGTCAAGATAAAACCGATGCTACATATGGAAAGGGACAAAAGTACTTTTGTCTTTACATAGCTCCGCAGGCCTTTTACCCAGAAGGCTCTCCAATTTTTTTTGTTTGCCATTGTTTTCTCCTTTACTTTGGCAACAAAGTATACAATTATGTGTTTGGATTCATAAAAAAAGGACGTTTATTTACAACAGCGGCATGAATATCGCTGTTTTTATAAATTCCAAATTTTATGGCACATAATTTTCAACCCTTTTTTTTATAGAGATCATAATGCCGGTCATCATGAGCGCTAACTTTGGGAAAATGTAACCTCGCAGGACGCGGGAATTAGGAAGATTTTATAAAATAAAATCTCACCGCGGCTTCTCGGTTAATAATCTTTGGCCAACGCCCATGATGACCGACACTATCACTCTTAAATAATCATCCGCACTCTACTCTCCTGTTACCGTAGTTGTATAGGTTTTAACCAAAGGAGGAAGCAGCCATTTGACCTGGGTGTGAACAGTGGCAATCTCGGTGATTCCGCCGTTTTTGGCAGCGGCGAGCACGCTGTCGTCTACATTGCCGAACACAGAAAGAATGATGTGTCCAGATGCCTGACCGACCTTTGTGCCTATGTTGGCGTTGAAGATGACCACGGGGAAATTCACTGACTGGCAGCCAATCAGGGCGATGACAGCGAACACAAGAGCTGCGATAACGCCAAGCCTGATAAATTGTCTTTTTTTCGTAAAAAAACTCCTTATATAGAAATACACTCGTCCTTACAGACGAGTAAGTAATAGCTTGAAAAACGCTATACCTGTACACAGTCTAGCATTTTACCCAACTATATGTCAATAGTAAATATTAAAAAACGTAATTCTTTACTATTTGTTGGTTTGTGTTGTGGTTATTAAGGTAGATAGTATATAACGATAAGTGTGGTAAATGACCGATTTAAGAAAGGTACTGGCTTTCAATATGAAACAGCACCGTAAAAAGCTGGGTCTCTCGCAGGCAAAACTGGCAGAATTAATTGAAGTATCCGATAATTATATTGCGTTAATAGAAGTCGGCAGACGTTTTCCTTCTATAACTACACTTGAACAGTTAGCTGTAGCCCTGGAAATCGATATTATAGAGCTTTTTTCTATAAAAACCATTGAATTATCCGAGAAAAAAGCGTTAAAAAATGTCATTCTGGCGGATATAGACCATATTTTGACAGTCAGGCTGCTTGAAGGCCAGGAAGAGAAAGCTTAGATTCCGGAAATGTCAAGCTGGATTTTCTCAGAAATTCTGAATATTGAAAAAATTCCTCACAGAAGGCGCATCGTACCTTACGCTCTTGCTTTTTTCCCTTTTCTCTTTTATCTTTTCTCTTGTGATAAGCGTAGCTATTGTGGGGCTTGGGCGCATAGCCAGCCTGCTCGAGGAAGACAGCCTGAGGGAAAAGCCCTGTACCCACGCCGGGGCAATAACCGCCGACGCGGACTGCGAGCTTGTTGCCGGCTGCGACATTGACGAAGAACGCCGCCAGTTGTTCGCGCAAAAATGGCGGGTTCCGGTGTACGCGGACGCGGCGGAAATGCTGCGCGCCCGCAAACCGCAGCTTTTGGCTATTGCCACCCACCCGGACAGCCATTACCGTTACTGCCGCCTTGCCGCGGATTCAGGGGTACGGGCTGTGATCTGCGAAAAACCCCTGGCCAACAATATCGGCGAAGCGCGAAAAATCGCCCGGCTTGCGGAAAACGGCCTTACCATCGTCACAAACCACGAGCGGCGCTATTCGGAAGATTATATCCGCGCAAAGGCCGTTCTTGGCGACGGAAAACTCGGCGGGCTTTTGAGCGTGCGGGCTGTCCTCTACATGGGCATGACAAAGCGGCTCATCGACGTGCTTTGGCACGACGGCACGCATCTTGCCGACGCGATAATGTTCCTTACGGGCATGACGCTGAAACACAAAAAATGCCGGGGCGCGAAAATTTCAGCTAACGCGGGGACGGCATGGCTGGAAGCGGAATTAGGAATGAGGAATGAGGAATTAGGAATAGGGAAGATCAAGAGACAAATTCCGGCGGTTATTGAAATTGGGGCGGGGCGGGATCACCTTGTTTTTGAGATGGAATTTTCCTGCGAAAAGGGACGGTTGAGAATCGGCAACGGGGTCTTTGAGGTCTGGGAAAGCGCCCCAAGCCCTTATGCGGAAAAATTCCGTTCTTTAAGGAAGACTGATGAAACATTCAGCGGGCCGACGGGCTACTTTGCCAACATGGTGAAAGACGCCGCCGCCTGCGCGAAGGAACCGGGCAGACAGCCCCGCTCAAGCGCCGCCGACGGGTTGCGGGTTATAGAGTACCTTAATTCGGTAAAGGCGTGGAGGTAACCCACAGCCTGTCATATTTTTGTTTAAACATCTGTTTCTATATTAACAACTTTTTTGAAAAGAACATTACTCCAATTTTCTCCATATTTATTTATTAGATCGTTATATAAATTTTGTATTGGCTTTAAATTCTTTACCTTTTCTATTAAACAAAAAGCATCTTTTATGTGATTTTTGGTTACATCCATTCTTTTAGGATAACGTAATTTATTAACTATTGTTGTCATTTCATTACATTCAGAAAGAATCTCACAAAATACATTGTCATGATTAATACATTTTTTTAATGTTTCTGATATATGGTGGTTATAATTAATCATGATATTATTAGCTATTAAATAAGATTTTAAATATTTTTCTACCGCTTGAGTACAATGATAAAGCGCATTTTCTAATTCATTACCATCATTAAGCAAAATAGCTGAATGGGTATCTTTATCAGCTACAATTAACCATTCTGCTATATCATGGTCTTTCATATAATATTATTCCCTTTTCAAAAATAGTTTCTTCAAAGGAACTATTATCTTTATAAAAAAGAAAATTATATTCTTTGACTAAAAATAAATCCATATTAAATATATCATAAGGATATATATAATTTGCGACTTTTCCCATTGTTTTTATAATGTCTTCGTTAAAATCGTCCGGTATTACCGCATAAATATCTATATCACTTTTTTTATTCGGTTTGCCATACGCATAAGAACCAAATAAATATATCGTTTTTGCCGGAACATTTTTGAGGATTCCCTCTTTTATGATATTTAATTGATCTTTTATTCTCTCAATATTTTTAACTTGTTTTTTTTGAGTCCTTTTATATTTTAAAACTGCCGAATCTGCCATATTTCCTCTATATTTACAGTCTGTTATTATGAAACCATTTTGTCAAGTATAATTTGAAACACTTTCTCCGGTCCGATTCCTGTAATACTCAAGTATTTCATTCAATGAATCGATTCCGTCAGGCGACCATTCAATTTTTCTCACTGTTTTTTTCTGCCCAGTGTTTTTTCAAATTTGCGTTCTTTGCGCCCTGGCGCCGACGAGCGGCCTTCTCTTATCAGCCCGCGTCTTCAATCAGGTTCTTCATGATGTAGTCGCGGCGCTCGGGGGTGTTCTTCCCCATGTAGAAAGTCAGCACCTGCGGCACACCCTTGAGAGTGTTAATCGCAACAGGCACCAGGCGTATATCCGCGCCGATAAACTGGCCGAATTCCTTGGGGCTTATCTCGCCCAGGCCCTTGAAGCGGGTTATTTCGGTCTGGCCGCCCAGGGCCGCAGCCGCCTCGTCGCGCTCTTTTTCAGTGTAGCAGTAACGGGTCTCTTTCTTGTTCCTCACGCGGAACAGGGGCGTCTCAAGGATATAGATCCTTCCGGCGGTAACAAGTTCCTCAAAAAATGAGAGAAAAAATGTAAGCAGAAGGTTGCGTATGTGAAAGCCGTCAAAGTCGGCATCCGTGGCAATCACTATTTTCGCGTAACGCAGGCCCTCAACGTCGTTCTCTATACCTAATGCCATCATCATGTTGTAGAGTTCCTCGTTTTTGTAGATGGCGGCGCGTTTTTTGCCGTACATGTTTTCAACCTTGCCGCGCAGGGAGAAGATCGCCTGGGTCATAACGTCGCGGCTGGAAACAATGGAGCCTGACGCGGAATCCCCCTCTGTTATGAATATCGTCGATTCTGCGCCGTCTTTGCCGTCCTCAAGGTGGTACTTGCAGTCTTTCAGCTTGGGTATCTTCAGGGCGATTTTTTTCGCCGCTTCCCGCGCCTCTTTCTTTACGGCGTTAAGCTCGGTGCGGAGGCTTTCGTTGGATATGATCTTCTGCTCAAGTTTCTTTCCAGCCTCGGGGTTTTTGTGCAGCCAGTCCTCCACGGCGTTGCGGGTTTCCTGCACCACCCACGCGCGGATGTCCGAGTTGCCCAGCTTGTTCTTTGTCTGGCTTTCAAAAACCGGGTTTTTCAGCTTTATCGCTATCGCCGAGGCAGTCCCTTCGCGGATGTCCTCGCTGCGGTAGTCCTTTTTAAAAAAGGTCTGGATACCTTTCAGAAAACCTTCCTTAAAAGCGGAAAGATGGGTTCCTCCGTCGGAAGTGTACTGGCCGTTGACAAACGAAAAATATTCCTCGCCGTAGTTGTTGGTATGGGTAAAGGAAAACTCAAGCTGCCCGTTAGGCGAATGTTCGCCCTTGTAGTAGCCTATGGGGTAGAGGCTGTCGTCGCCTGTTTCCTCGTGCAAAAGGTCGTAGAGGCCCCGCTTTGAAACAAACTGCTTTCCGTTAAACGACAGCGTAAGGCCCGCGTTGAGGTAGGCGTAATTCTGCATCCGTTTTTCAATAAACTCAATGTTGAAAAGATAATCCTTGAAAATTTCCGGGTCGGGGACGAACTCGACGTAAGTCCCGTCTTTCTGCTTGTCCTTCAGCTTGCCCTTGCGCTCGCTTTTTAAATTGCCCCTCTCAAATACAGCCTCGGCGAATTCGCCGTTCCTTATGGCGACAACCCTGAAAAGTACCGACAGGGCGTTTACCGCCTTGGTTCCCACGCCGTTAAGCCCCACGGAAAACTGGAACACGTCGTCGTTGTATTTCGCGCCGGTATTGATAACGGAAACACATTCGACAAGTTTCCCCAGCGGTATGCCCCGGCCGTAATCGCGCACCTTTACGGAAGCGGCTCCCGGCTTCGAGCCGTCTTGTATCCCCACTTCAATGTTCTTGCCGTTGCCCATTATAAATTCGTCAATACCGTTGTCAATAATTTCCTTGAGCAGGACATAAATCCCGTCGTCCGGGTTGGAGCCGTCGCCGAGCCGCCCGATATACATACCGGTACGCAGGCGTATATGCTCAAGCGACGAAAGCGTCTTGATTTTCGATTCGTCATATACCGCGCCGCCAGCCGCTCCTCCAAAGTCTTGGGAAGAAACGGCCTTGGCAGGAGGGGCTTTGACAGCCTTGTCTCCGGAGGGGGCGGCCCTGGCGGGACCGCTTTTGGCGGCGTTGCCCCTGGAAGCCTTGCCTTTGGCGGCCTCTTTGACAGTTTTACCTTTGGAAGGGCCGTTCCTGGAAGAGGCTTCCTTTGCAGAACTGCCTTTAGAAAGGCCGCCCTTGGGCGGGCTGCCCTTTGCAGGGCTGCCTTTAGAAGGTGTTGGTTTTTTTGCTTTTATTGCTTTTGCTGTTTTTGCCGCCATATTATTCCCTGTTTTTACAGAAGTTCCTGCAATTTCTGAATGAAAGTTTCGGAATCCTTTATTCCGTCTTCATATTCCGCAATGTCCTGTTCGGCTTTCGCAATCTTGTCGCGTTTTTCCTGGATCAGCCTTCGGAATTTTTCTATTTTTGCCTTCTCATCGTCAATGGCGAGAGCCGCCTCCAGTTTTTTTATCTCGTCTTCGCAATCATGGATCGTCTTGTCAATCCGGGAAGCGTTCTCCAGTACCTCGGAGTCCTGGGGCTGCAAAAGAGTGTCGAGTATCTGTTTGCGCTCCGCCGCCGCTTCCTGCCCCGCTGCCGCAGACGGCGCGGCTATCGAAGCGCATTCCGCGCCCATCCGCCGGTACAAGGCTTTAAGCTCGTTTTGCACATTGGCAATATGGGTCTTGATTACATTGATATGCTTAAGCGGGCCGCCTTCGGCGCTGAAACTGCTGTTGATAAGCCGCCGTTCTTCCTTCAAGACCGAAATATCCGAGGAAAGCGCCTGCAAATGCGACCGTTTCCATTCGATTTCGGCGCACAGGCCGTCAATTCCCGAATTATCAAGGGGCAGATCGCCGCTGTTATCAGGCGATCTATAATCCTTGATGTAACGTTCGCCCGCGTTCCGGCGGAGATATTCGAGGTTCTCCTGGGCTTTTGTCAAAAAAGAACGCACTACAAGGCCCTGGGCGCCCTTGCCAATCCAGGTGAAAACATTGCCGCCCTCTTTTTTCTCCAGTTCGCCCATCCTTTCCTCAAGGGAAAACACTTTGGTACGCAGGGCCTCGTTCTGGTCGCGGTATGACGAGCAAAAATCAGCGTACTGCCCGGAATCGTCGTCAAGGAGCAGTTTTCCGAGCCTGCTGTACGCGACGGCGAGTTCTTTTTCGTTGTCGTTTTGCTCCCGCTCTTTCGTTTCAATGCTTAGATCCAATTCTTTGGATCTGCGTATCTGTTCCTCCACGGCCTGAATGGAAGCCTCTGAATTGGCAATATCGGTATGACACCCCTGGTAAACAGCCAGTTCGGCAATACCTGAGACATGAGAATCTTCCATTCTTTTAAAAACGCTTTCCCCAAGGCGGATCAGCAGCGCGTCAAGCTGAACTGTCTGTTCCTTCCTTCTATGATCGAATTCGTTGATACGCTTTCTTCTATCATCCATAATATTATAGTATACGATTTTTTCGGGACTTTGAATAGATAGGAGTCGTACTCCCCTTCTCTTTTCTTTTGCAAATATGCAATAATTTGTCAAGCGGAATGAAATATATTTTACTGTGCGTAATTCTTTTACTCTCCTGCGACAAGGGCTCAAAGGACGCTTCCCGCCGGAATAATCCCTCGGCGGTGATTGAGATTGGGCAGGCTGACAAAGAAATAGAGCGAATTGCCGAAAACGCCCGGCGCAGCCTGCCTATCTTTCTCCGCAATCTGGCGAGGCCGGGGCCGGGGGCAGGCAATTTCTGCGTAAAATACCCTTTAACCTCCTATGACGGCCGCACGGAGCACATCTGGCTCGGCGGCATCCGTATAAAGGACGGGGTTTGTTACGGGAGCGTTGTAAATTCGACAAGGTTCAACGACAGCATAAAGAAGGGCGACACGATAATTTTTGAAATGGATTCCATTACCGACTGGATGTACGTTCAGGACGGTAAGATCGTGGGGGGAAGCTCGATAAAATACCTCCTGGAAAAAACGCCCGAGGCCCAGCGCAGCGAAGAACAGCGGAAGATACTGGGGATGTTTGATTAAATTAGGAATGAGGAATGAGGAATAGGGAAGGCCCCTGCCGGACGTTAATTTGCGGCGCCAGTCACTCTGCGCCAGCCTCTGGGGTATAGTGTCGTGTAATGAAGATTAAACGGCGTTTTTATGTCGTACACATAACGTTACACGAAAATTTTTTTACTCCAAATTCTTGGTCACTCCGCGCCATCCTTGGCGCGGGGGTTTTATTATTTTTAAGATTTAAGAATAAAAGAAAAATTAAAAAGAAATAAGGTTTTAAGAGTTGCTATTTTTCTACCTTTATTCTTTTCGGGCTTGCGTGAGGCAAGCCCAACAGCCCCATAAGGGCTGGCATTTACACACTATTTATAAATATATTGTATATTATAATAATACGCCGACGGCGTAGTAGGTATAAAAAGTATATGGAATATCGTCCATAATTACTTTATTTGGGAAGTTATATCTATTATAAGTTTAGCTAATTCAGGTATCGATTTATCCATACCATTTTTAATCCAATGGTATATAAGGCTAATAGTACCAGTTACGATAAATAAAAAATAATATTGCTTTGTTTGCTCGTCAGGAAATTTGTCAGTTAATGATTTCAGAATATTTTTTTGATACATGGAGCTAAAAAGTTTTTTTTGGAAATCAATATTACCATTCTCGCTGAATAAAACATAAATTGATTTATTATTATCTACAACATACTGTAAAACTTCTTCTACCATTCGCAATGCCCCAAGCTTTTCATTTTTATAAATTGCGTATTTGCTCAAATTGTTGTTGATAAAGGCAAGCGTTTCTTCTTCCGTTTTTTTAAGTAAATCAAATTGATCAGTGTAATAATTATAGAATGATGAACGGCTTATATCAGCTTTTGCACATATTTCTTTTATTGAAATAGCCGAGATTGGCTTTGTTTTCATTAATTCCATAAGGCTTTCCCGCAAAACCATCTTTGTATAGCGGATTCGGCGGCTTTCTTTTAATTGTCTGTTTTCCATAATGGTTGTTTCTCCTTCCTTCGTTTTTGGACATTTCAGGGAATTTTATCCAGAAATGTACATAAACATAGCGTTATGTCATAATCGCTATGTAAAAATATTGACACTGTGTAAAAATATAGCACATAAAGACTTTTAATACAACAATTAATTTGGGAGCATAGCAGAATGAACGACGAATCGTTTAATTTATTGAAACGGGCGATACAATGTAGGGAACTTGGTGATTATGGTAAGGCTCAAGAGTATTTAGACAAAATGATTGAAGCTGATCCTGAGAATCATTTACTTTGGTACGAAAAATCAAAA
>Ga0268262_10005411_pt1 | contig 12687 bp, 13 predicted proteins | sample TergutNc150P3_FD_190354 | JGI IMG/M metagenome (GOLD analysis project Ga0268262, IMG submission 190354) | Nasutitermes corniger P3 segment gut microbial community from laboratory colony in Florida, USA - Nc150 P3 (SPAdes) (version 2) | ecosystem: Host-associated > Arthropoda: Insects >... | reverse complement strand
ACCTTTGAGCGCCCACCCTGAACCAGAGGAGGGACTTATGATCGTTATCCTTACCGGCGCGGGCATAAGCCAGGAAAGCGGCATCGCCACCTTCCGCGACAAGGGCGGCCTATGGGAAAAAGTGCGGATTGAGGATGTCGCCACTCCCGGGGCCTTCAAAAAAAATCCCGGCCTGGTATATGATTTTTACAATGCCCGGAGAAAACAACTGCTCAGCCCGGACATCGCGCCGAATCCGGCCCATTTCGCCCTGGCCCGCCTTGAGGCGGAAAGTCCGGCCCCCGTTCTCGTCATCACCCAGAACGTGGATAACCTGCATGAACGCGCGGGGACTAAAAAACTTCTGCATATGCACGGCGAACTGCTCAAAAGCCGTTGCACCGCCTGTGGTGACGTGCGCCAATGGGAACACGACCTAACGGCCGCCGACTCCTGCCCGGCTTGTGGCTGCGCCGGGCATCTGCGGCCGCATATAGTGTGGTTTGAGGAAATGCCCCTGTATCTGGATGAAATCCATGACGCGCTTGGCCGTTGCCGCACCTTTGTCTCCATCGGCACTTCGGGCCAGGTTTACCCGGCGGCTGGTTTCGCCCATGAAGCGCGTTCGAGTGGCGCCCAGGTGGTGGAACTGAACCTGGAACCTTCGGGCGGGCCGAAGGTGTTTCACGAGGGCCGGTACGGCCCGGCCAGCCAGGTCGTGCCCGCCTGGGTGGATGAAATACTGAAAACGCAGCCGTAAAGCCCGGCCTTGGCAAGGGCTCTGAAGGCAGGAGGTGAATATTATAATCAAATCACGCAATTTTGCAGCAACTTGCTTTCAACCCGGACATTGACAACTTGGAGCCGGTCATTTATAATAATGAGATTGTTGAATGCGCCGCTAGCTCAACTAGGCAGAGCAAATGACTCTTAATCATTAGGTTACAGGTTCGATTCCTGTGCGGCGCACCAAAAAATCAAGGGGTTACCGATTTTTTCGATGGCCCCTTGTGGTTTTTTAGGGTCCCGCCCCACCGGCCGGGCCTGGCTGGCTCCGGCGCGTTCCGCCCAAGCAGGACAAGGGCGGCAAAGCGCCCGGCCCTGGCCGTCGCGAGACGGCCAGGGCCGGGGTTAAAGTTTGGATCAGGCCTAGGCGGCCCGGTTGGCCTCCCGGTCGAACTCTGAAGCCATGCGCCACCCGATGGCCTCCGTGATGCCGGCCGCCGTGCTGCCACTGACCAGGCTCCCGAGCCCCGGCACCCAGCAGGTGAGCAGCTTGGCCAACTGCCGTCCGCCGGCCGAGGCCATCGCGACCTCCAGGGCGGCCCTCGCCTCTTTATCGCTCATGCTCAACCCGAAGACTTCCGCCAACGAGTGGATCATCTTGAGTTGAATCGCCGCGAGGGGGATGGCGTCGCTCATTGGGACGACGCCGATGGCGCCTATAGCGCCGGCCGCCGCCGCCGCCGAATGGATGATTTTGTGGCATTTGCTGTTTTGCTTGTTCGTCATGGTCTGTTTCCTTTCTCCCGCCGGGCGGGATGTTGGGGGGTTTTATTTGACTTGCCGCTAAGTTGCATAAAGTGTGCCAAAGTGGACCACCCAAGGAGACGCTTGATATATTGCACTGAAATTACACAATAAATTTTCGCGCCGGTTTTATGGGCCAAAATTTAAATGGAAAATATTTTCGATTATAGAAAAATTTTTTATATTTTTGAAAAATTTTTGATACAATCCCTGAAACATATTTAAAACAAGAACAAAAGCGGGGGTGAAAACCGTGCGTGTCTTAATCAGTTGGATAGACCTTATGGATTTGAAATACGCCGAGGAGGGCCGGGGGCCGGTCTTGCAGGCTCTTGAAGCCATACCTTTTGACGGCGTGATACTCTTGGATAATTATAAAAATAAAGACCGGGCCGCCCAGTTGGAGGTTTTTCGCGGACGCGTGGGCGAGCGGCCGAACCTTTGCTACCGTCATTTTGAAGTCGAAAATCCTAATGAGCATAAGACTATTTTCAAGATCGCCCGTCAAGTCGTTGATGAGGCTCGAGCCAAATGGCGGGAGGCCAAGCTTACCTTCCACCTGAGTCCCGGCACGCCGGCCATGATGTTGGCTTGGGTGCTCCTGGCCCCGAGCCACGGGGCCGCTCTTATAGAATCTTCAGCGGAACACGGGGTCCAGAAAGTCGATCTGCCCTTCGAGATAGCGGCCGCCTTTTTGCCGGACAGCTAGATTGCCCGCCTGACCACTAAACGACGCCCTCAAAAAAGCGAAAAAAGAAGACGGCGTTTCCGGCGAGGGCGCCGCGAAAAAATTTTCCGATGCCGCGCGCAGGGTTTTGCTTGACCACTCTTGGCCCGGCAATGTGCGGGAGCTTTACAGCACGGTCGTCAGGGCTTTTGTCTGGTCGCGAGGCGGAGTCATTGAACAGGGCGCCGCGGAAAAAGCGATTTTGCGCCGGCCTGAAGAACTTGAGAATGGAAAGGCCGCCCTTGAGGGGCCAGCAGCCAAAGCGTCCGGAGAGCCGGGGCTGGCGGCGCGGGAACCGGGGCCGTGGTGCTACGAGGAACTTAGGGCCATTGAGAAGCGTTTCCTGGAGCGGGCTCTGGCCGAAGCCGGCGGCAACAAGATCAAGGCGGCCAAGCTGTTGGGGCTGAGCGGCCGCACTTTCGCCAATCGCCTCAACAGAAAGTGACGGACTTCCGGGTCTGCTGGCCGGGCGCGGCTATTTTACCGCGGGAGGCGGCCCGGAGGACAGCCCGCCAAACTTGACAACAGCATTAAATTTTAGCATAATTGTAAAATTACAGTAAAATTATTCAAGGGAAACGGCCATGGCCAATAAAATCCTGGAAAACGTCAAAGTCGGCGATACTGTTGAATTATTAACCTTGAAAGGAGATTCGTTCGCCGGCCTGGTAAGCATGAAAGACGATGATGCGGAAATCATCGGGCTTAGAAAAAACGGGGGCGCCCCCGAGGATCGCTTTAGTTACAGCCTGGTGGCCGGGTGCTCGGTGGTGCGGAGCACACCCGCTTCAACCGAACTTGGTCCCGCGCCCGAAACCGCCCTGGGCCCCGATTTTTGGGCCGTGCAGCGGATCGCCCAAAGCCAAGGTCTTTCCACTTTGCCCGAATGGAACAAAATTGTGGAAAGATACCGCTACGCGGCCAAAATGGGCGAGTTCGAGCCCAAGTACGGCCGAATTTCGCGGATATTGGCCGAGCTGACGGACATCAGGGATAAATTCACCGATCCGTCAGCCTACCAACAGGTTCATAATTTTTTCAAATCCATAGAGATTCAGGAAAAACCCGGTCAAGCCACCCCGGCCGCCGCCGGAGTAGGGAGAGAGCTTGATTCGAAAACTAAAGCAATTGCGAATCATGGCCCAACCGTTTCCGCCTCCCGGGAAGAAGGCGCCCTTGATTCGAAAGCTAAAGAAATTGGCGTTCAACCCAATTGGCGGCCTCTTACCGAACTCAAAAAAATTTACCCGGCCGAGGTTAAAAATACGCCAAGCAAGGAAGGACAAGGGCGTTCTCCCGGCGGGGTGCAACTTTCAAGGCCCAGACCCTATTTCCCCGCGAAACTGCCAGAACCCAAGGAGATGAACGGATGGGTGGTTCATGCGGCAAAAGATTTTAAAGATCCGAAAAAATTCCACCATTGGGAAGTCCGCACAGATGACGGTGAAAATTTTTGGCTCTATGAGAACAACATAAACGACAAAGCGCTGTTGGCTAATTTGCGGGAATGTTTTGCCCAAAGCCGACCGGTCAATGAGCGGGTATCGTTTTTTGTTCAATATTATAGGAATCCGAATGGAGAAATCCGGCCCAAATATACCGATGTGCGCCGGTTCGGCCTTCCGGCGGCCAGCCCCTCGAACGACCCGGCTGATTCGGAGTATCGAAAAGCCGTACAGTTGTTTCAGTTGGGCAAAGCGAACGATCAAAAGGTTCTGCCGGTTTTTTTAAAGCAACTCAAAGCCAATCCGGATAAATCCATAATCGTCCACCTTTGCACAATCTATCAGCGGTCGGACGAACCCCGGAAAGCCATTGAGTTGGTTTCCCAGGATAAATTCGCCAATTATTTGACTCCAGATCAGGTATTAAACATACAATATGAAGCATACAAGAGAATGGAAGAATCTGCTCAGGCTTTGGCGGTTCAGGAAAAAATAATAAACACAACAGGAAGCCCGGAAAACAAGGCTCATCATCTTAATCTATTCATAGTTGAGCTATTCCGCGGGCAGGAGTATGAGAAGACCTTGCAATATTGCGAGATATGGTTTTCCAATGATATCCGCAAATCAATCAATCCGGTATTGGTGCCGCTCATGTATAGGCAGTTTTGTGAGATTGCGGCCCACTGCCTGGTTCGTCTGAAACACGCAGGCCAAGCCTATTCTCCCAGCCAGGCCTTCTTGAAAACCATAAAGACGGATGAGAATGCGGCGGCCATACTGGCGGAGGAACCAGACGCCCCGGAATACGCCTTCCTGGAGATGTTTTCAGAGTGGGAGTATATGGGGCGTATTTCCAAGAATCTTATGAACGAGTTGAGTCTAATCTCAGATTCCGCGACAAACCTTAATAGTTCGGAACGGAGAGAGGTGATAAACTTTGAAACCGGCGCGTTTATTGGCAAATCATACAAATCCATTGATGATTCGGCTCTTGAGATTGCCAAAAAACTTACCGGCGGCACGGCGCCCGCTCCGCGCGTTCAATATGATAACTGCATTTTTGCCGCCCGCATCCTTTATGACGTTATTTCAAATCTGAAAAAAGAGGGCTTGGAAGCGTTACAGTACCGGAAATTTGCCGAACTGGAAGCCTTCTTGTTCAAAACCCTGGCTAAAGCCATGATCAACAAGGGTGATTATTCGCTGCTCGAAAAAGAGCCGGAATTTTGCAAAACCAGGTTTTACTATACTGAAGGCATAAAATACGCGGCCGCTAACGCGGACGACAGAACCGGCGCCATTATTCGCTGCCTACTCTCCGTTTTTGTTGACCGGGCGTTCATCATCAAACCAATTCTCTCGGGGCAGGAATCCCCTATCCGGGCAATAACGAAATATTTGGACGACAACGAAAACAGCGCCAAATCCAACATCAAGCTTTTGTTGGGCGTCATGGCCCGCATCTTTGCCAACGTACCGCCGGATGAGGATGAGACTAAGAATATTCAAAAAGCCCTGACTTCGGCCGTCTCACTATCCAAGCTGCATAGAGACGTTCTTGGTGTGCTCTGCGCCGCGATCGGCGAAGCCCCCCAGAACTATTCAAATGAAAGCTTATTTCATCAAACGGTCGGCCGTTTCCGGAAAAAATATAGAGACTATGAGAACACGTTTATTAAGTTCATAAATTGGATGACCGGCAAGGCTTGTTTCAACCCCGAATTCATTGAGGAAGCCCATATAAAATTGGCGGAACTGGAATGGTTTTTCGAGTATATTGATGATTTTGATCGGGAAAACATTCGTGAATTTTTAGGCAAGGTTTTGGACTTGGCCGGGCAAGTCTATCAGGCCGGGCTATATGAAGAGCAAGAAGACTACCTGAAGCGCCTGCTGGGGTTAATAGATGAGCGGCATCGCCTGATCGTGGAAATCCCCGCCCAATATTCATATGAACACCTGTTGCCTGTTCTGGAGAAATGGCAGGAACTAGCCCGGAAGAGACTGGACGACTTGTATATTAAAAACCCCCCCGTTATAGACTGCGATATTGCCGGCGACGGCCGGGTGTGCCTTGATGACGATGATTGCGTCAACGTCAGCTTCTCTATCGCGAATAAAGCGGGGCGGCAGAAGGTGGAGTTGGCTGATGTTTTGATTGAGGACCGGGAAGGCGTCTATGGCGACACCCAGCCGGAAAACATCGGGTTGCGGACCATCAAAGGCGGTTCGGTAAAATATCTTGAGGCCAGGCTGCACATGAAAACCCCGGAGAACCTTCAGGCATTTACCGTGTACGTGAAGGTTCATTATGGTTATATTGGAGAGAACGGGGCGGAATTGAAAGGCCAGGGAGAATTCCCCCTCTCGGCCCATTTCGGCGAACAGCCTAAGGTCGATTTACCCAACCCTTACAACGTCTATGCCAATGCGGCCATTATTAAGGAAAAAAGCATGATGTTCGGGCGCGACGAGCTAATAACCGAACTCACCGAAAAATTGCGCGGCCATGGCGCGCTCCCTTTACGGCGCAAGGCGCTGATGCTTTATGGGCAGAAACGGGCCGGAAAAAGCACTGTTATACATCATTTGAGAGAAGAAATGAAAGAGGGGATGCCCGACGCTATCATTGTGAACATAGGCGATCTTTCCCTCAATGAACACGGACAGGTTTGAGGAAATATTCTATAAAATATTTTTCAACCGGCTTAAGGACGAACTCCGCGACCGCCACCTGCCATTGGCGAAAGCCCTGGAGGAATCGGAAATTCAAATTCCGTCAGATGATTCCCTCGGGGATGCCGCCGATGGCCGCTACCAAATGGGCTTGTTTTTGACCCGCATGAATAACCTGATTTCCGCGAAGGACGATTTCAAGCGTAAAACCGTCGTCATGCTGTTCGATGAATTCACCTATCTCTACATCTGGCTTAAAAAGAAATTGGTGGATGAAGAGTTCATGAAATATTTTAAGGCGATGCTCAACGAATACGACCTGGTCGCCGTTGCCGCCGCCCAGGATTACATCGGCGAATTCATCTCCGCCTACCCCAATCAATTCGGGACGACGGAGATGATCCCGATCGATTATTTGTCGGAAGAGGCGGTGCAACTAATGGTAAGAACGCCGTTCGGCAAAATAGCCGATTGGGAAGTATTCCACGGTAAAGCGGGAGACGACGCCATCAAGCGCATTATAGAGCTTACGGCCGGCAGCGCCTTTTTTACCATGATTATGCTTGACCGGCTGGTGGATTACCTTAACACCGCCAATCAGCCTTTCGTCACTCCAGCCGTGGTGGACCGGGTATTGAAGAATGAGATTCTGAGCGGCAACAATCCATTAGCGCTTGATAAATTTGAATCGCTCTACAATGACGACGGCGACATAAGCGACCCATACCGGCCGGTGCACAACCTGGTTTTGCTCTGGGCCGCCGCCCGGGCTGAAGACGGCAAAAAAGGGGCCTGGGCCCAAAAAGACATTTACATTCCGCCGGAAGTGAAAATTGTGGCCGATTTGAACAGGGACAGGCTCAGCATTATTGTGGATAAACTTGTGAAACGGGGGGTCTTGAACCGGACGACCGGCAAAGACGAATACCTCCACCGGGTAGGAATGTTCAAGGAATGGCTTTTGGGCAATTGCGGGCCGGATGTGATCAACGGCTACCATGAGAGCCTCAAACAGCAGCTTGAAGAAAAAGATAAGAAAGAGAGACCGGCATGAAGCGGACCAATGTTGATGGTGCGGCGGGCAACCCGTTCAAGACCGGGGGGATTGTAACCGGCCGGAATTTTATAGGGCGCGGCCAGATAGTGAAGAGCTGCCTGGCCAGGCTGCGCGCCGGCAACAGCTTGGCCCTCTGCGGGCTGCCCCGGATCGGCAAATCATCCCTGGCCCACAAATTGATTAATGAATTAGGCAATTCGACTGAAAAAAAACTTCTGGCCGCCTTTGAAATTCTGGGAGAAAGAACATCGTTTTTTGAGCTGTGGCGATGTGTGGCCTTGGGGCTGGAAAAGGAATTGGAAAAGAGCGGCCAGATGACCCCCGGGCAGCGGCAGTTTTTGACGGACATCATGGAGGCGGGCGAAAACTACGAAAAACTTTCGATGGCCGTGCCGGCCCTTTTTAAGGATTTGGCCAAGGGCGGACTCAAGACCATTCTGGTTCTGGACGAGTTTGACTCCGTTAAACGGGTGTTCGGCCCCGGGCCGGAGACCCTGCACCGTAATTTTCAGTTTCTGCGAGGCTTGGCCACGGATCCCGACAACGGCCTGGCCTTAATAATCGTTTCCCGCCGGAGCCTGGAAAAGCTGGAAACCGCCGCAAGCGGCGGTTCGGTTCTTCACTTGGCGGTCGATCCAAGGATGGTTATCGGTTTCGACGGCCGTGAACGGGCCGCTTTCCAGACTTATGCCAAGGAATGTGGCCTGGAATTATCCGAGGCGGAATGGGCCATGGTGGAACATCAGGCCGGCCGATCGCCATTCATGTTGTCGAAAGTGGCGGCGGCCTTGTTTGAAGCCGAAGAGGGCCGTGAGGTCAAGAGCATTCTCAAGGAGTGCGCGGCTGAACATTTTCATTATTTTCGAGAGTTGATTAAACTTATGCGGGAGGATGGCGGGAATACCCTTGAGCACATGTTTCAGATTTTTTTCGATACCCATCACGGCCTTACCCAGAACCAAATCAATGAACTGGTCCTCCAAGGTTATATCTGGAAGGCAAACGACAGAATTGAAACTCTCAGCAAGTTTTTCGAGGAATACCTCTGCCAGGAAACCAGGCATGAACTTGAAAAGGGTTTTTGGCCCCTTTATACCGAATCGCTTAAACGGCTGCGCCAGACGGTCAAGCGGAAATATGAGGAGAAATATGGCCAGAAATGGGAGGAGGCCCTGATTGAGGAAGCGAAACAAAAAGCCGCCGATCCTAAAAAATATTTTGTAAACAGAGGCACACTTAAACAATATTTGGACCAACAAGGCAAAGGCGGAGCGAGCCGCGATGATTTTATTGAACGCCTTCTCTTTCTGGACTTTATGAATATCATACTGAATTACTGGGACGATTATTTCCACAAAATTTTCACCAGTCTGACACCTGCTGAAATCAAGTCTAATTTCCAGGCCATGCAAGAAGCGCGCAATTGCATTACCCACGTCAAGACGATACCCGAATCGAAAATGAAGAGCGGCCTGCAGGCGTTCAAAAAAATTTTAAACGCCTTGAAAGCCGGGGCCGATGTTTAACCTTCATTACTTGGCTGAAAATATGACTGTCCACATCTCATTTTATAAATCTTAGTCATATTAAATGCTTTTACACAAAGCGGGTCAATATTTGACAAACGCCTCAGTCCCCGCCCGACTGGCCCGACCGGAACGGGCTTTCATGACCAAAAACCCAAAAGCCGGGGCCTTTTCCAGGCTCTTCGCCGGCCCTTGAGGCCGCCGCCTGGACGGCCGCAGCCCGCCTTCAACCGGCCAGCCTAATTCCTCTATATATTTCAGCTTGTTATCCCGCCCAACAAACCTTTTATTTCAATCGCTTTTAGGGTATAATCACACAAGCCGCCCTATGGCTTTGAACATTCTGTCTGATATAGGCGGGTCTTCGCTGGAGCCGGAGGAATACTGGAACGCAAACGAAAGGGGAGGAATTATGAAGAAATTGGCGGTTCTCATCCTGGCGGCCCTGTTCGCTTTTGGCGCAACAGGCGCGGTATATTCGACGGACGCTTGGGCAAAACCGTCGAAGTCCTCCAGCGCCAAGAAAAAATCCAAGAAAAACTCAAAAGAAAAAAAGAAAAAGACCGCCTCCAAAAAACACAAGAAAAAGGGCGGCAAGCCTAAGCAAGACGCCTGAGGCCCGCCCCAAACAGCCAAGGGCTAACCTACCGGGACCAGGGGCGCCTATAGGCCAGCAAACCAGGGCCAAGGAGGGTGAAACCGTATGCTCCGTTTCTTATCCGCCCTCATCCTGGCCTTAGCGCCGGTCGGCCCGGCTTGGCCGCAGGAGAGCCCGGGATGGACCAAGGCCGCCCCGGCGGAAGCCTTAAGCAAGACCGCAGACGCCGGCTCGGAAACGGCGGGGCAGGCCAAGGAGGCCAGGGCCGGGGCGGCCGGAAAAGTCAAAATCAAGCCAGCGGAATTCCAAGCGACCATCATCCGGGTCATTGACGGGGACTCCCTGCTCGTCCGGAAGGCCAACCGCAAGGTCCTGGAAATCCGGCTCTACGGAATAGACGCTCCCGAATGGGGGCAGGAAGGCGGGGCCGAGGCCACGGCGGCCCTGCGGCCGATCCGGGGCCGGACGGTGACAATCCGGGAGATGGACAAGGACGCCTACAGCCGGACAGTGGCCTTGGTCGGGTTGGAGGGGCAGTCCGTCAATCTGAGGCAGGCGGCCCTGGGCCACGCCTGGCATTATGCCCGGTATTGCCAAGAGCAGCCGATCTGCGGAAAGATAAAGAAGGCGGAGGCCCGGGCGCGGGAGATGAAGCGGGGGCTTTGGGCCGGGGACCCGGTCGCGCCGTGGATTTGGCGGAGGTAGCCCCTTATGATTCTTATTTTCTTGGGATTTTTGGCGCTTATTATTGCGCTTTTCGCCAATTTCACCTTAAGCGTCACAATGTTTTTCATTGTATATTTCATAGTGGATTTCATTGTTTCATGCCGGCAATCCGGCGAGGACCAGGGCGGGCCGGACCGCCAACGAAACGGCTTCTAAAAATTTCAGGCAGTTGAAGGCGGCGGACGGGGCTTTGCAAAAAGCCTAACAGCCTCATGACCACTTCAGGCCGGCGCGCCTGCGGCTTGCCGATAAAGTGTATATCTGTTGCGTCCGTTGGCTTTTGAAGCATACAAGGCCTGGTCGGCGCGTTTGATGTATTCAAGGCCGGTCTCCAGCGTCCGCACATTGCCCGTGACGATTCCAATCGACAAGGTGACAACCGGCGCCGCTTGGTTTTCCCGGTGCGGGATATTGCAGTTTCTTACGTTTTCAATGGTGCGCTCCGCAATGATGCACGCTCCGTCTTCGCGGGCATTGGGCAAAACAACCACAAATTCCTCACCGCCATAACGCGCCACAAAATCCTCTGTCCGGGTTATGCTGCCCGCAATCGCCTTGGCGACGGCTTGAAGACAAGCGTCTCCCTCCGCGTGTCCGTAGGTATCGTTGTATTTCTTAAAATAGTCCAGATCCAAAATCATAAGGCTGAGCATCCCTCCGCCGGCCCGCTTCATGGTATTGACAATTTTGTTCAAGGCTTCTTCCATATAGCGCCGGTTATAGACCCCCGTGAGCGCATCATAGTGCACTTTGCCCGCCAATTCGGCGACCTCTTCTTTTTGCGCGTGCTGCAAGCCCATCGAGGCCTTGTCGGAAATCCTGACGACCGTGCGCAACTGTTTGAGCAGAACGCCGTATTCCTTGACCAGGGTTTCAAGCATTTCGTTGTCGCCGGGCGGTTCGCCGTGAAGACCCTCCATATAGTCAAGGGCAGCCTCCAGTATTGCCTGTTCACGCGCAAATAAATCTTTCATCCCGATATCCTTTTCACCAAAAATGAAATTTAGATCCGCCGCGCTACTCGGTTATGAGATTGAAGGTCAGGTTTTTCACATCCTCTTGGAAATCCTCACCGCACTCAATGATGATTTTGTTGTTTTTTGTCGTAATCCAGTTGACTGTTATGTTCCCGCCGCAGGCCGACCTGTCCATTTCCAAGAGCATGTTCAAAAGCAGCTTGACGGTCGAGCTGTTGAAATATTTGAGTTTGCAATCAACGGTAAACGAAGGGAAATCCGTCTTCAGGTATTTCACCAGCCATTCGTTGATCTCTTGAAAGAAAGCGAAAACGTTTTCATGGTAGCTCTCGCCTTCGAGCTTCATGATTCCATGTTCCTCATCGATCAGGACATACGGCGTCATGTCGGTTTTTTCCCGTTCCAGTCTGTAGGCCATGGCATCATTCTCCATCCATTGTAACGTACATATTGAAGAATATGTACCCGTCCTCATAAGGCGTAAATGTGTATTCGATTTTGGAACTGGCCCGCCGCGCTATCTCGATCAGCCCCAGGCCCGCCCCCTTGCTGGCCGGATTGTCGTTTTCAAGGCGTGATTGCTCCTTGTGGTATTTACGCAGTTCCGCCTTGTCCAAGGTGTTCAGATAATCAATTTTTTCCTTGACCAGCGAGGCGGTTTCGCCTTTTATCACATTGCCTGTTTGCATGAAATACGCCTTGCCCCGTTTCCCTAAAATAAACGTGCCTTTCGGAATCCCGGAGTGCATTTCATCCGGCGATTCAAATTGTTCCTTTTCCGCGGAATACATCAGCATATTGTTCATCTGCTCGACAAAGACGGAAAAAACCGCTTGCGACATCTCCAGGGGCAGCTCGTCAAATTCCAGCCGCTTCTTTATTGTGCCCGCAAACCCGCCTATGCCTTCGGCCCACAGGGGTCCGCTGTACACAAGGGTTATCTTGTTTCCCCTCAGCATCTTATGATATTCCATCATGTCAAGCATGGTCGGTTCGCCCTCTCAATTAGTTTCGGCTGAAAGGCTATAAGCTCAAAATCGTCCCGTCTCGCGTTGCCGCCCCTGTACTCTTCGAAGGCCCGCCATATTTCACCAGAGATGGCGCTTAAGTTTTCGCCGTGGCTTTCAAGGATTATTCTCTCAAACCCGTCATACCCGAACGGTATCTTATCCTCGCCCCCGATTTGCTCATACAGCCCGTCCGAGGCGATGTAGAATTTGTTTTCAGGGTCGGCCGGTATGGAAATGACATTTATATCGCCCTGGCTTTTGATGGCGCCGTCGCCGACCCGTATTCTCTGTCCCTTGAACCGGGTGACCGTATCGCCGTTGCAGACAAACACGTTTGTATTTCCGGCCGATAGGCTGACGCTCCCGTCATTCGCCGCAAAGGCCACGGCCAGGTCGCAGCCGTCATTGACATTCGTGCTTTTGTCCGCGCGCA
>Ga0268262_10005410_pt1 | contig 12687 bp, 4 predicted proteins | sample TergutNc150P3_FD_190354 | JGI IMG/M metagenome (GOLD analysis project Ga0268262, IMG submission 190354) | Nasutitermes corniger P3 segment gut microbial community from laboratory colony in Florida, USA - Nc150 P3 (SPAdes) (version 2) | ecosystem: Host-associated > Arthropoda: Insects > Digestive... | reverse complement strand
TGTCCATCACCGCGCGGCAGATGCCCTCGAAGGTGGTGCCCTCATAGGCCGGGGCACGGGTTTTTGCATAAGCGGCCAAGTCCGCGAAGTCGCCCGGCATGGCGAAATTGAACAGCGCATACCCATGGTCGAACAGGGGCGCGGGGCCGAGGACTTCCCCCGTATGGGTGTCGCGCAGCAGGCCGAAGTTGCCGAAATGCCTGTCCTCGTTGCAGATCACCGCATCGAACACCAGCATACTCTTGACGGCCTCATACGCCTGTGGGCCGAGGGTCTCGTAATAGTCCAGGCAGGCTTTCAGGCCCCCGGTTCGCACCACGCGGCCAATGGGCACGAAGGAAACGTCCAGGCTCGTAAACAGCCTGCATGTGGACGCGAGGATGCCCTTCCAGTTTTCCAACTCGTAGTGCACCGCGTCCAGGCCCATGGCCTCGGCGATCTGGCAGGCGTAATACTCGCTGAAAGGTTCATTGCCCGTGTTGGCCGCGCCGGACGTGCCGCCCTTGTACAGCGTGATGCCGTCGCTTTCCACGAAGCGCCACGCCTTGGGCAAAGCGCCGTTGGTGGTCAGCTCCGGCGAGGTGGTGAACGCCCCGCCGCTCTGCCCGGCCCCGGTGTAGGCCACAAGCGCGAGAATCTCCGAAAACCTGTTTTCATAGAGGTTGTACGCCGCGAATTTCCCGTCGAAGCCCTCCGGCACAACCCAATAACAGTCGTTGAGCGACAGGCCCTTGCACACGTCGATGATGCCCTGGGTGTCGCCCTGGGCCAGCCCCAGGGTGCGCAGGATTTCATCCACGAACGCGCGGTTCTTGGGGATCACGCGCCGCCGCAGCCACGCGGCCACGCCCTCGCCGGACAGCTCCAGGTCGAGGGGGAGCAGGTGCCGCGAGGGTTCCTTCACCGAAAGTATCGTCGCGCGCAGGCCCTCGATGTCCGAGGTTTCCAGCGCGAAGCGCAGCAGCGTGGTATCGAAGATGCGCAGCTCGTATGTCTTATGCATGAAACAAATCACCTTCCTGAAAAATAGTATAGCATAGTTGAGCGCGAAAGTCTATCTTTCTTCCCGCATTTCTTTTTTTCGCTGCGGCCCGGCAGGCCCGTCGCCCTCGTCCGGCGTGTCATCCGCGAATATCACAGGCTCACGCTCGTCCATCTGGAGCGCCGCTTTCAGCTCACCCAGCCGCGCGGATTTCTCTGCCAGCTCCGCTTCCTGCGGGAAGGGCTTGTCCTTTTCGGCCAGTGCGGCGGCAAGCTGCTGTTGGGCTTCTTCAAGCTCGCGGCGGCTGCATTGAAGCTCTGCCGGAAAATCAGCCAGAGCGTTGTCGATACGGGAAATGTTACCCCGCGCGTCCGTGCCCAGGTCAATTTCACAGCGCCCCTGCCCGACGATATGCAGTTCAAACTTTTTCCACCGCATGTTCCATGAGAGTTCCAGCGCGAATCCCCGGTATGCGCCCAATGGCACAGGCTCCTTTGAAGCGCAGCCCTTACAGGCTTCGAGGATGGCGAACCCCGCGTCTTTCGGCGTGGTGTAGGTCTTGCCCTCCACCACCATGGGCGCGAAGTGCTCCGCGCTGGCAGGGGATGTATGCGCCGCAAGCGCCGCGTCCGCTTCATAGCCACGTATTTTTTGCTCTATCCTGCTGATCCGCGCGGGTAGGTACTTCATGGCGCTGTCCTGCAAGGCGTATCGTTCGCTCATAAAGCTTGATTTCAGCAGCTTCAGCCTGCTGACCTCGGCTTCCAGGGTGCACATCTCCATGATACGCTCATCGCCCGTGGCGAGGGCCTTGACCTGCGCGTAGTTGAGCACGGTTTCGTCCACGTCCTGCATGACGCGCTCCGGGCTTTTCGAGGTGAATACCTGCGAAATGAAGCGCTGCTTCGTTTCGTTGAGCTGGTACAAATAACTGTCAAACGTGCCCTCCGTCACGTAACGGAACAGGTCGATCTCGGGATTAGTGTTCCCGCGCCGCCTCCCGCGCCCTTCCCGCTGCTCCAAGTCGCGCGGCCTCCATGGGCAGTCAAGGTCGTGCATCGCTATAATCAAATCCTGGACGTTGGTGCCCGCGCCCATTTTCGACGTAGAACCCAGCAGAACGCGTACCGCGCCCGTGCGCACACGGCCAAACAGCGCCTGCTTCTGCGCCTCGTTTTTGGCCTCGTGGATGAACGCGATCTCGTCCGCCGGAACGCCCCGCAGCAGCAGCTTTTCCTTGACATCATGGTAAACGTCAAATTCGATGCCGTCCTTCGGGGTGGATAAATCCACAAAGCCAAGCTGCGTCAAACGCTTTTCGGCTGTATCCTGCCAGATACGGTGTATATTCTCCACGCACAGGTTCACTTTGCTCCCAGGTACATCCGGCAGCAGCGGATTGACCAGCCGTTGGTCGAGGGCCAGCTTGCGCCCGTCGTTCGTCACAAGGAGCATATTGTCCTGTTTTGGGTCAACCTTGCGCCTGCGGATTAAGTCCGCGCGTTCGGCCAGGCCCTGCACCATCTCCTGCTGCTGCTCGCTGGGCTTGGCCGCAACAATGTGATACGTCACCTTCGGCGTGGGCAGGTTGAGCATATCCGCGGTCTGGATGTCCGCGACTTCGCGGAACATGGACATCAATTCGGGCAGGTTATAGAACCGGGCAAAGCGCGTTTTCATGCGGAAGCCCGTGCCCTCCGGGGCCAGCTCCATGGCAGTCACCGTTTCGCCAAAAGTGGAGGCCCAGCAGTCGAAATGCTCCAGGCCGTGCTCGACAAGCGTGTCATACTGCAAATACCGCTGCATGGTGTACATTTCGGCCATGGTATTGCTGACCGGGGTGCCCGTGGCAAACACCACGCCGCGCCTGCCCGTGAGTTGATCCAGGTAGCGCGTTTTCATGAACAGGTCGCTGGCCTTTTGCGCGTCGCTCTGGCCGATGCCCGCCACATTGCGCATTTTAGTTACAATCATTAAATTCTTGTACAGGTCGGCCTCGTCCACGAACAGCAAATCCACGCCCAATTCCTCGAACGTCAACATGCCGTCTTTGCGATCCTGCTCGTTGAGTTTCTGGATTTTCACCTGGAGGGACTTGCGCGTCTTTTCCATCTGCTTAACAGTCATACGTTCGCCGCTTTGTTCCTTCATCTCGGCGATGCCGTCGGCGAGGTCGTCTACCTGCTGCTGCAAAAAGTCCTCCTGCCACTCCGTGGACATGGCCAGCTTCTCGAACTGGCTGTGGGCCATGACAATGCCGTCATAATCCCCCGTGGCAACGCGGGCGCAGAACTTTTTGCGGTTCTGCTTCTCGAAGTCGCGGGCCGTCACCATGAGCACGTTGGCGCTGGGGTACAACTGCAAGAACTCGGACGCGAACTGGCCCACGATATTGTTGGGCACAATAAACATCGCCTTGTGGCTTAACCCTAAACGCTTGCTCTCCATCGCCGCCGCAACCATGGTAAAGGTCTTGCCCGCGCCAACCACGTGCGCAAACAGCGTATTGCCGCCATAGAGGTGCCGGGCCACGCCGTTCTTCTGGTGCGCGTCCAACTGTTTTTCCGGGTTCATGCCGGGAAAGATCAAGTGCGAGCCGTCGTACTCACGGGGACGCGTGGAATTGTATAACGAGTTATATATCCCGCACAGCCGCTCGCGGCGGTAGGGGTCGGCCCATACCCAGTCCAGGAACTTTGCCTTGATGATTTCCTGCTTCCCTTGGGCGATGGCGGTTTCCTTGGGGTTCAGGACACGCTTTTCTTTCTCGCCGTCATAAACCGTATCGAACACCTTCACCGTGCGCAGGTTCAGGGTCTGCTCAATGATGTGATAGGCGCTGATGCAATCCGTTCCGTAGGTGACGCGGGCCGCGATGCTGTTCTTATCCACGCTCTTGCCCGTGATGTTCCATTCGGCGGTATACTGCGAATAATGCACCTGTATTTCCCGTTTCGCCCAATAGCCGGGTTCCAGCAGTTCAAATATGAAGTCCTGCACCACGTCGGTGGGCACCCAGGTGGCCCCCAGGCGCACGGAGATTTCCGAGGCTGTGAGGTCTTTCGGCTGGGCGGCTTCCAGGGCTTTGACATTGACTTCATATTCGGGCAGGACGGCGGTGGCCTCCCTTGCCTGCGCCAGCTTTTCACGCACATTGCCGGAAAGATATTCATCCGCGGTGACGTAGCGGATGGGGTCACTGTTCGGTACACGGAAGATCGCCCCCTCCAGGTCGGCGATCAGCCGCTCACGATTCAGCCCGGACAACTGCTCCATGAAGTCCAAATCTACACGCGCTTTTTCCGCGATGGAAACGGTAAGCGCCTCGGCGGCGGTGTCCACGTGGGTGATGGGCGTGTAGGCCCGGATGGTACGCTTGGTGAACATGTCCGCTTTGCGTTCCAGGTTGCCGTCCTTGTCCAAAACCTCCAGGGAGCCGAGCAGCGGGTAGCTGTCGTCGTCGCGGAACACCGAGGCGTTGGCGCGGTCGCTGAGCAGGCCGTATTTCGCGGTGAACGTGTCATAGAGCCTGTTTAGCCGGGCCTGCTCCCGCTGGATGATGTCGTCCGGCGCGTTCTCTGTCTGCCATTCGATCAATCGGCGGGCACAGTCGCGGATGCCGATCATGCCTTTCACGCGGCTTTGGGCCGTAGCGCTCAGCTCCTGCGGCAGCATAATGGAATTTTCGCGGTAGTACACGCCGCCGTTGTGTACGGTGTAACTGAAATTGCGCACGGACGGGTCGGCGGGGATGGCCCCCTCCGTTTCCTGCTGGTCGCCGCGCTCGTAGTCCGCGATCTCCGCGTGGATGTTCTGGACGGCCTCGCCCAGCAGGTCGGCCAGGTCGCGGCCGGGGAAGGGGCGGCATGTGGTATCGTGACCGTACTGGGTGCTTTCCGTGGTCATTTCGCCAAGCATCATTTCAGGATGATCCATGAAGTAGCTGTTGACCGCGATGCCGTCCTCCGTCTGCCCCAGGCTCACCCAATCGGGAGCGACTTCCAGCGCCCGGTCGCGCTTCTGCAAAAAGATGATGTCCGTGGTGACTTCCGTGCCCGCGTTGGCCTTGAACGCATTGTTGGGCAGGCGTATGGCCCCCAGCAGCTCGGCGCGCTGGGCGATATATTTACGCACGGCGGGGTCTTTCTTATCCATGGTATATTTCGACGTGATAAACGCAACAACGCCGCCCGGACGCACCTTGTCCAGGGTCTTGGCAAAGAAGTAGTCATGAATGCTGAATTTGTGCCTGTCATAACGGCGGTCTGATACGGAATACTCCCCGAACGGCACATTCCCTACAGCCAGGTCGAAGAAGCTGTCGGGCAGTTCGGCGCTCTCGAAGCCCTGCACGGCGATGTTCACGTTCTGGTAGAGCTGTTGCGCGATCCGGCCCGTGATGGGGTCAAGCTCAATGCCGTACAGCTTGCTGGCACTCATGCTCTCCGGCACCAGGCCGAAGAAGTTACCGATACCACAGGAGGGTTCCAAGATGTTCCCCGCAGTAAAGCCCATGTATTCGATGGCCTTATACATGGCCCTAATGACCGTGGGCGATGTGTAGTGGGCATTGAGGGTGCTGGCACGGGCTGCGGCAAATTCCTCGGGGGACAGCAGGGCGTTGAGTTCAAGATATTCGGTTTCCCATTGTTTATTGTCCGGGTCGAACGCCTGTGCTAGACCGCCCCAACCTACGTAACGGGAAAGAACCCCTTGTTCCTCTGGTGTGGCAAGGCGCTGGTCAAACTCCAAATCCTTCAGCAAGCTGATGGCATCCGCGTTCATGCGGAACTTCGCTTTGGCCCCGCCGTGGCCCATGTTGTCGTCAGTGATGCGGAAGTTATGGCGGGAATCCTCCGGCTGGGGGATGTGCACTTTCCGTATTTCGATCTCGCCGGGGAAAACCACGCCGCTGTGCCGCAGGCGGCGCGGGGCCTTGGGGCCAATCGCGGGCGTCGTCACAACAAACTCGGTGCCGCCGATTTTCTCCACGTGCTGATTCGGCGCAAGGTCGGGGGGAGGTACGGGCGGGTCGTTTTCGTGCTCGATCAGCCAGCGGATGCTCTCGGCGGGTTCCTCGCGGAAGATGGGCATCCCGCTTTCATACAGAGCCAAGTCCAGCAGCGACACCTTGCCGTTGGCGGGGTCTATGCCGTCTACGCGGAAACGGCGGCCCTCGAACACAACTTCATGCCCGACCATGGTCTGGGGGTCGAAAACATCTTCTTCCTCGGGCGCGGGAGGGACAGAGGGATGCTCCGGCGCGTTGTCCTCTTTGTGGATTTTTTCGCTCAAAGGCTCAAAATCCCCAATATCCAATGCTTCCCGCCAGTTGTCCCACGGGACGCCGGAAAACCACGCATAAGCTTGTTGATCTTCCAACGCGTTTATCTGGCTGACAAGCACATTTGCGGCAACGCCGACGCGATGGGACATATTGCGCCATGTTTTCCAGAATCCCGCCGCTTCTTTGATTTTTTCGTAATCCGGGTGTTCAAGCATCAACTCAACTTTGCGGTCAAGCTCGGCTTCAACAGCCAATAAAGATTGCGGGGGGGTATGCTCTGCCTCATGGGGTTCGGCTGGCAAATCATCGCCGGATGGTTCGGCGGGGCGCTCCGGCGCTTCACCGGGGCCGGGCTGGGGCTGCGGCGCTGGAGCCGTTTCTTTTTCAGCGGGTAAAACAATTCCGTGCTCCCGCGCGTAGCGTTCAGCCAGCGTCACCTCCCCGTTGATATATTGGACGCTGCCGTCCTCCGCGTAAACCAGCTCCAGCTCGTCGTCCTCGAAGCGCACGTTCATCAGCTCGCGGCGGTAGCCCTGATCGCGGATGTTGCGGAACCACTGCGCCGTGAACGAGTTCAACTGGCGCTCCAGCGCGTGGTTGATCCCGCCGTTGTCGCCCTCCACCTGCTGGAAAATGCCCAGGTTGCCCTGCTGGAACGTCCTTGCCGAGAGGGTTCTGGATTCACGGTCAAAGACAAATTCCATGTCCGGGTCGGCTATGACATCACCATTTTGCGTATATTGATGGGCAATGGCCAGACGGTTATCGCTCAGTCGATCGATGAAAAGCGGCATCATTCCCGCGCCCGCCGTGAGGTGCAGGTAATCCGCTTCGCCGCTGAGGATTTCGGGGGCAAGCTCGCTGAGGAAGCGAAAATTGCGCTGCTCGGTAGTCGCGCGTTTGGCCGGGGGCCTTAAAACACGCTGTATCGCCCGCTTTGTCTGTGTGTATGTCCTGTCGAAAACATAGTCGCACATGCGCTGCCGGAAGCCGGGCGCGTCATGGAATAGCTTGTAAAGCTCCATATTTTCCGCGCCCAGGTGCAGCGCCGCGCGGTCTACGGCGGCGTCGCATTCGATGCGGGCATTTTCCGCGTCGGCGTTTGCGTAGGCGTTGAGGTAGGGTTCATCCCGCAGCACCCGTTGTATAAACAAAATGGAATACTCGTTGAACGCGTCGCGCTCGGTGCGCTTGAAGATGTCCGCTTCGGGTTCCGGCTCGTCCTCCGAAAGGTACTCCATTTCTATGAAGCCCGCTATGGCCTCAGCCCCGCCATGCTCGCCACGGGCACGATAATCCTCCAGCCCGTCGGCAATCAATTCTTCCGACACAACGAAGCCGCGCAGGTACAGTTCCTCGCGCACCTGCTCTGGCAGCGGCGGCCGCTGCGCCCATTCCGGCGCGTCCTGGCGACGCTCATGCTGCTCCAACTGATTTTCGCGGTCAACCACTACGTCCTGATACGTGCGCTGAAACAAATCCTCGTCAAGCCAGTTTTGAAATTCCGGCAGGCCCAGGGCCTCCATCAGGCCGGGATAAGCGTCAGCATCCAAAGAGGCGGTGAATACCCAATTATGAATCTGGTCATACGCAACTTCCGCATAGCTGTCGCTGTCGCGCAGGTAGGAGAAAATGTCGCTGACGCGCAGATCTTCCAGCAGCAGCGGCAAATACTTTTTATAGAGAATCCGGGGCGTTTCGGGATTTGTGGCTTGTTCCGGCGTATCTACCAGTACCAGAAAGCGGTTGTTGTGCGGGCTTTCCCGCAGTTGGCGCTCAAACTCGCCGCGCGGCAGTTCCTCTCCCGAAAGCGGGAACTCCGGGTTTGCCAGCCGCACTACACGCTCGTCCGCATAGGCGATACTGCGCTGCCCCCCGTCGATATACACCGAATCGCCAGATTGGTACACGTACTGCCGTGGGTGCAGTTCGATCAGTTCCAGCCCAAAGCGCCAGGCGTTGGCGCGGGTGAAAACGTCCGCAGTCCCGCCCTGGATAGCGGCGAGGGCCTCCATCAACCGCTGCGTCTGCCGAGGATTCCGCAACAGGGTATCAATCCGTTGCGTGTCAACCGCTTCGGCCAGTTCCGGCAGGCCGTGGCCGCCCAAAAAAGCTTTTTCATAGCGTTCCAGCCCGTCAAGAAAATCCGCGAGCCGCAGGGCCAGGGTATCTCGCTTTTCTTCGGGCGGTAAATCCGCGGCGGCGCTTATAAACTCCCGCTTTTGCCGCTGAACCGCCAAAGCATCTAAGTGTTCCAGATAATCCGGGTAATGCTCCTGCTCGAAGGGCGTTAAAAAGCGGTCGAGCGCAATGAGGTCGCGTACCCTCTGTGCAACCTTGGGCCAGGGAACCCTATGTTCCTCGTCCGGGTGAAGCAAGCTGCCCTTGCGAAACAGCAGGCCCTTGCCGTCGGTAGCTACCCGAAATTCGCTGCCGCCCTGCTGCGAGTGCCCGCCGATGCCGTATTCTTTTTTCAGGAAAGCCGCATTTTCCTCCGGCGTATGCGGTTCCTGAAAGTGTTTATAAATGCGGTATTTCCCATCTGCGTAGCTGCTGCCGTGCGTCAGTTCCCGGTCGAGTTCCTCCACGGGTACGGAAAAAGCGGCGGCCTTTGCGGCCTCCGCTTCCTCTATTTTCGCTATCTGTTCCTCCGGCGTGGCGAACAGGCTTAGCTGTAAATAAGCTCCTGCCTCACCAGTTCCTCCGCTTTCTGCCGGATGTTGCCCATCCGTCCTACCCACAGCATTTGGTCGCTGGCCTTGAGCGCTTCGTCCACGCCCTCGGCCTCGGCCATCTGCCGGGTCAGCAGGTCGAACCGCGCCGCCGCCGTTTCCTGCATCTCCAGCAAGTGCGGCCACAGGGTGAGTTGGGTCATCATGTGCATGTGCAGCGCGCTCTTGTGCTCCTTCAGGTAGTTCAGCCGCGCCCGGCCCCAGCGGTTCAGCTCGCCCTCCGGCTGCGGGGGCAGGGCCAGGTTCGGGATGTTGTAGCCGTTCACTTGGGTGTAGGTCAGATTGTCCATGGTTGTCCGTCCTTTCTTCTGCTGGTATAGTTTGAGTATACACGGACTGCGTATCATTTGCAAATGTGCGAAAAGAATTTTTTTGCAGCGGTATCACTGCGGCGGCGATCTCCCGCAGGCCCATCTCGGCGATGTCGCCGGTGGCCGCACCCAGCAGGTTCACCAGTTCGGGGGTATTGAAGCGATGAACCCAGCTCATGTCAAGCGCGTCCGGCTCTATGCCGCAGCGGGAGAGCAGCATATACGCCACGCCGCAAAGCACGGCCTGACGGTACAGGGACTGGTCAAAGGATTCATCCAGCCCGGCAAGCTGCTCGGAATAGTCGGGCAGGTTGTCCTCCACCAGCGCCGAAGCCGCCGCCATCAGCGCTTCCTCCAAGGTTTCCGCTTCCGTTTCGCCGTCAGACGGCCCATAGCTGTTCCTGAGCGTTTCCATCACGTCCGGCACGGCTTCCGGCGTGATCTCCCACAGAGGCACGGGCCGGGCGAACAGGGTTTCGTAGGTGTCCGCGATGTCGAAGTAGTATTTCAGCCGGGGCTTGGCGGCGCTGCGGTCGAACACGGCGATGCCCGTGCTCCCCGCGTTCACCCAGCGGCCAAACAGCTCGTTCCATCGTTCCAGTTCGAGGACGGCGGCGGCGCTGGGCCGCTGGGCGTAGACAAGCATTTGCTCGTCGAAGGGGAGTTTATAGTTCCGGGCGGCGGCCCGCAGAAAGGCCGTCCATTCGGCGGGGGACTGCGTGACGTGTTCAAGCTGATGGTTGTATGCGTCCTTGATGATTTGCAGCTTGCTTGCCATCAGCGATCCTCCTTGTCCCTGGACTTACGCTGGGGAGGCTCGAGCGCTGGGGCTAGCGGTATCACGCGCTGTGGTTCCTCACGCACATCGCCGCTCAGGTGGACGGCGACGCGGGCGATATAGTTCGCGGCGGCATCCTGTTCATTTTCGCAATAATGGCCCCAATAATAGTCCCGTCCACCCCTGTCCGTCCGAAACATCCAGCAGACAGAACCAGCCGTGGGATGGGTGGCAATGGCGAACCCGCGTTGGTCGTCAAAGGTAATCGCCCGCGTGATCTCGTAGCCCTCCACCGCCTCGCCGTTCTCAGGCTGACCCGGCAGGGCGAAGCGCTCCGCGCCCACGGCATCGTACAACTCGCGTACACGGTCTGTAAACCCGTCAATCTGCACTGGATGGTCGTTCATATACACGTCCTCAAACGCCTTTTCAGGGAAGGAGATTTCCCGCGCCCACCGCTTATTCGCCTTTGAATAGCGCCCGTCATAGTCGGCCCGCTGGATCACACGCGCCAGCACCGCGATTACACGCGGGAAGCCGTATTGCTGTACTACCGTCATGACGGCGATGTCCAGGTTGTAGTGGTGCAGCGAATGGCAGGAGCCGTTGATCGCCTCGCCGATGGCGCTGGCGCAGTCGTTGTGGAGGTCGCGGCTCTCGAAATAGAGCGTTCTTTCCCCGCGCTCGTTCGCCTCCTGCGGCGGGTAGGGGTATATGAGCTTGGCGGGGTCAGTCTGGCCCGCTGTGGCCTCATACATGGCGGCGAACAGCTCCCGGCAGAATTGTTTTTCCTCGGGGGACAGTTCTTCCCCCAATTGCTCATTCAGGAATCCTCCGCACACAGCAAGGGCCGTATCCGTGTCGCGCATCGAAACAACGGCCTGCCAGTAATCCGCGCCTGTTTTATAATCCATTATCGTGTCTCCTTGTCTTTTTGGTGTTTCATATATTTTCGCGGCTCTCCGTTCTGGTCGTACTGCCACGGCCGGGCACAGGGCTGGTCAAAGCCGTGCAGGCAGCCCATAAGCATAGCCTTTTCCTGCGCTCTGGTCACGCCCATGGCCTCATTCAGGTCGTTGGCAATACGCCGCCGCGTCTCGACGGGACCATCGGAATGAAACGGCTGGATATGTGGCCGCTCCTGTTGCAGGGCGACAAGCTCGCCGCTCTCGGGCAGGATGCTGAAGCAATGGTCGGGCAGCTTGTGCTTCCCCGCCAGCTCCGGCAGCAAAAATGAATTGTCGTAGGCATAGATTGTAATATCATATCCACAACGTTCCGCGATGCGGCAGCAGACGCAGTAGGTATAGCCGGGGGTCTGGATTTTGAAGCCCTTGCCGCCGTGCGCAAGGGCTTGCGCGTGTTCCAGAAAATCCGACAGCGCCGGGCAGCTATGGAGGATACCGTTGTTGCCGCGCAATTCATGAAACAAGGCAAACAGCTCACACCGAAAAGCTGGGCTATCGAGGCTTTTTCTTTCCTGGCACCACATGCGGCAGAAATTGTCCATGCTCAGTTCGGCGCGGAAGATGCCCACCGCGCCGAAGCCCATAAAACGATCCTCAAGGGGCAACTGCGAGAATAGCCGCGCCTCATTTTCTTCAAACGGATGAATCTCAAACACCGTCCTCAAAGCCTCGCTTTCCATTCAGGTATTTTTCAAAGGTCACGCTGCGGAAGATCGCCTTGTGGTTGCACCACCGTTGCAGGTGCTGGCACAGCTTGAAATGCCGCAGGGCTTCCGGGGTATGCCGCTCCTGTACGCCGGGCAGCCAGCGGCCCCGCTCGTCCACGAAGCGGTGCTTGCCGTAGAGCATGACATAGGGGTCAAAGCCGAGCCGCAAAAGGGACTGGATGCGATGCATGTCCTCCGCGTGGCTGCTCCAATAGTTCACCAATACATACACGCGCCGTTGGCGGTAGCTGCGCCCGGTGTCGTGGTTGGCGAAGAATTGAAAGTGCCCGGTCAAATCCTCTCTCGGATCGTCCCAGGCGAAGTGCAGCATTTTGATCTGTATATCCAGCAGCAGGGGCATGACGTCCCTGCACAATCGGATGTCCAGGCCCTGCGTGAAGTCCACGCGCGCGCCGCTGGTCGCCAGTTGCAATAACAGGCGTTCCCTGTCTGGGCAGGCCAGCAGGTTGGGGTCGAGCAGCTTGATTATTTTCTGTCCCCGGTAAAATCCGTCCAGGTCTGCCACTTGCCGGGAGGCCCGGCCCTCCTTTTCGCTGACGATGCAGAACGGGCAGGCCCTGGGGCAGCCGCGCGTCAAAAAGCCGTATGCTTCATGGTATTGCGGATAGAGATCATAGTCCGGGCACGTGTGCTCTATTTCCGCTGGCAGTTTGTTTTGCAGGCAATACCCCGTGCCGCCATGGACGACTTCGTCCGCGAGGATGTGCGCTTCATAGGCGGGGCTTTCCGTGAAAACCTTGCTGATATACGCCCGGTCGTAGCGCTTCTCCGGCCGGTGCCATTCCACGGCATCGCCAGCGGCCTTGTGCCACGCGGAGAGCTTCATTAAGGCAAGGTTGGGGAAGCGGGTGCCGTCTGCGTCAACGAGGGCTATGTTCATGGCTGTGCGCCTCGCTTCTTT
>Ga0268262_10005409_pt1 | contig 12688 bp, 10 predicted proteins | sample TergutNc150P3_FD_190354 | JGI IMG/M metagenome (GOLD analysis project Ga0268262, IMG submission 190354) | Nasutitermes corniger P3 segment gut microbial community from laboratory colony in Florida, USA - Nc150 P3 (SPAdes) (version 2) | ecosystem: Host-associated > Arthropoda: Insects >... | reverse complement strand
CTTTACGCACCACGTCCAGCAATGTAGCGCGGCTTTTATAGGAAGCGCCAATGTCAAGAAAAGTCAGCTCGTCCGCGCCTTCTTCGTTGTAGCGATGCGCCAGTTCTCTGGGGTCTCCCGCGTCCTGGATACCCTTGAATTTAACGCCCTTCACTACCCTGCCGTCGTCAACATCAAGACAGGGAATTATCCGTTTGGCCTGCATTTTCTATCCCTCCGCCCAATTACGCAGAAGGGCAAGACCCGCCGCGCCGGATTTTTCCGGGTGGAATTGTACCGCCGCCAGCGCGCCGCGTTCCACCGCGCAGCAATAACGAACATAATACTCGGTATGCGCCGCGCTCACTGAATCGTCCGCCGGGTCGGCGTAGTATGAATGTATATAATAAAAAAAACTATTGTCAGGGATACCCTTAAACATTATTGAATGGGGCTGCACGCCGGTTTGGTTCCAGCCAATCTGGGGAATTTTTCGACCGGGAAAACGGCGTACCGTTCCGGAAATTACGGAAAGGCCGTTCACACCCGGCGCCTCATCAGATGTCTGAAACAGCAACTGCAAGCCGATACAGATTCCCAAAAAGGGCTTGTCCGCTTTTATCCATTCCTTTATCGCTTGCGCATAACCTGATTGGTTTATCGACGCCATTGCCGTCGCGAAATGGCCGTCACCGGGAAAGATGATTTTGTCAAATGGCGAAGAGGAAACGGAAAGCTCATCCGGTCCGGCGGCAAAACGGGCGGGAACAGAAAGCCGCTTGAGGGCGTTCATCACCGACCCGAGATTTCCCGCGCCGTAATCAATTACGCCTATCATACTTTTCTCTCCGTGTTTCCCGTCGTGCACATGGAAGTATCCAGGAAGAATTTTTTACCACGGAGTACACGGAGGAAGAAAAAGTTATCGTATCAAAACTCCGTGGTAAATTTTCTTCATTTTACCTGATTATACTATAACTCCCTTGGTAGAAGGAATCATATCCTGCGCGCGCTCGTCAATTTCGCAGGCGGAGCGGAGCGCCCTTGCCGCCGCCTTGAATAAAGCCTCTATTTTGTGATGATCGCTTCTGCCCCGGATAATTTCCAGATGCAGATTACAGCCTGCCGCGCTTGCGAAACCCTGCCAAAAATCCTCGATTACATCGGTTTGAAACTTGTATTCCTTTCCGCCTTCTGTTGAAATCAACGGAGAGGCTGAAAGTTGGCCGTCAAAGTACAGGAAGGGGCGGCCTGAAATATCCACGGCGGCGCGGGCAAGGGTTTCATCCATGGGAAAAAGGCAGCTTCCGCTGCGCCTGATTCCTCTTTTTTCACCTAAGGCCCGCGCAAAACACTGGCCCAAAACAATGCCGGTATCCTCTGTCAGATGGTGTTGATCAACTTCAAGATCACCCGATGCCGTAATTTCCAGATCAAACAAACCGTGGCGGGCAAAAGTATTGAGCATATGGGTCATAAAGCCGATGGGGTAAACAAGACTTGCCGTACCTTTTCCGTCAAGGTTCAGCTTTATTTTTATATCTGTTTCCTTTGTTTTTCTGGTAACTTCAGCTATACGCGGCATAATGTTCCTAAAAATCCAGCATCTAAATCATAGATGCTGGACTGCGGCAATGCAATTATTCTTTTATTCTTTCAGACCGCCCATAGTGATACCCGAAATGATAAACCGCGACATGAAAGCATAAAATACCATAATCGGTATCAGTGAAATGGCAATTCCCAGATAAATAGCGCCATATTCGGCACGGTAAATATTACCCCGTAGACTCTGAACCAGCATGGGCAAAGTATATTTTTTGTCGCTGGAAAGCAATATAAACGGCGTAATAAAGTTATTCCACGAACCTACAAAAGTAAAAATCGACTGGGCCGCAAGCGCGGGAAGTATAATCGGAAGAATAATAATATTGAATATCCGGTACTCACTGGCACCCTCAATCCGCGCCGCATCAATAAGTTCAACGGAAAGGGCGGACATCATGTACTGCCGGAGAAACAACACCGTTCCCGCAGCGGCAATACTCGGAATAATAAGGGGAATATAACTGTCACGGAGTCTCAACCGGGATATAAATTGAAAAAACCCGATAATAGAAAGCGTAGTAGGCAGCATTATTATGATAAGGATAACCGTCCATAGCGCAGTTCTCCCCTTAAACCGGTAGACATGCAAGCCGTAGGCGGTCATCGCCGAAAAGTAGACGCTTAATACCGTAGTGCTGATAGAAAGAAAAGCGCTGTTGCCAAATCCCTGCCAAATCTGAAAACCACGTCCGGTTAATATCTTCCAGTTGAACATGGCATTACCACCGGGAATCAGAGATAATCCCAAATTGATCTGCTCGGTAGAACGGGTGGCATTAATTAACAGCAGATAAATCGGCACTATCGCAATAACACCCAGTACAATCATAGCAATATGAATAAAATAATGTCTGCCAAAAAAACTGTCGCTGGTCGATGCCATCACTTGCCTCCTTTCCGTTTTCTAAGTTCACTACGATCCTGCAGGAAGAAAAATATTAAAAGAGCCAGTATAATAGTGACAATAAATATACCTATGGAAATGGCGGCGCCATACGCATAGTCGTTAGCGCCCCTCGTAAAAGCCATATTGTATTGATATACCGTTGTAGTCCGAATCTTGTAATTGGGAGCGCCTAACATATCGGTAAGCAGGAAGGGAATATCAAACATCTGCATACCGCCAATCGCCGAAGTAACCAGAATGTAGAGCATTATGGGGCGGAGCAAAGGCAGAGTTATGTACCAGGTGGTTTGGCGGCTATTGGCGCCGTCAATCACCGCGGATTCATACAGTGATGGGGAGATAGTGGTAATACCTGCCATAAGTATAATCATCGTATAACCATACCACATCCACCACTGGATAAAGGATACTAAACCCCGTGAAAATGCTACGCTGCGAAAAAAGTTAAAGGCTTCTCGTATAGATTCTCCGGTAATTGGATCAATTTTTGTCGCTTCAATACCTAATGAACGCAGAAATTGATTTGCCGGAGCGCTGACATGCGCGTTGTAACCGAAAATACTGCGGAAAAGCAAGGCTACCGATACGGCAGTCAGCAGATTGGGCATATAAATAATTGCCCGAAATAAGCTCTTACCGGCCAGATTGAGCCGGACATCGGAAAGCCAGATGGAAAGCAACAGAGCAAGCCCCAACTGGGGAATAAAATTAACCGTCCATATAATAAAGGTATTTCCCAGGGCACCCCAGAAATACGTATCCTTAACCAGTTTTATAAAATTTGCAGGACCGATAAAATTGAAATCACTCCGCAAACCCTTCAAATCGGTAAAACTCAGGATAAATGTGTACAATGTCGGCCACAGGTTAAAAACACAGAACACAATTATAAAGGGTGCAACAAAAAAATACCCCCAACGGTTTGTTCTGGTCTCATGACCAATGATCTTCCTTTTAATTTGCAGTTTATTTTCAGGCTCCTTAACCTTCTTTTCAACTTGCGATGGTTTACTTTCAGATTTCTTTACTTTTGTACTCATCGGTCCTCCTGTAAAAAAGGGCGCGGATAAAAAAACCCGCGCCCTTTGTCGAGAATCAGTCTCTAATAGTCTACTCCGCTACTACAGTCCAAACTGAGATTCCGCCTGCGCCCTGAAATCAGCCAGAGCTTTGGCTTTGGTTTTTTCGCCGTTTACAAAAGCAGCCATCGCTTCACCAAAGATTGCTTCAATGGCTTCGTCAGTTCCCTGAAGCAGTTTGCCATTAACGCCTTTGGCCATCTCGGCAAATTCAGCGTAATGATTCTGTCCGCCCAGGAAAGGCTCGCTGTAGCTGTCTTTAATTTTGTTGATAACGTTGATGTTGCTCACCATATCGCCGGTGTCTTTGGCCCAAGCTTCAAGGAAAGCATCATCGGTGGTTACATAACGAATAAACTCTTTGGCCGCGGCCACGTTCTTGGTGCCTTTATAGGCGCCAACCCAGGTGCCGCCCCAGCGGTAGGGAGAGGGACCCTGAACCATAGCCCAGTCACCCGATGTATCGGGGGCATTGGTCTTGAGTACATAGTGGAGACCCCAAGTGGGGAGGAAGTAGGAGAATACTTCCACCGGTTTTCCGGATTCGTCTTTCAGTTCACCTTTCATACCGGCAAACCAGCCTTCTGACCACTGACCTACTCTGCCTTCCCAACGGTTGTCATGCAGAGTCTTGCAAATGTCCAGATACTGTTCCATGGCCGGATCAATTACCAGTTTACCATTCACGATCCAGGGATCTTTCCGGGCGGACATGAACGAATTGAACAAATCGCCCAGCGCAGAAACTACTACGCAGGAACCGCCGGATTTATCCTTGAGCAGCTTTGCAGTCTCAAGGAATTTGTTGAAGTTAGTAAAATAGGTTTGCACGGTTTTAGGATCATCGGTCCCAAAGTATTTCTTTGCAAGACTGCGGCGATAGAACAGAGCGCCGGGGCAGGCCTGCCATGACATACCGTACACTTTGCCATTATAGGAGCCGACTTCTACCGGATAGGAAAGCAGTTTGCTCTTGTTGGCTTCGTAAATATCGGTGATGTCCAGAAGAAGACCGGATTCTACGTATTTGCGAACAAAAGCGGATTCCAGAGCAATAATGTCCGGAGCTCCCTGACCGCTCGCCAAAACCGGGTCTATTTTAGCCTGGAACTGATCCGAAGGTGTCTGGGAATATTCAACCTCTACCCCAGGATGGGTCGCTTTGAAACCCCAGGATCCATTATTGGTCATATTAGCCAATTCATCCGTAAACGACCAAATAACCAATTTACCAGCCGCCGCCTTGCTTCCCGCCTGGGCACCTTCTTTCTTTGAACAGCCGCTTAACAGGATAAGGGCTACTCCCGTAATGAGAAGAAATTTTTTCATACTCTTTCCTCCAAATGATTTGTTTTCCCAGACCTTTTTTGACCTCTGGGTTTTCTCGGTCATTATATCATAGGGCACAAAATGTTGCAAGTACAAAAAACGTAAAAAAATCAAATTTTGTGAAACCCCTCATTATTTGTTCTTTTTCCTCGTATAGGTGAATTCTCCTAATAAATTTCACCTATACAATCTATCGCACCGCCTTGCGCAACTCATATTCTACAATATCAAGAGCACCCATCTTTTTCAAGCGAGGAATAATACCGGGAACTTCATGCCGCTGTACGGCAATTTTAACCGCAAAACCTCCGTCGCCAAACAAGGGGGAAATAGTAGGACTGCGCATGGCCGGCAGACCTTTGACCACCGCGTCAAAACAATCTTCCGGTATGTTCATTTCCAGCATGACCCGGTCACGACCGTTGAGAACCGCCTGAAACAACATGGCAAGCTCCTCAATACGGTTCCGTTTTTGCGGGTCGGCCAGAGCAGCATGAGAAGCGACAAAGCGGGTGGATGATTCCAGCAGTGTGTCGATGATGATAAGGCCGTTGTCCCGCAAGGTTTGTCCCGATGAAGTATTGTCGATGACCATGTCGGCGTCATCAGGAGGAAAAACTTCCGTTGCGCCGTAGGTGCGGAGAATCCGGTACTGATAAGAACCGGCGTCAAGCCAGCGTTTTGCAAGATTCACATATTCGGTAGCCACCACGAGTTTTTTGGAACGGAGGATTTCATTGTCAAGAAGCTGAGGAACTGCCGCTACAATCTTTACACGGTCCAGGCCAAGATCAATGATTTCTTCCACATCGGCGCCGCTTTCATGTATCCAGTCAATGCCGGTAAAACCCGCATCGTGGCTGCCCAGTTCCAGAAGTTCGCCAACGTTCTGCGGCTTCATAATCTTTGCGTCAATCCAGTCTACGCCCAGCGAAGGCCGGTAGGTCCGGTCGGCCAGGGCAATGGGGAAACCTGCCTCGGCAAACAGGCGGGCCACGCCGTCAAATATCCTTCCTTTGGGAATAAGTATTCTCAGTTTGTCGCTCATGGGCTTACTGTAGCATAAAACGGGGACTAGGGACTAGGGACTGGGGATCAGGGACTAGGGTTTTTGTTAGAAAGCATTGCGTGTTTCTTTCACGTTGGGATTACGAACAACAATCCCCAGTCCCTATTCCCCAGTCCCCAGTCCCTTTTCTCCTTTGGTAAATTTTTCGAAGCGGCCGTTCTGACGGTAACTCCACCAGGCGGTTTCCGAAAAAATAACATGATCAAGAAAATGCAGGCCCAGAATTTCCGATGCCTTGAGAAGACGGTCAGTAATCTCATCGTCTTCGGGAGAGGGAAAAAGATGGCCTGAAGGATGGTTATGTGCAACGGCAAAAGCGGCGGCGCGATCCTGAATAAGGTCGGCAAAAACTTCGCGCGGGTGGACAATGGTCCGGTTCACCAGGCCGATAGTCACCACCCGAACAGCCATTACTTCATGCGCGCCATTCAGGGACAGGCTGATAAAACGCTCTTGTTTCCGGTCGGCATTGTGCCGCACCAGGGAAAAAATTTCATGGGGACGTTTGATAACAGAACCAGCCGCGCCCCAGCGCCGCCTGCCGAATTCCAGCATGGCCGCCACGGCGCACGCCTTTGAACTGCCCATGCCGGAAAGTTTGGAAATTTCCTGTACAGAAGGAATTTCTCTGTTCCGGTCAAGCAGACCGAGAAGGTCTTCCGCCAGTTCAGACACGTTCTTCCCCTTAATTCCCGTATTTAAAAGCACCGCCAAAAGATCGGCATCGGAAAGAGATGCCGGCCCCTTGTTGATTATGCGTTCACGAGGCCGCTGTTCGGGAAATAAATCAAGGGGGCCTTTGCGGATTTTTCGCTTCTTTTCCCGGCATTTTTCCTGCATTTCAGCAGAACAATCAGAATAACTGATGTCGCTCATACTAATAATAGGGTGAAATTCTGCATTTTGCTTTAGTCAAAAATTGAAATAATTCAGAAATGTATGCCTGAAAATAAAGTAACGAGGGGTGCCCGGGTAACCATAGCGCACTCGGATGTATTCAATAAATAAGAATTAACCACGGAGGTCACGGAGTTTTGATACGAAAATCATCCTTTTTTCCGTGAAACGCGTACCAATTCAAAACTGAAATTTTGAAAAAACTTTATTTCTTCCTATTAAACACACCCAATAAGCGGGAAAAGACGCTTTTTTTGGCGGGGGCGCCGGATTCCGGCTGTTGCTGCGGAAGGTTGACGTTTTCCGGCTTTTGCGGCGCGGTCTGCGTTCTGCCGGACTTTTTCCTGCCTGCCTGTTTGTCGTGCCGGTGGGAAGCGTGCGCCCCGGAATCGTACTTTCGTTTATACAAAACCATTCGTTCTTCAAAACTCATGCGGGAAAGATCTTGTGTATTCTGCTGATGATCCTGCTGTTGAACTTGCCGGCGGTTCTCGCCCTTTTTGCCATCCTGAACTGCATCGTTTTTGAGAGCAGGGCCTTGCCCCCGGCCTTGACGGAGGCCTTCCTGCAGCCTGCCGCCGGCCTTACCATGCGGGTGAATCCCGTGGCTTTTGCCGCCGCCGCCTTCGCTGCGGCTTTCAGTCCGGTGAAAACCGGGCCGGGCGGCTTTTACGCCGCTACCATGCGCGCCATGCGCAATATGCGGATGACGCTTCTCGCCGCTATCCTCATAAAATTCGGTACGAATCTGCTGTCCGGCGCTCTTGTCCACAGCATGAAGCTCCGGCGCGGTAATTTCCGAGGGAATCTTTTTGCCGATATAGCGTTCAATAGCGGGCAGTTCGTACACATCCTGTTCGCTCGCCAGAGTGACAGCCCTGCCGGTTTTGCCCGCCCGCGCCGTCCGCCCGATGCGGTGTACATAATTTTCTGCCTCGGTGGGTAGATCATAATTGACCACCATAGCCAGGCTCTCAATATCCAAACCCCGCGCCGCGACATCGGTGGCTATCAGGATTTTGGTCTTCCCCGCTTTAACATCGTTGATAACTTTGAGCCGCCGGGACTGAGGCAGATCACCGATGATGAATTCGCAGTCGTAACCGTTGATCCGCAGCCGCTTGGCGACAATTTCCGTATAGCGTTTGGTATTGCAGAAAATAATCACGCTTTCAGGCTGTTCCCGCTCAAGAATTCCCAGAAGCAGCTTCATCTTTTCTTCAGAAGGAACGTGGTAAAGAATTTGATCGACTTCCTCAACCGTTACAACCTCCGGCTTTATTTCGATTTCAAAAGGCATACGGGTGTATTCCCAGGCAAGGTTTTTAACCCATGCGTTAAGCGTCGCGCTGAACAGCATGGTCTGGCGGCGGTCAACGGGGGGCACCACTTTAATCAGCTTGCGCAAGTCGGGATAAAATCCCATATCGAACATCCGGTCCGCCTCGTCCAGAACCAGAAAAGCAATGTCCATCAGATTCATCCGGCCCGATTTGTTCAAATCCAATACGCGGCCCGGCGTTCCTACCATTACTTGAACATTTTCACGCAGCAGCTTTTCCTGCTGGGTATAGCCTACTCCGCCGTAAAAACTGCCAATTTTAATAGGAAGGTATTTGCCCAGCATCTGCGCCTCTTCCTCAATTTGGACAGCCAATTCCCTGGTGGGGGCCATAATAAGGGCCTTTCTTCCCGCTAAAAGGTCTTCGGCAAGCAGTCGTTGAAAAATAACCGTGAGAAACGCCGCTGTTTTCCCCGTTCCGGTCTGGGACTGCACGTACAAGTCCTGTCCGCCAAAGGCATGGGTCAATACCTGCTCCTGAACGGGCATACATACAACATATCCGGCTTCGGCAATTCCCCTCTGTAAATCAGGGTGTAGATTAAATTCCCTAAATTCCATAACCATTAACTTTGATAAATAATAGTAGATTTTTGGTAGAGTGAACAGCCTCTCTGAATATCCCAAAAACAGCCTTTTTTTCCGCTTAATTCATCGGATAAAACAACCATTTTTTGAAAGAAAAACACAGGAAAAACTTCCAGCGACAACATTGTCACTTATAATTGTTTGTGCAAACCACAAAAAGAACGAAAATGATCAGTACATCATGAAAGAAAACATTAATGAAAATTATGTACGCCTTCTGGTCAGCAAAAACCTAAAACGGATCAGATCATTGCAAAACATCTCTCAGCTTGGTCTTGCGCTTAACGCGGGGCTTACTCACAATTTTATTAATGATATTGAAAATTGCAAAAAAGGCATTTCTGTTAAAACCCTTGCAAAACTTTCTGTTGCACTTAACGTAGAGCCGCATCAGTTTTTTCTGCCTGAAGATATGTCAAATAACAAAATGCTCGCTTATGTGAACGACTTTAACGATTCACTGCAAAAAGTTGTTAAAGGACTGACTGAGCAGTACCTCGTCTGAACCGCATCTTATGCGACCGCATCTCATGCGGCCGCATCTCACGCGGCCGCCGCCAGCAGCGCTTTGAATTCTTTTTCATCAAGGGTTTCTTTATCCAAAAGCGCCGCTGAAACGCAGTCTAAAACAGCGCGGTTTTTTTCAAGCAATTCCTTTGATTTCGCGTATTCACTGTCAATTATCCGGGCTATCTCTTCATCCACATACTGCTGGGTGCTTTCGGCGTATTCGCGCTGAAGAGACGGTTCCTGCCGTTCCTGACCGGTCATGCTTACACCCCGCGATGTCAGCGCTACATGGCGGAAACGGTCGCTCATACCGTAGTCGGTTATCATTTTACGGGCAATGTCGGTGGCTTTGGTCAAATCATTGGCGGCACCGGTGGAATATTCGCCGGAAATCATTTCTTCGGCAATGCGGCCCCCCAGCAGAATGTCTATCCTTCCCAAAAGGTCCGATTTGGTAACGGTATAACGATCCTCCAGCGGAAGCTGCAGGGTATAACCCAGGGCAAAACCGCGGGGAATAATCGAAATTTTCTGAACCGGGTCAGCATTAGGTGTAAAGGCGGCCATCAGGGCATGACCCGCTTCGTGGTAGGCGGTAAGCCTCTTTTCTTCGGGCTTGATTACCCTTGTTTTCTTCTGCAGACCGGCGACAGTTTTTTCAATGGCCTCCGAAAAATCTTTTTGCGAAACCAGCGTCCTGCCGGCGCGGACGGCAAGCAGCGCCGCCTCATTGACAATATTGGCAAGGTCTGCCCCGGCAAAACCGGAAGTACTGCGGGCAACCGCTGATAAATCCACCGATGGGTCAAGTTTTACCGGCCGGGAGTGAATATTCAAAATCGCCTCTCGGCCTTTCAGATCAGGGCGATCAACCAGCACCTGCCGGTCAAAGCGGCCGGGGCGCAACAGGGCCGGATCCAGCACATCGGGCCGGTTGGTCGCCGCCAGAATGATAAGGCCGCTGGTGGCGTTAAAGCCGTCCATTTCCACCAAAAGCTGGTTCAGTGTCTGTTCACGCTCGTCGTTGCCGCCGGCAATATTGTTAATACGGCTCTTGCCAATTGCATCTAACTCATCAATAAAGATGATACAGGGCGCTTTGTCCCGCGCCTGTTTGAACAAATCCCGCACACGGGCCGCGCCGACGCCGACAAACATCTCCACAAAATCCGCCCCGCTCATGCGGAAGAACACAACTCCCGCCTCCCCGGCCACCGCGCGGGCCAGCAGGGTTTTGCCCGTTCCCGGCGGCCCCACCAGCAGTACGCCCTTGGGAATTTTACCGCCAATGTCGGTGTACTTGCGGGGATTTTTCAGAAAATCCACCACCTCTACCAATTCTTCTTTCGCTTCATCCACTCCGGCAACATCGTTAAACCGAGTGGCAATGTCTCCCTCAGCCACAATCACCGCGCGGTTTTGCCCAACGGAAAGCACATTGCCGCCTATATTGCCCAGCCGCTTCATCAGAAAACGCCAAATCAGCAGAAAAAAAGCAATAGGCAGCACCCAGCTAAAAATAAGGTTAAGAATTACGTTCCCTTCACGGGAGACCGCATAATAAGCCACGCCTTTTTCATCCATTAATTTGATAAGCTCCGGATCATTAATGGGAACCGTGCGGTATACCGGTTCCTGCTGCGGCATATAGGGGCTGCGGAACGATGACCGGCCTGTTTCTTTGCGGGGAGTAAGGGTAGTATACCCCGTGAAATAAGAATCGGTCAGTTCTATCCGCTTTATTTCGCCCGTTGCAATTCTGGACTTAAATTCGGAAAAATCAATTGTAGGATTTACCTTGTTGAGAAACACAAAATTAAACAGACTCATGCCGATGATAAGCACTACAATGTAAATAATAGAAGATTTCCACCCGCCAAAAGGCTTGAGATCAGGCAGTTTAGGGCCGCCAAAGGGGAATTGCGGCCCTCCGTCCTTGTTCTTATCTTTTTTGGGATCGCTAAAACTGTCGTCCATAACGGTATACTAACATAAAGCGTTTCTTTTGAATATACTATCTTTTCTGTTATCTTTCCCATCTCATTATTCAATCTAACACCACTTAATGCGGCGTTGTTTTTTGGTTATCGTCCCGTTTTTTTCTCAAAATGGGAAAATTCCATGCTGAACCCGGCGCGGCCCTGGCTGACGCTGCGCAGAGCGGTCATAAAGCCGAACATTTGCGCCAGGGGAGCCTGGGCTTTAATTTCGTCCGTTTCGGCTTTTGTACTCATGTTGAGAACCTGACCGCCCCGCTGGGTAACCAGGCTCATTACCTCGCCGACAAATTCATGGGGACTGAAAAGGTTAACCGCCATGATTGGCTCAAGCAGCACCGGATCAGCGCCGCGGCAGGCTTCGTCAAAGGCCATGCTGGCGCAGGCTTCAAAGGCAAATTCCGTACCGGTCGGTTCCGCGTAACGGATGCCGGTTACCGTGGCGATAATGTCAATGCAGGGATAACCCATGACTATGCCGGAGCCGAACGCGCCGGTAATTCCCCGCTCCACGGCGGCAAAAATTTCTTCGGGAATTGCGCCGCCGGTAACCGCGCAGACATATTTATTGCCCTTGCCGCGTTCCGCCGGTTCTACCCGCAGCGTTAAACCCGCGGCGTTTTCTTTGCCCGCGATAACGCGGGAAAATTCCTCGTTACGTTCGGCAGTCTTGCTGATTGATTCCCGATAGGTAACCTGGGGATTCCCCACTTTGGCGCTGAGGCTGAATTCTTTGAGTATGCGCGTTACCAGCACGTCAAGATGCAATTCGCCCATGCCGGAAATAATAAGCTGCCCGGTTTCCTCATCTTCACGGGTGGTAAAAGTCGGGTCTTCTTTTGAAAGTACGGCGAGAATATCCTTAAGTTTGTCCTGTTCGGAAATGGTTTTTGGCTCAATGGAAACGGAGACGACCGGCTCGGGAAACTGCATCTTTTCCAACAGCACCGGCCAGCCCTCACTGCCGATGGTGTCGCCGGTTTGCGCGAGTTTCATCCCGATACATACGCCGATGTCCCCGACGCTCAACTCATCCATCGGTTCGCTTTTGTTGGAATGCATACGCAAAATGCGGTTGATCCGTTCCCGCTTTTTCTTGCCAATATTGAACACCGCGCTGCCCGGTTTGAGCGAACCGGAGTACATCCGCACATAACAGAGGCTTCCCGCCTCACGGTCGTTTTGAATTTTGAACACCAGACCCAAAGGCTGACCTTTGGGATCGCAGGGTATATTAATGTCTTCTTCTTTTTTTGAGTGATGGCCTACGGCGGGCGGTACTTCATCGGGGGCGGGGAGGTAATCGACAACGGCGTCTATCAGGGGCTGAACGCCCATGTTGCGGCGGGAAGCGCCGGCAAGCATGGGAAGTATCGCGCGCTT
>Ga0268262_10005408_pt1 | contig 12688 bp, 11 predicted proteins | sample TergutNc150P3_FD_190354 | JGI IMG/M metagenome (GOLD analysis project Ga0268262, IMG submission 190354) | Nasutitermes corniger P3 segment gut microbial community from laboratory colony in Florida, USA - Nc150 P3 (SPAdes) (version 2) | ecosystem: Host-associated > Arthropoda: Insects >... | reverse complement strand
CAAAAGACGATACCAAAACTTTTGTTTATGGCGTTAATCACAAAACCTATAATGGCGAAGATGTTATTTCCAATGCAAGCTGCACAACAAACTGCCTTGCACCGCTCTCAAAAGTCGTTCATGAGAAATTCGGCATTGTTCGCGGTTTAATGACCACCGTTCACGCCACAACAGCAACCCAAAAAACCGTTGACGGTCCTTCTTCCAAAGATTGGCGCGGCGGTCGTGGCATTCTGGAAAACATAATTCCTTCCACCACTGGCGCAGCTAAGGCTGTAGGCTTGGTTCTCCCTGAAGTCAATGGCAAACTAACTGGCATTTCCATTCGAGTTCCAAGCAGCGATGTTTCCATCGTTGATTTAACTGCGGAATTGAAAACCAAGTTCGCAGACAAAAAAGAAGCAATGGCAAAAATCAACGCCGCTCTCAAAGAGGCTTCCGAAGGCGAACTCAAAGGCATTCTCGGCTACACCGAAGAGCAAGTTGTTTCCACAGATTTCCGCGGTGATCCCCACACTTCCATTTACGATGCAGAAAAGAGCCTCGCTCTTGACGGCAACTTTGTAAAACTCCTTTCTTGGTACGACAACGAATGGGGCTATTCAAACAAAGTGTTGGAAATGGCTAGAGTTATTGCGAAATAATTATCTGAACCAGAATTCGCAGAATTTTTGGAATTTTCAGAATTTTCAGAATGAACTAACTTTGTTGGCTTTGTTCTGGGAATCCTGAGGTTCTGTGTTTATTATAGTGTAACCTATGACAACGCTAACCATAAATAAATTTGCTTGGAGATTCATTATGAACGACAATCCAACAGATGCCAAAGAGCAGTACGAGCTTGGAAAAAAGTACTATTGGGGAGAAGGTGTCCCAGAAGATAAAGAAAAAGCGATATACTGGTACACCAAAGCCGCAGAACAGGATCACTTCGATGCGTGCTGTTCACTGAGAAGTTTTTATTTAAAAAAAGATCCGGCAACAGCGGAATACTGGCATGAAAGATCTATACGGGCCGGTTCAATGAATTATGTGCGGCACGGAACCGTTTTGGGAGAGCAGGCAGTTTCCAGTGTTTCCAGTGGCAATCTGAAAAAGATCATAATTTTTATAGTAGCCACCATAGTAGCCGTCTTCGTTGCTATTGAAGTTGGAATAGCTGTATTTTTTGTGGGCAAATTAAAAGAATCTGATTCAGTGACAATGTCAGCAGAAGCAGCAACGAATTCGATTGATAAGCAAACCGATATGGGTATGGGTGCTACTATGGCTGCTCCCATAGAAATAACCGTAAACATAAGCGGCGAAGAAGGTCGCTACCTCAAATGCGGAGTTCAGTTGGAATATGATGCCACAGATGAGCAACTAGGCACGGAACTGGAAGCTCGCAAAGCGAGCATAAGAGATATAGTCATAGACATAATGAGTTCTAAATCACTTTCTGACCTTATGTCAAGCGACGGCAAAAAAGCCATAAGGGATCAAATTGTTACCAAGGTAAATAATATTTTGCCAACAGAAGTAGGGGGTAAGCCTTTGGGGAAGGTTCGCCGCAGTTATTTTGATTCTTTTGTTATGCAGTGAAAAATAAAATTCAGCAATCCTGTTAATCCTATAATCGGGGGAAATAAGTCAGACAAAAAGAATTATTTAAATAATTTGCTATGAGAACCTATCCTATATAAATACAATTCGGTCTTTGTAGTTCTAAAAATCAACAAAACATTCGGTTTTAAATGACATTCCATATAATTTTTATAATTACCATGCAAAGGGTGCAACTTGTATTTTTCTGGCAGTGGTAAATTGTTCACCAATAAAGTAACAACATTTTTTAATTCTGCAAAAACATCATCATCTTTGATTTTTTTAATTTCTTTTTTAAAAGCTAATGAACGAGTTATATCAAGCATTCTATTTCCTTAAATCTTCCATAAAACTTTTAACATCTTTAAATTTTGCAACGCCTATTCCAGCATCGGTTTCCTCAATTATTTTTTTTGTTTCATCATTAGGATCATTGCCAAGGTCGGTTTCCAATTTAATCAACTTCATATTAGCCAAGCATTTCAAAATATCTATAACCTCATTTTTCAAAATACTGATAGTAAGCAGTTGTGGCTCTACTGAATACGCTATTGTTGCTGAATCTTTTACTTGCATAAAATACCTCTATTAAAGATAGAAAAATTAGTATCTATGATATAGCGCATATTACCTCATAACCGCACGCATATCCAGTATTTTGAATCCTTCTAACCCATTTGGGTGCTTTAAGAGCCACAAGGCAGCTTTTGACAATTTCATACTCCCATCTGTCGGCGGCATACGTCTTTTTACTTTTTTTGCTTTCATAAACAATCCTTTTTAAAGTTTCACAATAAAAATATAATAAATATTTTGGAAAAAAGGATAAAAAAAGCAAAAACCTCTTATTTTGCATACAACTGTTGACAAATTATCAATTACCCCCTTCTCATCCACTTGCCACTCATAACATCGTCTATCAAACCTGTAATATCCGCTGCTTCAAACTTCATATTCTGATTCACTTTGCCAATGAATTTAAGTATGCCAAATTTATGGGCATCTTGTAAAATGTTATAGGCAGATTTTAATGAAAGCCCCAGTTTTTCAGAAACAAATTTAGCATCAACAACTGGATTTTCAACTAAAACATCTATCAACAACCACACATTTGAACTTTTTTTCGCTTTAATGTTTGATTTCCAGTTATCCATTATATCGTCAATTTTGGCAATCATTTTGCTGCCAACTTGCACTGCAAAAATTATTCCCGCTGTAATTTCTTTTACAATAGAAATGTAATTTCCCTCGTGAAAATCATCTAACGCAGAATAATAAGCGTTTATTTTATTTAACAATCCAACTGAAATTGGCAGGGAAGAATTTTTGAAAATGCCGTTATTTTTCAATATTCTCTGCATCAATGCCCTACCAGTTCTGCCATTGCCATCTTCAAAGGGGTGAATGGTTTCAAATTGAGCGTGAGACACAGCAACTAAAACAATTGGATTTAAATTTATGCGATTTGAAAAATTTATCCAGTCTGCCAAATATGCTTTTATATGCTTGCTATGAGGCGGAACAAAAGACGCATTTCTAGGGCTTATGCTGTTTCCGCCAATCCACACTTGCTGCTCCCTTATTTTGCCAGCGATATTTGCATTCGTTTTAGAAAGCAATGTTTTATGAATTTCCATAATTAAATTAAAGTTTATTTTTGAATCAATTGAAATTGCCGCTTTCATAGCTGAAATGTTGTTTGCTATAATATGGGAATTTTTTGGAGCTTTATCACCTAACTCTGCAATGGCTATGTTTTTGGCAGATGCCGTCAAATTTTCAATTTGCGAACTGGATGCAGATTCGCTTCTAAGCATCACCGCAGGAATGTTGTAACCCTTGTTTTTTATCATTTCATCAAAACGAGTTGCTAAAATAATTGCATCATCAATTTCAGCCTGAAACTCTGAACTTATAGGAAAATTTAACTTTTCAATTTTACAGGGCATAGCCGCTTTATATTTATCAATAAGCAATTTTCTTTGTCTCCTTGAAAGCAAATCAGTATCAAAGGTACTGTGCCAAGGGTATTCCTCATATTGAACTGCTTTGAATTCCATAAAATCCTTCCTTTCAAAATAATATAGAATTTTTGAAAGGAAAGTGCTTTCCTTTCAAAACCTCACCCCACGCTTTTTTCTAACTTGAGCGCAAGCAACGACCTTGCTTCGCTCGCAAATTCACCTGGCAATTCCTTAAACACATCTCTGCTAAACCCCCCAACTATTAGCCCAATAGCATCTTCTCTTGAAATTCCCCTTTGTTCCAAAAAGAACAGCATATCTTCGCTTATGCGGCTGGTGCTGGCTTCGTGCTCGGCTTTTGCGGTTTTGTTTTGCACCACTACAGTTGGGAAAGTGTGTGCGGCACATTCGCTGCCAACAAGCATACTGTCGCATTGGGTGTAATTTGCGGCGTTTTCTGCGTTTGCTCTTATTTCAACCAAACCTCTATATGCGTTTGAGCTTTGGTCTGCGGATATACCTTTGCTTATTATGGTGCTTTTTGTGTTTTTGCCAATGTGAATCATTTTAGTGCCTGTGTCTGCCTGCATTTTTCCATTTGTTAAGGCTACCGAGTAAAATTCACCTGCCGAGCCATCGCCCTGCAAAATGCAACTCGGATATTTCCAAGTTATTGAGCTGCCAGCTTCCACTTGTGTCCAGCTTACGTGGCTGTTTTTTCCTTTGCAGAGTGCTCTTTTGGTGACAAAATTATATACGCCGCCTTCTCCGGTTTGCTTGTCGCCTGCGTACCAATTTTGCACTGTGCTGTATTTTATGTTTGCATTTTCCAAAGCCACAAGCTCAACAACCGCGCTGTGCAGTTGGTTGCTGGAAAATTCGGGAGCGGTGCATCCTTCTAAATAGCTCACCTGCGAATTTGCATCCGCTATGATAAGCGTGCGTTCAAATTGACCTGCTTCTTTATTGTTTATTCTAAAATATGTGGATAATTCCATTGGGCATTTTATTCCAGCGGGAATGTAAACAAAGCTGCCATCGCTGAAAACCGCGCTGTTGAGGGCGGAATAATAGTTATCGCCTGGGGGAACAACGGAACCTAAATATTCCTCAATGAGTTCAGGATATTCCTGAACCGCCTCGCCAAAGCTGCAAAAAATAACGCCTTGTTCCAAGAGTTTTTTTTTGTGGCTGGTGTAAATTGAAACACTGTCAAAAACAGCATCCACAGCAACGCCCGCAAGCCTTTTTTGTTCGTCTAGGGGAATGCCGAGTTTTTCAAAAGTTTCCAAAAGCTCAGGATCAACATCTTCTATTTTTGCGTGTTCTTTTTTGTTTTTGGGCGCGCTGTAATAAACTATGTTTTGCAAGTCAATTGGAGCATATTTCAACTCGCCCCAGCTCGGTGGCTCCATACTCAAAAACTTTTCATAGCTTTTCAAGCGAAATTTAAGCAAAAATTCTGGTTCCTTGCGAATGCGGCTCGCTCTGCGAATAACATCTTCCGAAAGTCCTTTTTCAAAAGATTCGGTTTCCACATTGGTCACAAAGCCGTATTTGTAAGAGTTTTCTAGTTGCATGGGTGAATATTTAATATAGTAAATCAACAATTTTCTATATTTATAGACCCTAGTTATGGAAAAAGGCACAGTAGAAGTTATAGCGATAGATGGACCTAGCGGAACAGGCAAAAGCACCACGGCAAAATTGGTAGCCAAAGAACTTGGATATACTTATTTAGACACAGGAGCTATGTATAGGGCTGTGGCTTATTTGGTTGAGAGTGGGGAGCTGAAGGTTGAGGGTGGCGTAAATTTAAATGAGATAAAAATTTCTTTTGACAAAAATAATCAGGTTTTGATAAATGGCGTTAATAGGGAAGCTGAGATTAGAGACCCTAAAATAAGCACGGTGGTTAGCAAATATAGCGCAATGCCGCAGGTTAGGGAAGCACTTACGGCGCAGCAAAGAGAAATGGGTTCTAAGCAGCCTTGCGTTTTGGACGGGCGCGATATTGGAACGGTGGTGTTCCCTAATGCAAAATACAAGTTCTTTTTAACCGCAGATTATAAAACAAGAGCCACTAGGCGGCTTCTTGAACTGCAAGCAGCAGGCAAAGCAGGGGGCGAAACCCTTGAAAGCGTGGAGAAAAATTTAAGAGAAAGGGATAAAGCAGATACTGAAAGAGAAATAGCTCCCCTTGCGAAAGCAAAAGATGCAATTGAAATAGACACTTCGCATATCACAATCCAACAACAAGTTCAGAAAATTTTGCAGAGCGTAGGCGAGGTGGCGCGTTGCAAACATTCTCTGGGCGCAACCCAAAAAAAGGTTACAATGTCCAATCAAACGTTAAAAGTAAAAGCAGGCACCCAAGAAGACTTAAACGAAATCTTGAATGCAGAAGAAGAAAACAAAGGCATAGCAGTTTCTAACGAAGCTCTTGAGGTTTATAACAAAACCCTCAACGACTTTAAAGAAGAAGTTGTTATAGAAGGCATAATTCGCCAAGTCAGCGACTTGGAAGTTTTTGTTGATGTAAAAGGAAAATCAGAGGGAATAATTCCCCGCGAGGAGTTCAAAGAAGGCGAGCCTATAGAGATAGGTTCAAAAATCGAAGTCTATATAGACAAATTTGAAAATGAAGACGGTCGTTTTGTTCTTTCAAAACAAAAGGCAGATTTCTTGAGAATTTGGAAGCAGGTTTATGAGGCTTACGAAAGAGGCGATGTTGTTCGCGGAACTCTTTCCCGCCGCATAAAGGGTGGAGTGGAAGTTGATTTATTCGGCATTCCAGCATTCTTGCCAGGTTCGCAAATAGACCTTCGCCAAATTCCAGATATCAACATAATAATCGGTCAGGAATTTGATTTGAAAATAATAAAAATCAACAAAGACCGCAGAAACATTGTTGTGAGCCGCCGCGTTGTGCTTGAAGAAGAGCGCAACAAGCAAAGAGGCAATGTTTTGGATACCTTGGAAAAGAATCAGGTTCGCAAAGGCATTGTCAAAAACATAACCGAATTCGGTGCGTTTATAGACCTTGGCGGTGTGGATGGCTTGCTGCACATAACAGATATGAGCTACAAGCGCATTAACGACCCAAAAGAAATTGTGCAGCTTGGGCAAGAAGTTGAAGTTGTCATTTTGGATTTCAACGACAAAAAAGAACGCATTTCGCTCGGCATAAAGCAGCTTCACCCGCACCCGTGGAAAGACGTTGCGGAACGCTACCCCGAAGGAACAAAGGTCAAAGGCAAAATTGTCTCTGTTACCGACTACGGTGCTTTTGTTGAATTGGAAAGCGGGCTGGAAGGCTTGATTCACGTTTCTGAAATGTCTTGGAGCGCGCACTTGCAGCACCCCAACAAACTTTTCTCTGTGGGTCAGGATATAGAAGCCATTGTTCTCAAAGTTGAAGCAGAGAATGAGCGCATTTCTCTTGGCACAAAACAGTTGGAAGCAGACCCGTGGGAATCCATTGAAAGCGAGCTTTTGCCCGGCGCAAAAGTAACTGGCGAAGTTCGCTCCATTGCAACATTCGGTGCCTTTGTTGAAATTAAGGAAGGTGTTGATGGTTTGATTCACGTTTCTGATATGAGCTGGACAAAGAAAATTGAGCATCCCAGCGAGATGATTAAGAAGGGCGATAAGGTGGAATGTGTTGTGCTTGCTGTAGATAGCGAACGCCGCCGCATTTCTCTTTCCATGAAGCACTTGGAAGATGATCCGTGGGATTCCGTTGAGAACGATTTCCAGCTCGGTTCAGAAGTAAAGGGCAAAATAATTCGCCTTATTGAACGCGGCGCAGCCGTTGAACTTAGCCGTGGCTTTGAGGGTCTTGTTCCAGTTTCAAAACTTGGCACAGATTACATTAAAGTCCCAGCCGAAGCATTCAAGGTCGGCGATGAAATCCCAGCCACAGTCACCGAACTGAACCACAGCCAGCGTACCATTTACCTGTCTGCGGCAGATTACTTCAAAAACCACCCCGATGAGCTTGCCGCTTGGAAAACAGCCCATAAACCAGGCATGAACTCAACGGAAAAGAAGAAGGATAAGAAGAAGAAAGAAGAGAAAAAAGAACAGGAAGCGTAAAATAGCGAAATTCTTTTTCCAAGGGAAGTGATAAATTATCACTTCTCTTTTTTTTTTGCCGAAAATTTGCTATATTCTACCATTATGCTGTCTAACTTACAGTTTGTATGGTGGTAAGGAGTATTTATGGAAATCGTTCTCGTACTAGCTTTGGTTCTCATTGGTTCTTTTTCCACAACAGGTGGAACTAGCGGTTCTTCTTCAGGCGGTAGTAAAAAAGAAACTGTTGTCTATCATCAACCGCCGCAGCAGCAGCAACAGCCTGTGATTATTTACCAACAGGCTCCTCCACAGCCAGCCCCACAGCCAACTTATCAGCAGCAGCAACAGCCTGCGCCAGTTTACCAGCAGCCTGCCCCACAGCCTGTTCCCGCTGTTCAGCAAAAAGCGAAAGCAAGCAACAGTTCCATTAGGAATTTTGCCGTAAAATCCCACAGCAAAATAGCTAATGATGTCCAAAAGGGCAACGGAGAGCATTTAAATTCGCTAATGTTGCTTATGGAAAGCGAAGGTATTCCTAAAGATGAATCTTTGCCCTTGATTAAAAGAGCTTTGAGAAAGTCAAATGGCAATGCCGAAATTTTTGGTGATGAAATAGAAAATTCACTGTAATGGTATTTTTTGCTGAATTTTTACTCTGCGCTTTTTATTGTTTTAACTTCCCCCTATCAGCAGAATCCAGCTTCGGCTTTGGGGCACGTATTTCTTTTGCAAGCGGATTCGCTTCCATATCCGTTATGGAACACAATAGAATTTGTGGCAGAAACAGGAGATGCCAATAAACTCAGCTACATAACAAAAGGCGTATATGGCGGTTTTGAAGCAAATTATGTAACAGTGCCATTTCATGAAAAAATTCATAAATACGTGGACGAAGAGAAACGCGACTTGTTTATTTTCCCACTTAAAATTTCAGATGCGGAACTAGCGAAATTCAACGACACTTTAAATTCCTGGAAAACAAAAGATGATTCTTATAAATTTTTCACAAATAATTGCGTTGATGGAATTTATAATTTGCTAAAAAGCACTCTTGATTCTGTTCAAGAAGCTCCTGTTTTGCTAACCCCACAAAATTTAATCAGGCTATTAAATGAAAGCGGCAAAATAGAAAAACCGATATTGCTGCAATTTTCTGGAGACAAAAAAGAAGAGGAAAATTTTACCCCGCAAAAAGATATGCAACTTCCTCACAAATACAGCCGCTTTGACATAGGAATGTTGTTCCTTGAAAAGTTTTATGCGAATTTGCGTTTTCGGTTATTTTTGCACGATGTGAGCGATTATGCTGGCTATTATTCAAATTTCATAAATTTTGAAGTATTGGCTTTGAATATGTATATTGACAATGACAAGATAAATTTCAAAGAACTGTGGCTTGCTCGCGCCCGTTCGGAAACACCTTCGCGCAGTTTTATTTCCGGCTGGTCTTGGCTGCTTGAGAGTGGCTGGGAAGAATATAAAACCACAAACATCGGTTTGGGCAAAACCTACATTATATTCAACGATTATCTGCTAGGTTATATGCTTCGGGGTTCGGTTTTGGAAAAGGGGCGAAAGGAATTTTACCCGGGATTTCAAATTTTTACCAGAGTTTTTTCTGCGAAAAATTATCGCTCTGGAATATATTTTGATTATCTGCGTTTGGCTGCAAAAGAGAAGATTGCAAAAACAGATTTAAAAACCTGGATTTCCTTTGATTTAAGAGATGATTTGAATTTATTTGCAGAAAGCTCAATAAAAAACCGCAATGAAAGCTTCTTTTCTATTATGCTGAGATTTTATTGGGGAATTTGACATTTTTTATTGCCGACAATTTACTATATTAGTGCTATTATGCCCTCTAATTTGCGAAATTCATTGCCCCTGACTGTCATTCTCATTATGACCTTTTGCTGTTTGGTTTTTGCAGATACTGTTTACCTGAAAAACGGCGAAATAATAGAAAACGCAACAATTACTGAAATAACTCCAACAGATATAAAATACAAGATAGGGGAAAGGGTGGTTGTATATACGATTTCAAAAGATGATGCTATAAAGATTGTGTATAGTGATGGCACGGAAGATGTTTTTTTTGCTGAAGCAGCAAAACCATTGGAATGGAAAGCAGATACAATCACAAAAATAGATACCTCTTACATTTACATATCCTTGACAGCAGGCTACTCAGGCCTCGGTTTAAATACATTTGCATATTTAGATTGGATGAAAAAGGATCCATACTATTTTTATGTTGCGGGACTTGGATTAGGATTGGCGGAAATAGGTTTTATAGCGGCATCTTTAGATTTACAGTATGGCTTCCTATTGTTCAATCAGTCTTATATGGCATTGGGAATAAATCCTAGAATATCTTTTGATGGCTTTGAAATTATACCATACATTGGGTATCTTTATAAACAATGGTTTTTTAATTTGGGATATTCAATTGGTTATGATTTTGATGATAATTGTTTATCGCTGAACGTTGGATATATTTTTGAAAGCACAAAAGAACAAAAAATAACAACAGAAAGAAAAGAGGAAAAGCCTGAGAAATCTGAAAAAACTGAAGAATCCTCGGCTCGTTATTTCAGGCCAGGCATAGAAATAAATTACCCTGTTTATCGTTCAAGCATAGAATTTTTTGATAATTCCTTTCCATATTTGGCAGCAGGAGCAGGCTTGTTTTTTAGAATAGGTCCCGAATATTTTTATTTTACAACAGGAGCTAATGCAAAAGTAGAGACTTTGAAGAAAGAAGGCATTGCGCGCGCAGAATTTGGAATTTTAGGAATCACTTTAATTAATGCACCTCTTTTGGATTTGGAATGGAACCGGCTTTTTGTGGAGGTTCCTTTGCTGCTAAGTTTCGGTTCTGGGCAAATAAAATTTACAGGCGGAGCATTATTTGATTTTTATGTTCTCAGCGAGGTTAACGTAAATTTAAGTGAGAGCTTAGGAGGTCAAAATATTATAAGCACAAATGATGCAGAAAAAATAGAGGAACGATTTGATAAAACTAATCTTCCCGGCGGAAATATATATGCGGTTTTTGGATTGGATATTGATATAATGAGGCATTGGGGCATTGGCGTTAAATGCTTGATATGGGGCGGTGGTTCTTTTGGTGAAACGGATGATATTTTTATAGGAATTGAACCAAGCCGTTTTCAAACTAGAGTTTCAACATATTTCGTTTTTTAGGAGGATAACATGAAAAAGCTCACAGTTCTTGCCACTCTCGCTCTTGCCCTGCTTCTGCTATCTTGCGGAGACAGTTCCGTAAACATAAACGGATCTGATGAAGATGATCCAGGAGGCAACGGCAACAATAACAACAATAACAACGGCAGCGCGCAAACGGCGAATGCCATTATTATAACGCTCCTGTATTGGGAATCAAAAGAAACGGATGGCCTTTTTGGAAGCAAAGCCTTAGATCCGAGAATTTCCTTTATAGTAACTTCCGTTCAAGGTGGCAAAACGGTATTAACTAATAAAACAGGTTATTTGCTGAATGCAGATGATCTCGGTCAAACTTGGAGCGGTTCTAGCAAAAGTTCACCGATTTCTTTTACCACTTCAGCCGATAAAGTATGCGTTGATGCCTTAGTTGAAGAGAAAGACGGGCTTATCAACGATGATATTTCTCCAGGGGAGTATAAATGTTTTCCCTCGCCATTCACTCGCAAAAGCGGCACGATGACATTTGATTACGGTTCCTCTGGAAAGTCAAAGGTGCGTTTTGATTACGAGTTTGTGTGGCGATAGAAAATACTACTTCTCCAAAACCGTATAGAACTGCCCGCCTGCTCGCCTAATCAGCAGCAACATAGTTTTGGCATTTTCGCTAAAAACTGTGTTGAAGTCTTTTAGGTTGACCATAGGTTTGTTGTTTGCCACCAAAATAATATCGCCTTTTCTTATGCCGGCTTTGTCTGCAAGAGATTTCTCCGTCACAGAAGCCACCAATACCCCAACGGAAGATTCGGGCAAGCCCGCTTCTTTCTTTTGAGCCTTTGTAAGCTCTGTGGCTTGAATGCCCCATTCGTTTTTGGAGGAATCCATTTCTTTTTTGCCTTCTTTGGATTTTGGGTCTGCTCCGGCTAGGTTGTTTTCATCTCGCAGGGCTATATTTATTTTCAGCTTTAAGGGCTTTCCCTCTCGCAGAACTTCAAAATTTGCGTTTTCGCCTGGGCGGAGGGCGGCTACGGTGTTTCGCAAATCGTTTGCATCTGCTATGGATTTTCCGTTTATGGAAAGAACCACATCGCCAACTTTTATGCCACCTTTTTCCGCAGGGGAATGTTCAAAGATTTCGCTTATCAATGCTCCTTTCGCTGGATTCAAATTCAGGGCTTTTGCGAGGCTTGGGTTTATATCTTGAATGCTAACTCCAAGCCAGCCGCGATTTACCTTGCCGTCTGCTAGCAAATCGCTCATTATGCTCTTTGCCCAGTTCACGGGTATGGCAAAGCCTATTCCCTGAAAACCGCCGCTTCTGCTCAAAATTGCCGTATTAACGCCGATAAGCTCGCCCGACAAATTGAACAAGCCACCGCCAGAATTGCCTGGGTTTATTGCGGCATCTGTTTGGATAAAATTTTCGTAGCTGGTTATGCCGCGACCGTGAACGCCTTTTGCAGACACAATTCCTTTTGTGACAGTTTGAGAAAGCCCAAAGGGGTTTCCTATGGCTATCACCCATTCCCCAACTCGCAAGGCATCGGAATTTCCAAGGCTTGCGGCGGGCAGGTCTTTCACATCGCCCTCAATTTGGATAACGGCAATGTCTGTAAGGGAATCTGTTCCAACCACTTTTGCCTTGAATTCCCTTTTGTCCGGAAGCGTTACGGTTATTTGGTCTGCTCCGGCAACCACGTGGTTATTGGTTAGAACTTGCCCCGTGGAACTCACAATAACGCCGGAACCTTGCCCCTGCTGCTTGCGCTCGCGTGGCTGTCTTTGCTGTTTGGGAACGCCAAAATTGAAAAATTGGTCAAAAAAATCGTCACCAAAAAAACCGCCAAAATCGTTCATTTTAATTGTGGCTT
>Ga0268262_10005407_pt1 | contig 12688 bp, 15 predicted proteins | sample TergutNc150P3_FD_190354 | JGI IMG/M metagenome (GOLD analysis project Ga0268262, IMG submission 190354) | Nasutitermes corniger P3 segment gut microbial community from laboratory colony in Florida, USA - Nc150 P3 (SPAdes) (version 2) | ecosystem: Host-associated > Arthropoda: Insects >... | reverse complement strand
GCCAGACCCGCCTCGAAAAGTACGGCGTTAAGCCGTACATTTAGAGCCATGTTACATGGCGTGGCGCAGAGTAAATTTTCCCGCTGGTAGTAAATGCGGTGAGCCTTTAGGCGAACCAGTGCGCCCCCGAGGCGGCCCAGCGGCCTTATTTGCTGTTAAAGACGTTTCTCCAAATACCCAAGACCGCTAAGTATTGCCATTACTCCCCATAGTGAAGCATAACCAAGATTCCCTGAAACCAGCCAGCCTTAACAGGCAGGCTGGCGTTTTCTCGAAAAGATTTTTAACCGCAAAGCCCCCATCGCAAGCCCCGCCATAGCCTTATCAAAAAGTGAAACAATGAAAACAGCGGTACTTGCTCCGAGGGCTTTGCGTTGCGTTACATTACCCTGCTGAACCCCGCTTTTAGAACAATAACCAGAAATAACCGCCCGACTGCCTTCGGCAGCCAGACGGCTTTTGTTGCTGATAAAACTATATCGCCATAAGAGTTTGCTATGTGCTACCAACACTCCCCATAGTGAAACATAAACAATACTCCCAAAAACCCGCCAACCTTTACAGGTAGGCGGGCATTATCTTAAAAAAACATTATTGACGCTTCGCCCCCGTCGCAAGAGCCGCCATAGTCTTATTGACAAGTGAAGCATAAAGTAAGCGGCACTTGCGCCGGGGCATTGGGTGATTTTGCAAGCCTATACCGAACCCATGACTTTATGACTGACAGAAACTCGATTTTCCCCTCTTTATATAGCTCTTCTTTATATATTTTTCTATATTCTTTTTATGTCATAAAGTCATAAAAGAAATAAATATAATAATAGTGATATGTTATGAAATGGCATGATATGTTATTCATTGTCTTTTTACTGACAAAAATCCACTTTTTAAGGTCATTTATGACAACACTTGCCGTCATTGCCTTGAATTAGGCGGTGGTGGATTTTTTTATCGGGGGGAGCGTGTGTCCCTTTTTTTGCTATTTTTTGTAACGCTGATTTTTTTTCCTGTCAAAAATGTCTTTTTTGACAATTATTCCTGTTTTTTGATGATATGTAGATAAATGAAAAGCATACTCCCGCATACTCCTGATATGCCAAAATCGACTAACAAATTAATACCCTGTTTTTCCCCACAACACTTTAATGGGCGCATGGGGAAAACCGCACCCACAGGGTAAAGATGAAAAACCGTAGCACGTTCCGGCACTGAACAAGCCCTTGTTTATTTATTATCTGTTACCTGTAATCCAATCCCCACCCAAAACCTGGCTTCGCTTGTCCTGCCTTGAGTAAAACCCAATTCCTTTAACCGCATGGAAAGAAACCTTTCGCTTACAGCGTGTTCGTTGTTTTCATCACACCAGTCAACATATGCCTTGTATAATTCCCTTATCCGTATAGTCGCCTCTTTTTCCTGTACGCAACATTCATTAAGGAAATTGCCTATAACGTCCATTTCTCCCCTGTACTCGTCTGTGGCGTTCAGTATCGCCGGAGGAGCCTGTAGCTTCTCCCTTTTCCATCGTTCAATCCCCTCCAAAAGCCAGTTAAGAATTCCGCTTGCCTCTTGCTTCAGTTTTAATTCAAGGTGTTTATCCTGTTTGCCTTCTTCAATGCGGGTAGTAAAAGGTATCAGCCGTATTCGCCGCCATATTCCGTAATCAGTCCCCTTGATAACAGGCTTATGGTTCGTAGCCATCCAAATCTTAAAGGTCGGCGCAAAGCAAAAATATTCACCGTACAAAAACCTTGCAGTCATTTGGTCATTCCCTGTTATTTTTTTGATAATCGGTTCAGACAGCCGCCGCCCCTGTTCCGCTTCCGTAGTGGTTACAAACCTTGTCCCACGTAATCGGGCTATGTCGTTTGTGTTCTGGTCTCCCGATTTTTTCATAAATGTTTCAGTCGGTGTAGCCAGGGCATAATCGCCTAAAATATACATCAGCGTATTAAGGAATGTTGTTTTTCCGTTTGCCCCGCTTCCAAACAAAATAAACATTACTTGCTCCGAATTATCCCCTGTCATAGCCCAGCCAGCCGCTGTCTGTAGAAAAGTTATTATGTCAGTTTTGTAATTCATAATCTCACGAATAAATTGTTTCCATTGCGGACAATCGGCGGCTGGGTCATAATCCACATTGGCACATTTAGTTATTAAATCCTCTTGCCTGTGTTCCCTGAATTCCCCTGACAATACATCAATCGTTCCGTTCCGTACATTCAACAGCCAGGGGTTTTTATCAAGGTCATCGCTTCTGATATTCAATGCTTTAATGTATGACGCTGTTTTTATCATCGCTTCCCTGCGCCTCATGCTTTCGCTTATTTTCGCAAAATTCTCAATTTCATTCCGTTCCCTGTAATCGTCAGTTTTTAACAGGTCATCGTAAATATTCCGCACACTTTCAAGCCCCTTTTCGTGTACCAAAGAACCGCCCTCATCAGTTTCCCAATGAGTTCCGTCCCAGACCATCCATTTTTTCCACGCCGCAAAATAGCGAATATTCCGGCCATGCTCCCTTGCAAGCCTTGTTGCGTTTGTAGAGTCAGTAAGCTGGATATTCCCTTTTTTCAGTTCGCTGATACGGAGATAAATACTCTCATCACCAATCCTCTCTGCCATCATACCCCCCTGTTTGTAAAACTTTTGCGTAAGCCTTGTAGCGAAAACTTAAAATGTCAAAAGCGTTTTCTCTCGTTACTTTTGGCAATTCGCTCATACACCTCTTAAACATCTCATACAACAGCGTCAACGACCCCGGTTTCCTCAAATATTCCGCGTTAATAAAAAAGGCACACGCCCGATATTCGTCATCAGGCATTTCTTTTTTGCTAATCCTGTACCACTCTATCAAATCTCCAGCCCACTCAATTTCATGTGATGCAAATTCCTCCAAAGTTTTTTGCTGTTTGCGGACATTGTATTTGTACCGTTCTTCCGGCGTGAACCTTTTCACTATCCGCTTCCCTCTTTCCAAATGTAGACTTTGCTTGCTTCCCCCGCCGCCGTCCGACCATCTCCAAATGTGATAAAAGCCCAAAAAGCCCACCATCCCGAAGCGTCTATTTCCCCCTCAATACACTCGTGGATAATAACGCCACTTTCCGCATTGCCGACAGCGGCGGCTAATTCCCCAGTTTTGCCGTTAGGCTTGCGATACCTGATAACTGCACATTCAATCCCTTCCAAATTGCAGAAAGTTTTAAGCGTTATGCGTAACGCCGTTTGTCCCTTAAATATTTTCATACATTTTCCTCATTCCTCATTTTTCAGTAATCCGGCTTTCAAGAGTTATCTCCCTTGTAACACATGACTTTAACGACAGCTCTGCTTTCGATTTTAGGAACCGCCCTAACAAGTGATCGCGAATAAAAATGCCGGAAACAATACGAACAAATAAAAATAATCCCCTTGTTACAGAGCTTATAGCCATAGCTGTTTCAGTTATCGTCCTAAAATAAAACCATGCCGTTTTTGCTTCGCTTTCCGTACCCGTAATGTCTACAAGCCCACGGAATAAATCTCTCAAATGTGAAATAGTCTCGCTTGCATTTATGGATTCCCTTATTAGCCTGAAATGCAAAAAAGAAATCCTGCTTAGGTCAAAATTGTTTACCTTGTCTTTTATGCTTGCGAAAACTGTAAGCATCTTGTAAGCTAAATCAAAACCGTTTGCTGTATCTTGTATTTTTCTTATACCTGAAAGCATCTTAGTTGTAAGGCCAAGACTGCTTGATGTATCTTGTATCCTACCGAAAAAAGAAATAATCTTTTTAGAGAGGCTATAACTGCTTAATGTGTCTTGTATGCTCTTGAAAAATGCAAGCCGCTTTGTAGGCGTTGCTTCTGCCTGTACTGTTTGTGTTGTTATGCGTTTATATTCCCCTGCTACAATCCGGTTATCCGGTAACGACACGCCCTGCGTCAATGTACGGACAAAATTCTGTGCAGCAGCAGTGCATGTAAAGTACATAGACAATAAATAATCATTGTAGATATTGACATTATAAAGCGGATATGTGTTTGGTGCGCTGCTTAATGCCAAACTATAGGGATCATGATAACATTTACCGCCATAATCATAACGAGGCTCCCAATAAGCGTAAGTAAAAACGCCAAACCAGATATACAGGCCGCTTTGAATTACCTCAGACGTATAAAATGATGACTGCCTCCAGCCTGCGGATGGGTTGTTTTTATTAAAAGTAAAATCGGACATATATTCATTAACTGATTTTTTTGTCTGCGGCTTATCGTTGTTATCCGAATATAAAACAGGGTGGCCGGCTGTCGGTAGGTGGCCATTGGCATTAACATACATATAAGCATTGCATAAGCCGTCAAAAGATTGGGAAACCAAAAAACGGTTGACAGGTATTTCTTGGCCCATATATAACTGAATATTTATGTTGTTCTGTCTAAATTGGTATTGGCTCCCCACCGTAGTAGTCCCGATGGTAGGATCAACAACCACCGGATACTTGGCTTCAGCAAGCCATTTTTCGGGTATTGTTATGCGTAACTCATTGCCGGCAACCGACAAATCCCCCCAGCACCGCCGCCCCCTTGCGTCAATAATTTCCGGCCTATGTATATGACAAAGTTTGCCAGTCCCTTCGCCAACAAGCTTTTCCTTTTTGTAGACAGCATAAGACCCCTGCAAAAAAGGCTCTTTTACAAAATCCGGTTGCCGGAAAAAATCAAAGTTTTCCGCACCTTCAATACGCAAGGAAATGACATTACTTTCAGGCTCACGTTCTAAAATACAGTCGTATTCAAAAGCAGTATCACCGAGTATGGTAAACCGATGGGAACGCCGCCGCCCCTTGTAGACAAGCCGCTGTTTGTCGCCCCGCAAGGTAAACCCCTCATCATCAGGTGGAACAAACCGTAAACCTTGCCTGAAACGATGAAGCCCAAAAGATGGCGTATATTTCCCTAGCGATACAGGGCAGGGGAACTCATACAAGGATTGGCGAAATACAGCCCCGCTTTTTATTGTCCGAGTATTGTTATTTCCCATAAAACTTGTAGTGTATCAGCTGATGTAACATTAACGGATGGCGTAATTTGAGCGTAAGCCAGACAATTAGCCGAACCGCTATTGCCGTTAAGCAGACACGCCTCATTTATGCCATTGGCGTTCAAGTTTCCGGCGGCGAATGTAGCCCGATAGGAAAGGGTAGTATCGCCGACACTACCCCATGCCGCAGTTAAAGCTGGGTAATTGGCATCAAGGGCTTTCATTGAACCAGTCGGAGTATTGCACCTTGTGTTTGTTTTTGTTGAATTACCTGTCCAACCAGTACCGACCTGTATGTAACCGGATGCGCTTGACACCTTTGTTTTTACAGGTGAAGCCAAGAGAGCATCAGCAATTAAAGCATCTCCCTCACGAGTAACTATGTTGTGATGCCTTGCGACCATCTTTCGGCCTTGCATTCCCAACATACGCCGGAAGAACCCAGGCTTGACCCGCTTTACATTACCGTTTCCGTCCAAAACCTGAACCGTAACCCGCCCTTTAATCTTAATTCTGTCCTTCATTCATTTACCTCCAATAATCAAAGTACCGCCAATGCCAACAGCAAGGCCGCCTAATAAACAAACCGCCCCGGCAATAATGGCGTTTTTTATTCCAATCCTTTTTGCTTCCTTAACTGCTTTTAGCTGTAGCTCCGCTTCCAACCGCCAGCGTATCGCCTCGGCTTGCTGTAGTGTCGCTTCACGCATTGCCGCCGCTTCACGCTCGATTACAGACAGAACCGCTTCTTTGGCGGCTTCAGAAGTGGCCTTCTGTATTTCCTCATGCGCCGCTTCTGTCAATGCGTCAATCAAAAGGTCTATTTCGTATTCGCTGTAAAGCCTCGTCCCGCTTCCTGTCAAATTCGGCGGTTGCCCTGTCAGCGGCTCGGCGTACACCTGGAATGTCGTCAAGAAACTCAACAGGATCACGGTTGCGGTAATCCTCCCGAACGGCCTCAATCTCAATTTGCTTTTCCACATACTTGATTAGCTCCTTATCCCTTTTATAAAAAAACCATAAGGCGTAAACAACGCCAAAAATAATAACCGCACTAATAAATCCGGTAATAATACCTTTTGTAAAATCATTCAGTTTATTCATGGTCTATATCCTTCCAACGAGAAATAACTTTTAATCCCACAACACCAAACAGGACTATCACCAAAACGCAAAACCAAATCCAATCCCGGATTAATCCTTTTATTAGAAGCCATGTTGCTACAATCAGGCATATAGGCTTGAAACCAATAATTTTTGAAGGCATAGATAAAATCCTTTTCCCCAAAATTGTAAAAAGTTCCCGCCATGTATGCTCCCAGCTCGCCTTATAGGAAAAATCAATGTCATTATCTTTCATTGCTTGTTCCCCATTGTTTAAGCAGACATATCATCGAATTGGAAGCATAGCTTTTTCTTTAGCCAATAGGCTTCCGTATGGTTTGCCTTCTTTTCTGTCTTTATGCAAAAACACATCCGGCATTTTTTTGTTGACTTCGCTGATACTTTGCAATTAAGACAGTCAAAACAGGTTTTCTGCTTTTTCACATCACGCCTCATACTTCAAAGTAGTTATTGAACTCTCTGTCCAAGCCGTACCGTGTTTTCCCTTCTTTAGCCAGCTTTTCCAATGCTTCACGGTTAAGACCCCGGATAAGTACCTCATGCCCTTCCTTTTGGAAGTAATCCGACACTTCGTAGATTTGCCTAATCATTGCACAAGGTTCCTGGGAATTGAGTATTACCCCATCGCCAATAATCCCGGCAACGTGTGTTGCGGTTCCGGGGGCGGCGTAGCCGTCCCCATGCCGTTTGTCTTTTTTTGTTATGTAGAAAACTGCCCTAATGTCTGTTCGCTTTGGATTAATCACTGTGAACACCCGCTTTAATAAATCGTCTGCGGTAGTTCTGATTAATAACCCTGTAGCCGCATACAAAGCCATGCACACAGCACCGGAACAATCGGACGTTTCTGGATTTTCCTTGCCCCAACCGTAAGGAGAGCCAAACTGCTTTAGAAGAAAATAAACAAAGCGTTGCGCTTCATTCATCTTTTCAAACTTTCGCTTTTCCTGTTCCGCCAATGAGTTCCACTTAATTCCCATTTACTGCCTCCCTCTAAAAAAATTGACAATAATGCTCACGGCCAACGCCGCCGCCGAAATCAAAATGCTTATAACCGAAATGCGCTCCTTGCTCCTTTCGCCTTCCTTTTTTTCGAGTTTTTCAACCCTGCCGATAACGTGCTCTTTGAATTCCCTCATCTGCCCTTTCAGTTCCCTCATTTCACCTAACGTCTCGACAATCAACTGCCTGTCCTCATTAGTCATATTTCCCCCTGTTTTTCCCCTTCCTTCGTTTCTTGCTGTAAATAATTTCCTATTCCCCATTCCCTAAACTCCATTGCTCCTTGCTTTAGGCGACATGGATGTCGCTGTTTCCAAACAATAATGAAGTTTTTGCTTTGCAAAAACTTCGATGTCAATTTTCTGCACGGATGCGGAAAATTGACACAAATGCCTTGTCTTTTTTGTACCTAAAAGAAAACGCATTTATTACCCCTTCCGTTTCTTCATTCCTTACCGCTATTTTGACTTTCGCACCCACCCTTGCGTGAAATAAAGCCCGATGGGTTTTAACAGTAAACTCCCGCCTGTTTTGCAAGCGTTCCTCAAGCTCACGCATAACCCAATCCTCATATTGGGCAACCTGTATATTCCCCCGCTGTATTGGATATTCAGAAAAGTAAGACCCTGTTACATTCAAAGCCACAGTTCCATATTGGTTTACCGCTTCAATATCCCTAATAAAGCAAGAACGGTTAATGTCCAGGACAATCGGGCGGCCATAAATAGCGGCCTTGTATAAATCGCCGTCAGTATCTTTTTGCAATGTCAATATTGCCTTGTCATGGTTTGTTGTTATGTCATAGGTGGAATACGAAAACGGCCCGCCGTCATATTCAAGGCGGCTTTCCGCTTCCCCTTGCGTATCTATTTCGTCTGCATAGATAACATTCCGTTCTTTACCGTCATTATCTTTAACCTTGTATTTTGCTTCATACAGACCCGCTTCAATTTCACGGATTAACGGATACCTGAACGGATAATGCGATTGCAAAAACTCATCGTAAAAAACAGGGCTATCGTCATAATGCCAAATTTCTTGTCTTGCAAGAGATACAGGCATATTAACTTTTAGGCGTACAGTATTCCGGTATAGTTCCGCTTTATCTATTTTCCGCAAATAGAAAATGTCATTTCCGGTAAATGTATGGGAAATCTCATCGTCTAAAAGCTGTTCCGTTTGATAAGGGGAATGAGCGAATACAAGGGGCTTTTCCGCTGGACATTCCAAATGGCATCTGTAAGCCGTAGCAAGGCTTGACAGTTCTCCCCAAATATCACGCCGTAACTTAACATAGGGCAATGTTACAAGAATTGTTGAGCAATCTATGTCATTGACAGACAATCCCGCCCTTTGAGCAATGCCGTGTACTAAAGACTTATGCGGTTGTGATTTATCGCAGACTACCGAATAGGCAAACACAGCCGGGGCCGTCCAATCCCGGCTTTCGTCAGTTTTTCTTAGCTTTGCGGATAAATCACGCAAGCCTATTAAAGCGTATCTCTTGCGTCCCGGCCCACGGACATCCTGTATGCCCTTATCGTCTATGTAAAAAATAAACCGCTGGAAATATGTCAGCCCTTCGCCTATCGAGAAAGAAACTTTAACTTTAGTGCCAGCACCTAAATTAAAATATGAATAAATACCTTGCGGATTATCCAGCAGAATTTCCCCTCTTGCCGTAGTGCCGCCAGCCACCTCTCTTAATCCATAAAAATTTGCCTCTATAATGTCTTGTTCAAAGACGCTTTCAAAATGCCCCGCTACGTCAAATTCTATTTTTACCCTGATAGGCTTATTAGCGGCGGTTATAGCTTCTTGCAGGGCATTGTCTATCTCATAAAATTTCATGGTATCAATTCTCCTGTGGGATTAAATATGTCAACAGAAGCGGAAGCAGAAATATAATATCTAAGCGGCCCGATAACCGTGTCAGCGGAGTTTATTTCCGTCTCATCAGAAACCAAAACTAGGTGTTTTAGTGTTAAGCGAAATATGCCGTAATACTTGTACTCGTGTTTATCCCGCAGTAGTTGAGCCGTGATAGTCATTTCCTCAATAAATTCTGGAATGTCCAATCTCGGATTTTTTTCACGCTTAATCAATATTATGTTTTTTGTACCGCCCAGCTTTTTTGAAAAAAAGGTAATGCCGTAAATGTTTTTATATTCCTGTCCGTTTATCTTGTAGACAACACAATCTCCCTTAAAGCGTTTCCTTCCTATCACAGTGCCTGACATTTCCGATGTCTGGCTCTGTGCTGTGTCATTATATGGATATACTCTTGCTGGATAATCACCGACAATATCAAGTTTCAGTTTAATTGCTTCATCCCGCATTATCCGCAGTTCAAAGCCCTGGACACGGCAGCCCTCAAAAAGCCGCCGTTCGCTTTTCCTGTCCTGGACTAAATCAAAATGTTTTGTATCTTCCGTGGGAAGTAAATCAAAGCGATACAGGTACAAGTTCCTTGTCTCGGAAACAAATACAGGGTTATCCGCACCCCCCATAGCAAGGAACAGCAACAGCGGAGCAGTCCCGATTGTCAAAGGCGTAACCACACAGCCTGTAACGCCGTTTATTTTTCGCAAGCCACGGCATACCCCATCGCCTTCTATCGAGGCTTCTTCTTGCAATAGTGTTACAGCTTCCCTGACAGTTTCATTAGAATAGGGTACGTCTATTTCCCAATGTTCAGTCTTTATGACTATTGAACAATCGCACCCATTAACCAACATCGCCAATTCCATCTACCGTTACACGCAATGTAATCACAGTTTCCCAATTTTCCCCGCATCCTGGCTTTTTAGGCGAGCTATACTTTTTCCCGCTGACCACAGCCCTATCCACAACGCCGCCCAATGTTGGATTTTCGCCTAATGCCTTGCATACAGCGGATGCGTAACCGTAACAGTACAATTCGGTTTCTTGCGTTTCAGGTATAGTGAAAGTTATTGTTACCGAATAAGCGTCAAGGCGTATAATCCGTTCTTTTTCAGTCCGTTCGCAACTTACAAGCGAGACCCCCGGAACTACAGTATGTTTATTTGCAAAATTGCTAAATTCGATAACAGGAATTAAAAACTCCCATTCGCTCAATATTTCATTTACCCGCCCTTTCAGAAGCCCACGGATAGCCTCAACAATCCGCTGTTCAATAAAAATGTTGTCTTCTCTCATATCGTTTTCCTTCTGTGCGGTTCCAAAAGCTGTTTCACATTTAATGGCATGCACGGCTCAAAATGCTCCCCATCCTTCCCGCCGCCCCGGACACTTCCAGTCATACCGACACGCCGCCCCTTGTAGCGGTTCATGTTCCAGCTTGCCAGTTCCAGACAAGCCGCAGACAAATCGGCGGGTATAAGCCCCTCGCTATAGCCAGCCCAATACACCGCTTTGATAGATGAAATCCCGCTTTGTCTTTGTATTGCACGAGAAAGGGATAGGCTAAAAGGCAAATCGTAATCAGTGCCGCAATCAGGAATGACGTTGTAAAAATCCGGCTCTAGCAATTCCCCATTCCCGACTAAATAAACAGCCAGCACCCTGCTAACTGGATATTCCCGCAGGGGTACTAACAAATCCCCATTGTATTCATTCCATTCAAAATGCTTTTTCTTCAGCAACCGCCGCTTGCAGTATTCCTCTATCGTGTGAGTAGCCGTTATAAGGCAAAATCGGGCTAGTTTGTCTTCCCGGTCATCAATACCCAAAACCGCCTTAAAATCGTCCAGGGGAATAAGCGAATACAAGGTTTTTCCGTCCGCTATCATAAATTCAAGATAGGCATGGCTGGAGCAGGATTATATAGGACTTTTGCACAAATTGAGGGGGTTTTGATAGAAATGAGAAATGGATAATTATAACGGTTATTAAAAGGATATTAATATGAGTAAATACGAACCTTTATGGAAGTATCTTCAAAGAAATAGTAGCCATACATTAAAACTAACTTTTGAGGAAATCAAAACTATTATAGGATTTGCCATTGATCATTCTTTTTTAACCTATAAAAACGAGGCTGGTCTATTTGGCTATCAGGTAGGTAAAATATCCATGAAGGAAAAACATATTACATTTAATAAATTATAAGAGAATAAGAAAAGTAAATGATATGAAAGCCGTTCTATGGCCGTAGCCACAAATTCCCGTGATATAAAACATTTATTTTACCCATTTAATCTACAACCTACAAAGTTTTGTAGGTAAAAAACAGCGAAAATATGCAAACCTACTAGATTTTGCAGGTAGCAGCTATATTTTTCAGGGCATATATTTTTGTAAATGTGTGTTGGGAATCTCCAAACCTAAGCGGTTAGAAGGTTCCACGACATGCAAATCCATTTTAGGAGGTATATTTATGAAAAAATATACGCTGTTTTTTCTTTTTTGCCTGGTATCGCTCGTTGCGGTGGCAAATGTTTTCGCACAGGGCTTTGCAGGCCCCGGCGCTAATTCACCGCCCCCGCCACCTGGAGGCCCCGGTCGTAATCCACCACCGCCGCCACCCTTACCCCTAGAATATCAAGAACCTTCAGACAGGTTTGGGTTTACAGGCCCGGTACGGACTGTTACCGTAGAACAAGCAAAGACTTATGAGCACAGAACTCCGGTAATTGTAACAGGCACTATTGTTCAGGCTATTGGCGGAGACTTGTATATATTCCATGATTCATCAGGGGAAATAATGCTTAGAATAGGCCCCCGTGAATGGTACGCATTAGGTTCAACTATCAGCCCATCTGAACAAATTGAAATCAGCGGCGAACTCCACAGGGATCTAAGAGACTGGCAAGGAGCGCCTGAAATTCACGCAAGGTATCTCAGGAAGCTATAATTTTCCGTTAAGCGGGTAATATCGCAATAGTGCTATTATCCGCCTGTAAATTGACCCTATTGGTTTTTGGGGATATTCTGATTCTAAGAGTAATGCTTATGAAAAGATATACATTATTAGCTATGTTCGGTTTACTGCTGTTATATGTAACGGTATTTGTTCACGCGCAGGGGTTTACAGGCCCCGGAACCAGTGGGCAGCCTATTATGTCCGGCCAAAGCGTTTCAATCAGCGAAGCAAAAACTTATCCTCACGATTCATGGGTAGTCATAACCGGAAATATTGCCAGTCCGTTGCCGGGAGGTACATATTTCATGTTTCGTGATTCTTCCGGAGAAATTCCCGTTGAGATCGGCCCGAAAGAATGGCGGGGTTTTTCAGCCGCAACATCCAACATCGTTGAAATTTCCGGCGAGGTAAAAAAAGAGAGAGGGCAGGTTTTTATTAAAGTACACGTCATAACTGTTGCGGCCAAAACAAGGCAGTACGCCGTTACGGTCAATGAAGCGCGAAACTTATCCCATGATTCGTGGGTAGTGTTGACCGGAAATATTGTATATTCGCTGCCACAGCCCAATGATTATACGTTCCGTGATTCTTCCGGGGAAATTACCATTGACATTGGCCCGAAAGAGTGGCGCGGCTTGTCGGTAGGCGAATCGGACAGGGTTGAGATTTCCGGGGAAGTAAAAAAAGAA
>Ga0268262_10005406_pt1 | contig 12690 bp, 13 predicted proteins | sample TergutNc150P3_FD_190354 | JGI IMG/M metagenome (GOLD analysis project Ga0268262, IMG submission 190354) | Nasutitermes corniger P3 segment gut microbial community from laboratory colony in Florida, USA - Nc150 P3 (SPAdes) (version 2) | ecosystem: Host-associated > Arthropoda: Insects >... | reverse complement strand
GTCGGCGTCCTTGGGTTCGCTTACCAGGTTCATAATCAGGCGGGGGTGCAGGTTGTCCAGCCGTGTTTTAAATTTTACATAGGCCGCCGAATCTATCTTCTCTATTTCCGGCAGTATTTTGGGGATGTGCAGTTTATGCGGCCCGGCCCCTTCGGAGCGTAGTTTTTCAAGGTATTTTCCGACTTTTGAATTTCTGTGAAACGAGGTGTTCATCAGGCGGAAAACGGCGTTCTTCAGGAAGACATAGGCGTTAAGCACCGCGGTGACGGTAGGGGCAGACACAACGATGCCCTGCCCTGACAGGAGGAAGAAATCGAGGATTGACTGGTGGGACCCGGCGCCCAGGTCCAGTATCAGAACATCGGCGTCCGCTTCCAGGGCAAGAAGTTGTGTTACCAGGGCCTTAAGCTGGACGGTTTTTAAATTCGCGGTTCCGGGAATTTCCGTATCACCCGGGATAAAGCGTAAGCCCCGCACGTCTGTTTCGACAATCACGTCGGTAAGATTTAACTTTACATTGTTAAGAAAAGAGCCTATCCCCATCTGCGGCGCGAGATGCCCCAGCACGAGGTGCAGGTTTGACGCCCCCAGATCGAGATCGGCAACTACGACCCTTTGCCCCGCCTGGGCAAGGGCTACGCCCAAATTCGCGGCGACCAGCGATTTGCCTACCCCGCCTTTTCCGCTTGCAACCGGAATAATACGCATTAACCCCCCTCTCTATACATTTCAGTTATCAGAGGCTTTTCTGCCCTTCATTATTAATATTACTGTCCATACCGAGAGCATGTCTCCCAGTAACAGAAAAAACACGGTCCCCGGCGCTATTAACCGCGCCAGCCGGTCAAATAACAGTTCCCTTATCATATCGTTTCCGGCAAAAAAAAGCCAGAACATGAATGTGACAACGCTGAATCCCTTGCCCGCCAGGTAGAGCGGGCAGAATAAACGGTATCTGGAGTCCCGCAGCCAAAACAGCGCCATAAGGAAAAACAGAGCCCCGGGCGTAATAAGCGCAAGCCAGGGGAAGGGCGTTTCTCCTTCAGGCTGCAGAATCATATAAACCCCTGTCAGAAATACCAGCCTCATACATTCATAGACGAATAAGGTAATTCTGAGGGGCCGCGAAGTATCCATAATTTAAAAATAAGCCGGTACGGAGGTAGAGTCAAGAGAGCAAATTCAAATAACAGGTAACAGTTAACAGTTAATAAAGTTAAGATTGTTGCCTCTTGCTTTGTTATTTGTTACTTGTTCACTGTTACCTGGTTTTGGTATACTATATTCAGCATGAATAAAGTCATTCTAAAAGCCCAGGACCTTGACGGGTATATAAACGCGGCTGACAGGGATTGCCTTGACAGAATGGAGAAACTGTACCTACATGTGATGGAAGCGTTTAAACGGCTTGAATCCAGCGTTCAGGCGGAACGGCGGGGAGCCGAGGACACACTTATTTCCCTGTACAATGAGATGGGGAGCGTTATGCAGGAAATCTGCCGCCATACGCCGAATATCCATGTGTATTCCTTCCTCAGCCCGCAGGAAAGCCACCCGGAAGCGTCGCGCCTGATTGCGAAATTACGGGATATACGCACGGAGAACGAAGAATTCGTTTATTATATACAGCGCGCTTACGAAATGCTGTTCAAGCTGGCGTGGGGGGGCAGTACCGGCGTGAACAAAAATTACCTGATTGTTAAAACCCCGGTTACCAGTCCTGTGCAGAATTACGCGGTGCATAAAATCACCAATATCGACGAGCAAATTGAGAATACGGTGATGTGCGTTATGCTGAGGGGGGCTTTGCTGCCGTCAATGATCATGAGCAAGGAAATCCAGGAGTATTCATCCCACGGTTATGTGACACCCTTTGCCCTGTTCAGGATACGGAGGGACGATACCAGAAAAGAAAACAATATGGAATATATACTCGATCTTGACCGTTCTTTTTTCAGCCTTGACTCGCTTGACGGCAAGGATCTGGTTTTTGCCGATCCGATGAACGCCACAGGGGGAAGTCTGGTGACGGTGGTTAAGTACCTGCTGGAAACGGGGATAAAACCAAAGTCAATACGTTTTTTTAACGCCATAGCGGCCCTGAAAGGGGCGCTGCGCGTTGTCCGCGCGCTGGAAAATTGCGATGTTTTTACGCTCTGGATGGACCCTGTCCTCAACAAACAGGCGTATATCATGCCCGGCCTGGGCGACGCCGGGGACCGTATCAACGGCAAAGACGGGGAACATAACTCCAGGAATATCATCCAGCTTATAGCTGACTACGGCGGTAATATCGCGAGGCTTTACCGTTCGCAGCTTCGCGAGATCGAAGATACGGTGCTAAACACGGGAAAATGAAAAAAATCAGCCTGATATTTTTAGGGGCGTCAGCTTCATTGACCCTGGGACTTGTTCTTGGAAGCTGCATAACCCTGGCAGGGGACGCTTCCGCCGAAGAATACTATACCATCGGCATGGCGTATTACGACATAGGAAAATATGACGAAGCTGAAAAATGGCTGAACAGGGCAAAGGACAAGGACAAAACCAGGATAGCCTCCGAGTATAATTTGGGGCGGATTGCTTTTGAGACAAAACGGTATAATGACGCGATAAAACATTTTGAAGCGATACTAAAAAAGGATCCCGGCAACGTATTGGCGCTAAAAGCCGCCGCGTACACGTATATAAAAAACGGCGATATTGAAAAAGCGTCGGAAATGTACAATAAGCTGCTTGCCCTGGTTCCGGAGAGTTACGATGACGGCTACAACTACGCCCTTGTGTTATTCGCCATGAAAAAATACGGGGAAGCGGAACAGGTATTGAAAAACTATGAATACGCCCTTTTGGACAATAATGACGTACTGCTGCTCTATGCACGCGCCCAGAAGGAACAGGGCAAGCCGGAAGCGATTGACAGTTACACATCATGGCTTGCCAACAACAACGACGCGAAGGTACGGTATGAATACGCCCAATTGCTTGAAGGGCAAAAGATGTACGCGCGCGCCCTGGAAGAATACCGCACAGCCTATACCGGGCTTTCCTCAAGCGGCGTCAATCCGTCCAGATCCGATGTCAGGTTTGCCATCGCCCGACTTGTGCTTAGCGCCGACGCGGGAAGCGCGGAAGGGGCTGCCGAACTTAAAAGCGCCGTTAACGAAGGCTATAATGATTTTGATGAAATCGAAAAACTCCTTGCCGATGACAGGATAAGCCCCGCCAACAAAGGCGAAATCCTGACAATCGTTACGGAAGGAAGGCGCGCGCAGGAAGCCGCAAGGGAAGAAGCCGAAAAAGCCGGACAGGACGGCGGCGGGCAGTAAAATGGTTGTTTCAATGATTCAAATGATACTGGAAATTCCCGAAGCGGGCAGTCTTAAGGAAAAGCGGCGCATAGTCCGTTCCGTAAAGGACAAGCTGCAACGCCGTTTTCATCTAAGCGCGGCGGAAGTCGATCTGCAGGATTCACTGGCTTTTGCCCAGATAGGAGGGGCGCTGGTTTCCAATTCAAAAGTGTTCGGCGAATCCGTACTGCAAAAAGCTTTCGCGATGATTGAAAACGAGGTTCCGGTCCGCATTCAGGATATTAGCATTCATTCGGAGGAATTTTAGTGAAAACACTTTCTTTTTTTGTGACCCTGGGGGCTGTTGTATTAAGCTCATGCCTGGGCGTTAATGCGGACATCACTATAAATGCGGACGGCTCCGGAAAACTGGCGCTTGAGTACAGGGTATCGCAGGAGTTGGAATCCCTGGGCAGGCTGGACGGCAACGAGAGCCGTCCGGCGATTCCCGTAGGTAAAGCGGACTTTGAACGAAGCCTTGCAAGGATACCCGGTCTTAGGCTTTCCAAATACTCCTCAAAGGACATCCGTAACGCTTCAGGCGGCAGCGACCTTGTTACGGAGGTTACGCTTGATTTTAAGGATTCCGGCGCGTTGCTGGCCTTCCTGGACAGTACGGGGAGCGCACATGCGGCGCTGGTTGAGGAAAACGGTTCAGGCAAACTGCTCCGCCTGACCATTCTTGAGCCCTCAGGCGGCGTTTCAAACCCCGATCTTCTCGCATTACTGCGGGAAGTTTCCGGCGCTTATGAGATGGGCATTTCCCTCAACCTGCCAGGGAACGCCGTTATTACGATGATCCCGGCCTCAATTCAGGCGGCAAAGCTGGTTTCCGGCGGAAAAAAGGTATCCTTCTCAATAAACATGGGGGAGCTTCTCATCCTGAAGGACGGGCTTACCCTGGAGATACGATACTAACCCCCGGTCCCTTTCTAGCTGAAAATCAAAATTACTCTGGCTCCATATTCATCGTAAGTATGCAGTTCCAGCTTTCCGTTGCAAAGTTCCCAGCGGTTTACTCTTTCAAGATGCTGGAAGTACTCGTACTCTGTAAAGTTTTCCATTTCATATAACGTATCACTGCATATGCGGGCAAATCTTATAATTGAGAGCGTATGATTTGTACGCGCTACATAGGAAGCGGAATAAAAATTTACAGCGCCTGCTCCGGTTAAATGGGCTGTTTCAAATTTAATGGTATAAATATCTATTGGCGCATTAGTCCTGTCTATGTTGATAACAGCGGATTTATGTTTTACTTCTGTCAGGTTCCAATGCCTGCCCTTAACTTCGCTGAAAGCGGTATTGTTTACATCAATGTTCATGAATCCCTCCATTGATGTAATTATATTAATACAGGCAGTTAATAAGGTTTTTGTCAAAACAACAGATGAAATAATATTCAAAGAATCAAAATTACCGCCATCCTTTCCAATAGCTCAATCGGAAGAAAACACAATAAACAAATAATAAATAATAATAGGTAATAAAGTGAAGATGAGAAAGGCAAACTTTTTACTTTATTATTTTTTAGTTATTACCTGTTATTTAAATCTGGGGCGTTATCTTGTACTGTTCAATCGTACTGCCGGAGATAACCGCGCAATTACGCCCGCCTTCTTTGGCGTTGTACAGCGCTTTGTCCGCCATATCGTACATGGTTTGAGTATCGGTGGGCGCGCCGCATTGTTCTATAAATACCCCCATACTGATGGAGACATGAGGCGAAACTTTTGATTTTTCATGCGGAATCTTGAGTTCTTTTATTAATTTCTGTAAATGTGAAACAACAACGTCCACATGCGAGGTCTCTGCCTCGAACCACAGCAGGGCAAATTCCTCCCCGCCCACCCTGGCAGCATAAACGTCATGAGAGTCTTTCAAACTGTTCAACACCCTGCCTACGGAGCGCAGGCATTCGTCGCCGCCCGGATGCCCGTAATGATCGTTGTATAATTTGAAGAAATCAATGTCGAGGATGGCGACGCACAGCCAATTATCCGAAGTTCTGTAGCTGGACAGGTATCTTTTGAATGTCTGCTGGAAATCACGGCGGTTTTTAAGCTGGGTTAATTCGTCTATAATACTCTGATCAAAGTAACTGTCGCGTTCGTCTTCAAGCATGGTCGTGCTTAACTCCAGCCCCAACCGCAGTTTGCCTATATACCATGTAAAATACAGGCTGATTACGCCGGCAATAACCGTATTAATAATATCCAGAATTCTATTCTCTAATCCTTTAACATAAATTGTTGATACCGTGAAAAATATTATCGCGCCCATTGTAAGGCACAGGTTAAACGGGGGCGGATTTATAAACATCAACAGGGCGCATATTAAAAAACATAAAAAAATCGTAGCCAGTTTGTCGGGGCTTGCCCAGACGCTCAAATATATGCCAAGCCACATAACATTCGCATAGTATATTGTCGTTATAATATAGACAAAACGGTTGCTCATATACGCGGTCTGCATTCTGTAATAGGTAAAGCAGGCCAACAGCAGCGCGATAATGCCTGATGCGCAGCAGATAACGGCCCTGACAAGAAGAGTCCTGTCCGTAATTATGGATATGACAGTAAGACAACCCGCAAGAACGGCGACAAACGCGCTTGCCAGATACAGATTGCGGAGGTTATCCATAAAAAGTTTATTTATACATACATGGTAATTTTCCTTTCCTACCGAATAATAACGCCATGAAATGATTTTTTTCTTCATATTTTTACTCACTTCTATTATAAAGGAAAAAATCCGAAAAGTCAAGAAAACTTTTCTCTTTTCATTTTTTGCTTGTTAAGCTATATTTTATAAAGAGGTAAAAAATGCCGTCGGCAGGTAAAAAAATCATTCCGGTACTGTTCATTTTTGTTTTGGCGGTTTCATGTTCGCGGAATGAGCCAAAAATAGCCTTTGGTTTTATAGAACTGGTCTATTATCAGGACAGAAATAAACCGCAGGAGCGTTTTACTTTTTTCATTATCCCTGAAGACGAAGAGGGAATTGATAATTTGGCTGATCTGTACCTGTACCATGACAGAGAACAGCTTCGCTGGCATATCAACAGCGAAGACTGGGTTAGCTATGTCCATGACAAGAAAACATGGATAGGCTCAAGAAGCATCGCGATTGGAGAGGATGAAATCCTGCCCAGGGGCCAGTACCGGGCCGTCCTGGTGAACAAGAGCGGTGAAAAATCGGAGCGTAATTTCAGTTTTGACGCGCCGGAAGTTCCCCGTTTCCCGTTTCCGTTCTTGGAAATCAGCGGCGGCCGGTACATAGTGAATTCCCTGTATCCAAGTAACCGCCTTGTGTGTTATGACGATCAAGGCAATTATGTCCATACCGTTAACCTTATAAACCTGAACGGCCAGTTAAGCGAACTGGATATACCGCCCAACGCAAGGACTGTGGCTCTTTGGGCAGAGGACACCCAGTATTTTACGTCCGCTTATACCAATGTTACTACTATCCGCAGACGATAAACCGGAAGCGCCCGTGCTAAGGTCCGCCGGAACTGAAAACACAGCTTCACAGGAGCACGGTTCCCCTCCGGAACCCGCCGCTAAAGAACCGCTTCGAAAAATTAAAAGTTATGTCCTGCGCGGCGGACGCTTAACTGTTGCCCAGCGGCGTTCATACAACTCGCTTTCAGGGAAATTGATAATTCCATACGAAAGCAAAATACTGGATTTTACCGGTATTTTCGGCAACAGCAATCCTGTCATCGTTGAAATCGGCTTTGGTATGGGCAAGGCGACCGCCGTTATCGCCGCGGAAAACCCGCAAAAAAATTACATAGGGCTTGAAATCCACAAACCGGGTATAGGCCGCCTCCTCTGGGAAATAGAGCAACGCCCTCTTGCAAATGTCAGGATAATAGAGCATGACGCGGCCGACGTTTTTAGGGACATGATCCCGGAAAATTCGCTGGAAGGGGTGCATATCTTCTTCCCCGATCCCTGGCCGAAAAAACGCCACCACAAGCGAAGGCTTGTTCAACTGCCTTTTACGGATTGTATCGCGTCAAAATTGAAGCCGGGCGGCTATATCTACATGGTCAGCGACTGGCAGGAATACGCGGAGCGGGCATTGTATGTGTTAACCAATACAAAAGATATGGTTAACACATACGGAGGTTTTGCCGATCCGCAATCCTGGAGGCCGCTGACAAGTTTTGAAAAAAAAGGGCTTGACAAGAAGCATGAAATAAAAGAATTGTTTTTCAGGCGGGACCTATGAAGAACAATGCCAACCGCGTGGAACATCTTGAGCGGGTCATAAAGAAATACCAAAAATCGTATTACGGCGGCGAAGCGGAAATTTCGGACGGTGAATTCGATCTCCTCTGGGACGAGCTGAAAGCCCTTGCCCCGAACAGCCCGGTGATCCTTGGAATAGGGGATAATGCGGATAATACCGACGGCTTTCCAAAGGCAAAACACCTGATCCCGATGGGCAGCCAGGAAAAGGCGGCGAATCCGCAAGAATTCAGGGAATGGGCGCAAAAACAGCAGCTGCCGGTATTTTTGGCTCAGTACAAGCTGGACGGGGCAAGCCTTGAACTGCAATACGAGAAGGGAGAACTGATCAGGGCAGTGACACGGGGCGACGGGATAACAGGCGATGACATTACAGCCAACGCGCGGCGGATGGCCGGCGTGCCTGAAAAACTCGATCTGCCGTTTTCAGGGGGGGTGAGGGGCGAGGTGGTAATGCCCCGTGAAACATGGCGGCAAAAATACGCTGCAAAGGCGAATTGCCGTAACGCCGCCAACGGAATAATGCGGCGCAAAGACGGCTGCGGCTGCGAGGATCTGAAAGTTATAACATATGACGCAACGGCAGTTAACGCGACGGCAGCTGCCGCCCTGCCTGATGAATACTATAAGGGCTATTTTTCTGATGAAATAAAAAAAATCGAGTGGCTTGGCAAACGGGGCTTTGAAACCGCCGTTACAAAAACGTTCAAATCCGCAGACGAGGTTATATCATACCGGGACAAGGTAGCAAAAATGCGGGACAGCCTTCCCTTTGACATTGACGGCATTGTTATCAAGGACATTGCAATAGATATGGCGGATCTTCGCAGACAACGGCCCGAAAAGCAAATCGCTTTCAAATTCGATCTTGAAACGGCGTTCAGCATACTCAGGCAGGTTGAGTGGAGCGAATCAGGGGCAACCTATACCCCTATCGGCATAATTGATCCGGTCAGGCTTGCGGGCACTACCGTACAGCGCGCCAACCTTAACAACCCAGGCATGATACGGTCTATGGGACTGCAAATAGGCTCCGCCGTTTCCGTGGTGAAACGCGGCGAGATCATCCCGAAAATCGAAGGGCTTGCGCCGGAGGGGGCGCTGCAGGCAGAAACGGCAAAGCCTATAGAATTCCCCCTTATCTGTTCCGTATGCGGAACGGCTCTGGTTGACGCGGGTACACGGCTGTACTGCCCCAATACAGCCTGCGCCAAACGCCTTCTGCACCGCCTGGAAAAATGGATATCAGTTCTGGACATCCGCGAACTGGGCGATAAACTGATACGCCAGCTGTTCGACAAAGAGAGGGTACGGCGTATAGCCGATCTTTACACGCTTACAGCGGAAGAACTTGCGGATTACGAAAGGATGGGCGAACTCTCCGCGGCTAAAGTCGTGCGCCATATACAGACAAAAAGGCAGCTTTCGCTTTCGGTTTTTGTCGCCGGGTTTGATTTTGAGGGCGTAGCGGAGACTACAATGGATAAAGTGGCTTCCGCCGGTTTTAACACGCTGGAAAAACTCCGAAAGGCTTCTGCGGAAGACCTTGCAGGCGTCTACGGCCTTGGAGAAATCACCGCGAACATAATTGTTGACGGCATTGCGGAAACAGCGGCCGAGATGGACAATGTGCTGTCAACAGGCGTAATCAGCATCGCGCCGCCGCCTTTGCAGGAGTCCCAGCCAATGAGGGGCCTTTCGTTTTGTTTCACCGGAGAGCTTTCTTCCATGAAACGGAACCAGGCCGAAGAAAAAATAAAAGCCCTTGGCGCGTCTGCAAAATCAGCTGTGGTAAAGGGCCTTTCGTACCTTGTCACTAATGATCCGGAATCCGGCTCATCCAAAAACAAAAAAGCCCGCGAGCTGGGAATACCGATTATCAACGAGGAAGATTTTCTTAAACTGCTCGCAACCCCCGCAGAACCTGTCCAGGGAGAACTGTTTTAAATAACAGGTAACAAGTAACAAAGTAAGATGGTTATACTACGCTTCGCCTCTTCTTTTGTTATCTGTTACCTGTTATTTGTTATTTGACTCTTGACAGCGTTACCGCGCAGGTTGTTACAATGTCGTCTACGGAAGCTCCCCGGGAAAGATCGCTTATGGGCTTCGCAAAACCCTGGAGGAAAGGCCCGAAAGCCTGGGCGTTGCCAAGGCGCTGAACCAGCTTATAGGCGATATTGCCGGCTCCGAGATCGGGGAAGATCAGGGTGTTAACCTTGCCTTTTACCGGGCTTCCCGGAGCTTTCTGATCGGTAACTGAAGGAACAAGCGCGGCGTCGGCCTGCAGTTCGCCGTCAAAAATAAATTTTACGTTTCTGTCTTTCAGGATTTTCACGGCGGACTGCACCTTGCTGACGTTTTCATGCTCGGCGGAGCCTTTGGTCGAGAATGACATAAGCGCCACAACAGGCTCGGCATCCAGAAATTCACGGCAGGAAGTGGCGGCGCTTTCGGCAATATCAGCCAGTTGTTCAGGCAGCGGAGCGGGTATTACCGCGCAATCTGAAAAAATCAGAGTCCCGTCAACGCCCCATTTGGGATCAAGGTCCGACATTACAAAACAGGACGAGGCGTTTTTAAGTCCGGGAATAGTGCCGATGATGGAAAGTCCCGCCCTCAGTACGTTACCGGTCGTGTTTACCACGCCGCCAACCATCGCGTCGGCTTTCCCCATGTGTACCATCATTGCCCCCCAGCGGAGGACATCGGTAATGTCAGTTTTTGCCTGTTCTTCGGTCATACCCTTGTGCTTTCGGAGTTGGTAGTATTCATGGGCGAAATCGTTCTGTTCGGGGGCAGCGAGGGGGTACACAATGTCGATTCCGTCAAGGCTGACCCCTTCTTTTTCCGCGATTTGCTGGATATCCGCAACCTTGCCCAAAAGCGTCACTTTCGCGGCAATCTTCTCGTCCTTAATGATTCTGGCCGCTTTAACAATCCTGGGAACCGCCCCTTCCGGCAGAACCAGGTCTTTTTGTCTGGAAACGGCTTTGGCTTTCATCTTGTTTACAAAATCCATGATACTCTCCTTTTATTAGCGAATGAGGGCATCGAAGGGTTTACCCTTCCTATGAACCTCTCTTTATGGTATAATGATATTCGAAATTCCACAATAGCCTTATAGCCTTTTTTATACGATTTGTGTATTATGGAGCTTATTATGACCGATGTGCACAGCGAGATTCTTTCGGACGAGGATTTTGACACGATTCTTTCGCAGGATATTGATTTTTCCGGGACTCTGAATTTCGAGAAGTCCTTCCTCATAAGAGGCAAAGTTTCCGGAGAAATCAAAGCCAGAGGTTTATTGCTGATAGACGAGGAAGCGGTGGTAAACGCCAACATCAGTACATCCAAAGTGATAATCAGGGGGGTTGTAAAAGGCGACATCACCGCTTCCGAGAAGATAGAAATCAACGCTACCGGCACGCTTGAAGGGAATGTTACCGCTCCCGAGGTCTTCATGGAAACCGGCTGTGTGTTTAACGGCCGCTGTAAAATGATTGCGAAGAGTGGAGGCTTATGAATTTCATTCGTTTTTTTGCGCTTGTTTTTATCTCCGTAATCGCCGTTTCCGCTGTTTTTCCCCAGACGGCTCCTGACGCGCTGAACGAATACCGTCAGGGCAATTTCGAGCGTTCCGTCCAAATTTGCCGTGATGAAATAACCGCAAACCCGAATAACCTGGAATCCCATGTTGTTATCTGCTGGAGCCTTATCAAGCTTGGCCGTTTTGACGATGCCCTGCGTTTCGCCCGTACCGCCCGCAGCATGAGCCGCTATGACGCAAGGGTGTCCGAAATTCTTGGAGAGATTTATTACTTCCTGGGCAACAACAACGAAGCTTTACAGTATTTCCAGGAATATGTAAACATTGCCCCTTTAGGAGCCAGGATTGAACTGGGTTATAATTACATCGGGGAAATTTATATCAGGATGGGAAAATACCGTCATGCCGATATAGCCCTTTCCACGGCGGTTCATTATGCTCCCAATAGAGCCGACTGGTGGACGCGGCTTGCCTATGCACGTGAAAACGCCGGAGATTATATACAGGCGGTTGAAGCCTATGAAAAAGCCATATCCCTTAATTCCCAGCTTGCCGACGCGAGAAGGGGGCTGGATCGCGTCCGTCAAACCCTTGGCAATAGATAAATTAGGAATTAGGAGTTAGGAATTAGGAATAAAGAATGGTTAGCAAGCGGTAGGTGAAGCATGAAGCCTATTCCTCATTCCTCATTCCTCATTCCTCATTTTTCGATATTCACCCTTGGCTGCAAGCTTAATCAGCTTGAAAGCGAGGCGATTGCAGACTCTTTCAGAAAAGCCGGGTTCCGGCTCGCCCCCTGGGATTCAAGTTCGAATGAGCCCCGCATACTGATCATCAACACCTGCACGGTGACTTCAAAGGCGGACCAGAAAGCCAGACGGATGATCCGTAAAATGCTTAGGGATAATCCTGAATCCTGCGTGATTGTCACTGGCTGTTACGCGCAGCTTGAAGCTGAAAAACTCATGACGCTTGAAGCCCGACGGCTCTTTGTGTTGGGGGGAGTCGCTTCGGCCGCTACGGCAAAAAGCGCCCTGCTTGGACTGCCGCAGTATCTGTCAGACGCGGTCTCCGGCGAACCCCTGCCATGTTTATTGGAATCCTGGATGAAAAACACCGGCTCCGCCATAAAAAACGATTCTGTTTTTAACTTTAATCCGGAGGATTTCAGTTTCCATTCACGGGGGTTTTTGAAAATACAGGACGGATGCGATAACAACTGCGCTTATTGCCGCGTCCGCCTTGCCCGCGGCAAAAGCCTCAGCCTTAGCAGCGCGGCGGTTCTGGAGCGGCTTCGGGCTTTTGAAGCAAAAGGCTGTCCTGAAGTTTTTATTACCGGCGTGAACATCACCCAATACCGCGATGATGGTATTGATCTTGCCGGGCTTTTAGCTCTGCTTCTTGAGGGAACCAGCGCCATTGCCCTGCGCCTTTCCTCCCTTGAGCCTGAATGTATTGATACACGGCTTTCTTCGACGCTCGCGCATCCCAGAATACGCCCTCATTTTCATCTTTCCGTGCAGTC
>Ga0268262_10005405_pt1 | contig 12690 bp, 10 predicted proteins | sample TergutNc150P3_FD_190354 | JGI IMG/M metagenome (GOLD analysis project Ga0268262, IMG submission 190354) | Nasutitermes corniger P3 segment gut microbial community from laboratory colony in Florida, USA - Nc150 P3 (SPAdes) (version 2) | ecosystem: Host-associated > Arthropoda: Insects >... | reverse complement strand
ATTGGGCACGCCACTTTTCAAGGGTGCGAAGGCCTTAAAAGCGTAACCATACCGAACAGGGTTGCCAGCATTGGGTTTAACGCTTTTGCAGACTGTACCAGCCTTGCCAGCGTAAAATTTGAAGGCACAATTGCTTCTTCAAAGCTTTCACCCTCTGCGTTCGAAGGGATTGGCGACTTGCGCGCCAAGTACCTTGCCGGAGGCCCAGGGACGTATACGAGGCCAAGCGGCTCCAACACCTGGACGAAGCAGTAGCAAAGGGGCGCTAAGAACCCTTGCTCCGATATCTACCGGAAACCCACCATACTCCTTCTTATTTCATGGAATTATAAAGCTGGAAATGGTTTTCTAACATCAAGTTTGTGATGGTTCGTGTTGGTTAGTGGTAAAATTCATTCGTCCCATTTGCCGATAGTATATCTGAAACCTCTTGCTTATCCCCTCTTTGTTTTGATAAAATAAGCTAATGATGAATAATCTTCGCTTATTGTCGAGCGCGACCTTGGATCTTAATAAGCTACTTTACATAACGCCCCAATGCAATAATCATAATGCTAAGGAGTAACTTTTATGAACAGCAAAGTCAAAGCCATTTTTTTCACCTTTACAGCGGTAATCGCCATCACAATGATCGCTTGCAATAAAAGCGGCGGTGCGGCCAGCGGAGGCGGCAGCAAAAGTTTCAACAGCGCCGAGGAATTAAAGGCGTATCTTGACAAACAGGCTGTCAATGGTCCCGATAAATCAATAAATATTTCGATGGCAATTAATGACACCATGCTAAAAAGTGTCGCGGACGTTGTAAAGTCAGCGAACAAATATGTGAGCCTTAATATTTCAGGCAACGCCTTAACAGCAATTCCGGATGAAGCTTTTCGTGGATGCGACACGCTTTCCGCAATAACAATACCGAACAGCGTTACCAGTATTGGGCGGAGCGCTTTCTCAAGCTGTACCAGCCTTGCCAGCGTAAACATACCGGACAGTATTACCAGCATTGAGGGATGGGCTTTTTCAAGCTGTTCTAACCTTGCCAGCGTAATTATACCGACCAGTATTACCAGCATTGGGGAGGCCGTTTTTTACGACTGTGCCAGACTTACCAGCGTAACTATACCAGCCAGCGTTACTAGCATTGGAAATACCGCTTTTGGAAGATGCAGCGGCCTTACCAGCGTAAAGTTTGAAGGCAGAATTGCCTCGGACAATTTCGCTGATTATAATGTTTTTGGTTCAACCTTTCCTGGAGACTTACGCACCAAGTACCTTGCGGGAGGCATAGGGACTTATACAACAAAAAATCCGGGGACTGACCCGACTTGGACAAAGCAGTAGCGCGTTCGACCTTTAGCCCTTGCTGTCACGCGCGAGTCCTTTACCGCTGACGCAAGACGTGATATACTTGGTTACCGTGGGAGAAAATCAGACCGATTTTGTTGTTACCGCCACGCGGTCTATGAAAGACTACGCTTACCGCGTGGCGGAGCATTTGATAAAAATCCCCCGTTTTAGTTCAATGGCCGAGACCATCAACGGGGTAGAAATTCTTAGCACGGATCGTTTTGCCGACGGCGAAATGGAAGTTTCCGTAAAAAAATCCGTGCGCGGCATGAATGTAGTGCTTTTTGCCAGTTGCTGTCGCAATGACGCGGGTATTGAGGCGGAAGTAGCCAAAGTTGAACTATACCACGCGGTGGACGCCTTAAAGCGCTCGCAGGCGGGTAAAATCATCGTCTTTGAGCCGTATATTTCATGTTCCAGATCTGACAGAAAAACCCGCAGAAACTCCGTTGGCCTTTGGATTCACTTTAAGATCCTTGCCAGTCTGGGGGTAAACCATATCGTTACATATCAGCTTCACTCAAATAAATCCGAGTCGATGGTGGACCCTACAATCTGCGCCATCGACAATATTCCGGCCCTTACGCTTCTTGAGCAGTACCTTTGCGATGTCTACATACAGAACATGAAAGCCCTGGAAGAAACGGTAAGGCCGAGTTGGGCTTTTTGTTCCGTTGACGCGGGGGGAGAAAAGCTCGCCAGGGAATTCGCGAACGCCTTTGGCGCTCCTCTGGTCGTGGCCCATAAGCAGAGGGACTATTCCAAAGCCAATTCGGTTGAATCGGTGAATATACTTTCGGCGGAGCCAATCGAAGGCAAGGTATTATGGATAGTGGATGACATGATAGACACAGCGGCTTCGGTTGAAGAGCTTATCAAGGCTTTAAGCGTTCTTAAGCCCAAAGAAATAAATTTGGTAGCGGTACACGCCCTTTTTTCACCGCCGGCGGCAAAACGGCTTAACAGGCTAGAGAGCGAGGGTTTGATTCACCGCATCATAGTTGCCGACACGGTAGGGACTTCAGGTTTTCTTGAAACAATTCCCAGCCTGGAAGTTGTCCCGTCTACCAAACTTTCCGCGAAAATTATCGCCAGCCTTGAAACCAATGAATCAATAGCGAAAATAATGCGTATCTTTAGCGCGGAAAAATATCTTAAATCTCCAACTTTGTTTAATAACGAGTAAAGTAAGAAACAAGCGCTTCCAGAAAACCAATCAAAGCGCCAAGGATAGCTCCAAAAATGTTAATCCATCTTAACTGTCCGGCCATAACGTCAAGGACAATTTTTTCCACCCTGAGCATGTCCAGCGAATTGATCCGGTCTGAAACAAGAACCTTTACGTTGACAGAAGAAAGGGCTGAATCCATATTTTCATCTACAGCTTCCACCGCTTTCAGTGCCAAAAATGAATCTACTTTCCCCTTATTGCCGGCGCTCATGGAAAGAAACTCCCTTGTAGTAATGCCGGGATACCTCTCAATGACGCTTTCCAGCGCTTTTCTGTACGCCGAAATTTTTCCCTGGGATTGGTTTTTCATTTCTTTAGTAAGGCCGTTTTTCACAAGCCCGCTTGCGGCGGCTGGAATAAAAAGCCCGCCAAAATCCCTGAAACCCGCTTTTAACCTTTGACGGAAACCGTCATTATCATCAGGCTTTGGCGCTGAGCCAAGGATCAGGTCTTTAAATAACTCTTCCAAAAAAAAGTCAAAAATATACGAATTAAAAAAATCATTAAGCAATTCAGACAAAGGAAAATCGCCGGAACCCTCAAGCCAGGTGGAAAGAGGCCTGTCAAGCATTTGTGCGGTATATCCGCCAAGGGCGTTTCCAATACTTCCGCGAACCTCGGCCCTGGCCAGTCGTTCCCTTAAAACCCCTGGCGTAAGGAGTTCCTGCTCAACCATACGGCCTATGCTGTCCGCCAGTTTATGGCGTTCTCTTGGCAAAATGCCGGGGGTAAAAGGGACGCGTATGCCAAAAAGCCGCAGTTCTTTTAAGGGGCGGAAGAGCATTTTTATCGCCACCGCGTTTGTTACATAGCCAATAATCGCCCCAACAACCGGAGGCAAAACCCAGAACAAAATGTCTTTCATTGGCTCATTGTTTTGGAAGCGGTATTCGCCTGGCTTTCGCTGTCAAAAACCAGCAAAGCGGACTCCTGAAGCCAGCCTCGGGAAACGGTGTCTGCGGCCTGGTAATTACTTTCACCCAGTATCCACGATTCGATCTTCCCCTTGTTATTGACTTGAGCGCGCTCAATGATGCGCACAATCGTTCCTCTCCTTATGTAACCCTGCGAAATCGCGTTAGGACTGTTTTCGCTTAACAGATTTGTAAACGAAACATTGACCACGCCGTAACCTATGTATTCCCTGGCCAAAGGATGGGTAGCGGGCGGCATAACCGGCTGTTCTTCCGATGAACGGCGGCAGGAAAAAGCAAGAATCATTAACAATGCCAATAAAACAATTGGTTGAATATTTAAGTAAAAATGCCTTATTCTCATATCATGTCCAATATAGGAAAAATAACGCTTTTTGTCATCTTCATTGCTGTTTTCATGATAGCAATTTTCCTGCCTCCTGCCTTTGCTGAAGAAAACCGCTCAGGCTTTGGATTTTCCATTACGCCTTCAATTGGGATGATTAACGGTCAGGCGGATGAGATTGTCTATAAAGGCTCGCATAGCGATATGTTAAACAGCGAGCTTCAATGGGATTTGGCGACGCTTTTTTACGCGGGCCTGGCCGCTGATTTTGGGCCGGTAAACAATTTTGCCAAACAAGGTTTTGTCGGCAACCTTTCATTCAAAATGGGGATCCCTCAAAGAGCGGGAATTATGGAGGACAGGGACTGGCTATACGAAAATAGCAACGCCCTTACCAATTATTCACGCCATGATAACTTTTCTGAAAGGGCAATTATGGCGGATCTTTCGCTAGGCTATTCCTTTCCATTGTTAAATTTTGTTGCCATGGGGATAAATCTTGATTTTTCATATATGCATTTTTATTGGATCGCAAAGGACGGTTACTATCAATACCTTGCCACGGACGGCAACGGGAATATCTTGCCCGGCCAGATATGGAGTGATGAAATCCCTAAAATACCTGTGAAAGGAAATGTGCTTGAGTACACACAGAACTGGCTGATTTTTTCTCCCGGCGTTTTTATTAAGTTTCGCCTTGGCAGTTACTTTTCACTTAACGGAAATTTTAATTACAGCCCTTTTATTTACTGCGCCGACAGGGACGATCATCTGATTACGCGCAAGACGTACCTTGACTATCTTTACTACGGCCATTATTTGAAAGGAAGCGGAGGCATAACTTTTTCGCCTTTGAATTATCTGGATTTAACCCTTTTTCTTTCATATAACTCCATTACCGATTCAAGGGGAGATACCTATATTCAATCGGCTAAGTACTCAGGAATCGCCGGCGGAGGATATTCGGCTTTTGAAATTGGGCTTTTGGCCAAACTGCTTTTTTTTGGCAGGCGTTAGCAGACTTGTTCGGGAATCCTATTGATTCCCTCACAAGTTACTTCGCTCTTAATTTGACAGATTTTTGCTCATCAGTTGTTCTTAGAATCAAAATGAATTCATTTTCACCAATATCAAATGGAAGCGAAATTTGAAAGTTTTCATAACCGGCCTGGGCAAAATAAACGCGATGATAAAAAACAATCGGCGTTTCGCCCTCATTAAATTTTGACACAGCCGGAGACACGGCGATTTCCACTTCTCCCGAATAAGCAGGGCCTGTTTTCGGGACTTGCTTGACTATATCAAGAATCATCGCGTCTTCCTCTTTTAGAATTGCCATTGTAACAGTGTTGCCGCCAAGTTTCACATTTGTTGATGCCTGCGAATACTTTGAAAGAAAGCTTACCATAAAGAAGGTAATGACTATCATAATAAAAGTCATCACGTTGCCGCGGGCGCCGAAAATTCTTTTTGTTACACTCATCTTTCCGAACTCATCGCTGTACAGCTCACGCACACTGGGAGGAGCTCTTTCCAGCCTGTGTTCCCTTGAGTAATAAAACACTGGCTCCTTCTCGACATTCTCATCCATGGTTACCAGAGTGTATTTTTTCTTTTCTTCATCCTTCTTGTCTTCATTCATAGTTCCATCCCGTTCAGCCATGCTGAGCCTGCCAGCTCCGCTGTTTTGCCAACAAGTTCCAGCGGATCAGTAAATCGCTTTCTTAAATTATCGGCTTTTGCCGAGGCAATAAGCAGGCTTGCGGCGGCGGCAGAGCAGTCATAAGCGTCAAAGCCCCCTTCCCTCGCCATCCTGGCGGATATTCCGGCGCATATTCCCGCAAGGAGGTCACCACTTCCTCCGCCAGCAAGATTCGCCGCCATACCGTCTATAATCCCAAGGCGGCCGTCCGGTGACGCGATACAGATCACATGGCTTTTAAAAATAATAGTCGCGTTAATTTCCCTGCTGAGTTTTAAAAGCGCCGGAGCCGGACGGCACAGCAGCGCTTCCTTTTCAATTCCGGAAAACCTGCTTAACTCGCCGGGATGGGGAGTAAGAATCGCGTTGCCGTTAAATTTCGCGTTTTTTGACAGCTCTATGGCATCGGCGTCCAGTATCAAAGGCGTTCCGGTTTTTTCCTTTTGCATTGCTTTTTCCAAAACCGGAGCGCGGTTCTCAGCCCTGCCCCAGCCTGGCCCAAGAAGAATCGCGTCGGGCGTAAATTTTCCCTCAAAATCATCAGTCTCGCCGGATAGCGGAGAAACCATGATTCCGCCGGCGCCTGAGGCAAGTATGGGGTAAATGTCGTTATCTACTAAAAGGCGGATAAGCCCCGCCCCCGACGCCTGCGCGCCCCGCGCCGCGATTAAAGCGGCTCCCGTTGTTCCGGCAGAGCCCGCGCGGATCTCCACGCATCCCCTTTCGTATTTGTGGGCGTTCGCTTTTACTTTCGAAATTTTAACGGAGGCGCTTTCCCAGTCAAGCAATTCCGCACCGCGATTACCGTCGCGATAGCGGTCGATAACTTCCCTTGGAAAAACTCCGTTCACAGGCAGAATAATACCGGCGTAAGGCCGGGCGGCGGGATCATAAATACAACACTTTTGAGGCTCAATTGCCAGAGTAGCGTCCGCCCCGACTATCGGCATATCCGGCTTCCACTCGTCTGAATTTCCCGACGGGATATCCACTGAAACAACAAAAGGCTTTTTTGCTTTTTGGGAATTTATAGCGTTAGCCATTTCCATAGCCGTATCGCGAAGAGGCCCCGAGATGCCGGTTCCGGCAATGCCGTCGATTATGACATTTGAATCACGGACTAAATCTTTTCCTGTTTCGCTGTTCCAAACAAAAACAGGAACCTTCATCTTTTCCAATGACTTTAGCGTTTCTGTCCACGGGCCGGCCTCCCCGTTCCTGGGCAGGCGGCTAACAACAAGCGCGCAGTTTGACGCTTTTGCAAGGCCTGAAAGAATCCACGAGCGTAGCATTACCATAGCGTCGGCGCCGTTGTTACCGGTTCCAGAAAACACGGATATCTTTGAATTGTTTTGGAGAAGCTCTCCAAAACGGCGTACAAAATTCTCGGCGCAAAGCCTGCCCGCGGCTTCTATCAGCGAAAAAACATTAAAGCCCCATTCGTCCTGCGCTTCTTTATCCAAAGCCCTTGAATCTTCGGTTGATAAAAGAGAAATCATTTAAAGCCCTTTATTGAAAGCCTTCTATAAGAAATTTGTCGGTTCTCCACCACACAAGTTTTACCTGCCACTCGTCAACCAACAGTCCCGATAAAATTCCGTCTGCGCTAAGATCAAAAGCGTTGAATTGCAGTTCCTCGTCATCTACCCTGATAAAACCCTGGCGCTGTTCTCCCGCCGCTCCGTATTCTGAAGACATCACAAGAATGGAGTAGCCGCCTTCAACCGGAAAATAAAGAAATATCCTTCCGTTCCTGACAATTCCAAGAAGTGAATACAACATCTTTAAAGTTGTTTTTCTGTTTTGTTCGGTAAATTGGTATTCAAAAAAAGGCACGTCAACATATTTTTCCCAAAGGCCGTCCTCAACGTTCATAATCCAAATAACAGAGCTGTCCTGATCAATTCCGGTTCTGATGTTTGTGGATTCGTCGTATGTATTCCTGTAATAATCCACTTTGATATAAAGAGTTCTTGAATCCGGCCCGGCGAAAATCATGTCCAGCGATGGAAAAACATTGTCCCTGTCCCGCGGTATCGGCAGGGCGTCGGACTTCAACTGGATCATGTACAGCAATTTCCCGTCATGACTAAACCAATAAGTGTCCCATCCGTTCGGGGTTCTGCATACAACGGCAAGTTCGTCCCTGAACGAGTTAAAAATCCTTTCGATTTTTGGAAAAGGACTGCCCCCCGCGCCTTCCCTTCCAAGAGATTCAACAAATTTGCCATCCGCGTCAAAATGAAGAATTGTATTGTTTAAAAGGGCCTTGCTTTCGGTATCAAAGCCGTGTTTCTCGTATGGAAGAAGATCCCGCACGTATATGTGCTTGCGGGAATCAACGGTAATCTCTCCCGGTTCCAAAAGCGGATAGGAAACCGCCCAACGGGTTACTATGCTCCCTTCCGTAAGGGGCTTTAATGTAAGAGGAGGAGGATTCGTCCGCTCGTTATAAATCATAAAGAGAAGATCGCCGTAAGAGTTATACCTTAGAATTTTTCCGCCGTTGCCGTCCGAGATATAAAAAAGCCCGTCCCGCATGGCAACGCCGGTGTGGCGAATTCCCTGATCCCCCTCAAGGTTAAAAAGCGCGATTTGGTTTTCAAGCTTGCCGATGTCAAGCGTAAAAAGATTTTCACGTTCAACGGAAGTGATTTTTGCCGATTTGTTGCAGGCGGAAATAAGAAAAACAGCCAGAAAAACAGAAAAACTTCGCCACGCTTTCATATTTCTACCTTAATCGGCTCAGTTAATGTTGTCAATCTTGAAAACTCCTATTGAAAACCTAAATAAATAAAGTTAAATTGAAACTATGTTAGAAGGTTTATTAAAACTCCTTTTTGGCTCACAGCACGAAAGGGATCTGAAGGCACTGTTGCCTATACTATACTCGGTAAATGAAAAAGAAAGCTGGGCCGCAGCCCTTCCCGCCGAAGAATTCCCAAAGATGACTGAAAAATTCAGGGAGCGCCACGCGTCCGGAGAAAGCCTGGAAAGCCTTCTGCCTGAAAGTTTTGCCCTTGCGCGCGAGGCGGCGAGGCGAAACCTTGGCGAACGCCCCTACGATGTGCAGGTGATGGGTTCCATTGTGCTTCACCAGGGAAAGATCGCCGAATTGAAAACCGGCGAGGGCAAGACCTTGATGGTCGTGGCCGCCGCGTACCTAAACGCGATACCGGGCAAGGGCGTTCATGTTGTAACCGTCAACGACTACCTTGCCGGACGTGACGCCGACTGGATGCGGCCTGTATTCACTTACCTCGGCCTGAGTGTTGGAACCATACTCTCGGACATGGACAACGACCGCCGGAAAGAAAACTACGCCTGCGACATTACCTATGGGACCAACAACGAATTAGGCTTTGATTACCTTCGCGACAATATGTGCCGTGACATGAAAAGCCGTGTTCAGCGTGGACACAACTACTGCATAATCGACGAAATTGACTCCATTCTTATTGATGAAGCCAGAACCCCGCTGATTATTTCAGGCGCGGCGGAAGACGACACGTTTAAGTTCGCGGAGGTAAACCGGCTTATCGGCTCTCTCGAGGAAATAAAGAAAAAAGAAAACGGAGATTACCCTGACGAAACTCAGGGCGAGGAAGTAATCGGCGATTACAAACTAAACGAAAAAAACAAAAATGTGTCTTTTTCAAACAGCGGGCTCGCTAAAATAGAGGAGCTTCTAAAAAAGCGCAGTTTAATAAAAGGCTCGGTGGTGGACGAGGAAAACTTTGAGTTCATCCATTATTTTACGCAGGCTTTAAGGGCGCACAAGCTTTTTCACATTGATGTTGATTACGTTGTCCAGGAAGGACTGGTACAGATAGTTGACGAATTCACAGGGCGCATACTCCACGGCAGGCGCTACTCGGACGGGCTCCACCAGGCCATCGAGGCGAAAGAGCGGATAAAAATCGCCCAGAGGAACCGGACTTTAGCGACGATTACTTTTCAAAACTTTTTTAGGCTTTACTCAAAAATATCAGGCGGCACCGGAACAGCGGATACGGAAGCCGCCGAATTCGGCAAGATATACAATCTGGATGTTGTGGTTATTCCTACAAACCTGCCCGTTTCCCGCAGTGACGAAGACGATGTTATCTACCTTAACGAAAAAGAAAAATACAACGCCATATGCAACGAAATAGAAGAGGCGCATAAAAAGGGCCAGCCAATTCTGGTAGGGACAGTTTCCATTGAGAAATCGGAAATAATGGACACTCTTCTTACCCGCCGGGGAATCCGCCACGAGGTGCTTAACGCGAAAAACCACGCCAGGGAAGCCGTTATTATCGCCGAAGCGGGCGCTAAAGGCGCGGTAACCATTGCAACTAACATGGCGGGACGCGGCACTGACATCAAGCTTGGCGGCAACCCGGAACACCGCGCCCGCAGAAGAGCAGGCACTGGACTTTCCGCCGAGCCCGCAGGGCGAGGTTCCCCTCCGGCGGCCGCACAGAGCGACAGCGCCGAGGCCGCAAAAAAATACGCGGCCATTTTCAAAGAAGAATACGAAAAGTGGAAAAAGGACTACGCCGAAGTAAAAGCCGCGGGCGGCCTTTACGTTATCGGTACAGAAAGGCACGAAAGCAGACGAATCGACAACCAGCTCCGAGGGCGCTCTGGCCGTCAGGGCGATCCCGGCAAGTCAAAGTTCTTTATCTCCCTTGACGACGATTTAATGAGGCTCTTTGGCGGCGAAAACATAAAGGGCTTTATGTCAAAGGTTGGAATGAGCGACGGGGAACCAATCTACCACCCCTGGCTTAACAAAAGCATTGAAAAGGCGCAAACAAAAGTCGAGGAAAGAAACTTTGAAATCCGCAAACACCTTCTTGAATACGACGACGTGCTAAACCAGCAGAGGAAGTTTATATACGAGCAAAGGGACGCTATTCTGGAAGACACGAATCTGAAAGAAAGGGTTAATTCCGCGACCGATGACATGTTAGGTTCTTATTTGGATGCTTTCAGCGAAACCAGCAGAAAAGATCCATCAGGCGCTCTGAAAGAGTTGTCTGAAACCCTAAAAACCAAATTCAACTACATTCTGAAAACAAACGCGGAAGAAATAAAAAATATTGAAGCTCTGGAAAAACGCGTTTGCGCGGAACTAAAAGAAGACATTGAAAACAAAGAAGGGATTATAGGTCACAATTACCTTAACTACTTTATCCGTGACCAGTATTTAATGATGGTGGACAGAAAATGGCTGGATCACCTCGAAAATATGGAAGCCCTTAGAGAGGCGGTGTATTTAAGGAGTTACGCGCAGAAAAACCCACTTACCGAATACAAGGTTGAGGGTTTTCAAATTTTTGAGACAATGATCGACGACATACGGCAGGAGATCGCTTCCCGCCTCCATTTAATACGGATTCAGCTCGCCGAGAAAAGCGGGGAAAACCAAGGGCCGCCTCAGCGGCCTGTCCGTTCACAGGCAACAACCCAGACAGCTTCTCACAGCAGTATGGGTTCGTTTGGCTCGTCGGCCTTTGGCTCAAAAAACGAAGCCGCCGCCTCTTCCGCGATTAATTCCGCAAGAAGCCAGGGAGGCTCTGTTACCGTTATTCGCAATCATCCCAAGGTCGGTAGAAACGATCCCTGCCCCTGCGGCTCCGGCAAAAAGTTCAAGCATTGCCATGGGCAAAGCTAGGCTGGCTTTAGACTACCGTGTGCGCTTAAGAATATATTGTATAAAGTAAATGACATTCATAATTATTTCAAAAAGACACTTGTCTTTACTTTTTGATTTCCGATAATATAACAATTGGATATTTTGGAGAAAACAATGTGTCGTTTTAGGTTTTCAAGGATCCTTTTTTTAGTTTTAAGCTTTGTTCTTATTATTTTTTCTTGTACCCTAGATGAAACTCAACCTACAAGAGAAAATATTAGCCTAAAAGCCGTACCCGTGCCGGAAGGTATCAGCCTGTACTTTGATAACATTCCACCCAATACAACATGGGTTTATGTTGAATACTATGATTGGGGTGGAAAGGATACCCCTGAAAATTATTATGACGGTACAAGCAATTACGCGTTTATTCAGGAAACCCCGGTAATAGAGCGGCTCAAAGAAACACATACATTAATTCTGCCCTTTGTTCAGGCTGGTCATGAATATAAAATTTATACGGTATTTTTTCTAACTAAAGAGGGTGAAACGCAAACTGAAGATAATAAACCAATATGTTTGGAAACAGAATGTATCGCGGATAATGGTATTTATCGCGACCGGAGCATTGAATTAAACTTAAATGATACCAAAACCATTGTTAAGTTATCTTCAAGACCGCAATTTTCGTCAGAAGTACAATTTGCCCCTATCGAAACAAGTTATAAACTAACTTTATTGTATAGCGGAACTGGCGCAAAATTTGCGACAATAAGTATAGGCGATAAAATTTCAAAAAGTGTTATTTTCGGTGACGGTTTAACCTGGAATTTTGAACCGGAAATGTCTGATTATTTAAAAGAAGGCAGTCAAATAAAAAGCGGCGTTAATTATCCCGCTTATTTTAAGGCATACAGTAACATCATTTATAATAATATTATCTGGTCAGTAGAAATAGCTAAAAGTAAAGAATTTAGTTATTCACTATAAAAAGCATAATCTTAAAAGCCAATGATACCAATGCGGGTATATCATTTATGAGGCTGATAAGCGGGTTTTATTAATGTAAAATCGCTTACAGTATCTCCCATCCAACAGAACTAACGTTCTGTTCGTCGCGGATTTTGTCGATCAGCGTTTCCGCGATTTCTTCCCTGTGTTTGCCGTAAACATTCATTTTTGCTACGATTTGAACCCTGCCTTCGGCTATATTCTTGCTCTCCAAATCAGTAAGAACTAATTTTGACGTGGAAATATGGTCCATTATAATGGAACGGATAAGCTTTTTTTTATCTTCATCGCAGACAGCCGTAATTTGATAACATTTACCGGATTCATCAAATATTGGAATAATTTTGTTTGAAATGGGTCTTAGAATAACATTAGCGGCAATCAGCAATACAGTCGCCACGAACGCGTACAGGATATATCCTGAGCTTGCCAAAACGCCAATAGCCGCCGTACACCATATTGTAGCCGCCGTATTTAAGCCGCGGACATTCACGCCGTCCTTAAAGATAATACCGCTGCACA
>Ga0268262_10005404_pt1 | contig 12693 bp, 11 predicted proteins | sample TergutNc150P3_FD_190354 | JGI IMG/M metagenome (GOLD analysis project Ga0268262, IMG submission 190354) | Nasutitermes corniger P3 segment gut microbial community from laboratory colony in Florida, USA - Nc150 P3 (SPAdes) (version 2) | ecosystem: Host-associated > Arthropoda: Insects >... | reverse complement strand
AGGTGATGTGGATAGAACGCCGCGGCTCGGGCCGCCGCGCCGACGAGGCTTGGCCGGTTTTTACCCAAAGCCCTGTGGACCTGGCCGAAAGCCTGAAAGAAAGCCTTTTTTTGCCGAACAAAACAATAGTATGCGTCTCGGCGACCCTGGCTATAAGCAATAATTTTAACTATTGGGCAATGCGCTGCGGCGCGGCTTATGTTGCCGACAGGCCCCTTTTTACCGGATGTTTCCTTTCGCCCTTCCCCTATTCCAGCGCCGTGCTTCTTGCCGCTCCCGATGACGCTCCGCTTCCCGACGAGCCCGATTACCAGGCCTTTGTTGACATGGCGGTTGGCCGGCTTGCTTCCGCCGCGGGCGGTTCCGCCCTGGCGCTGTTCACCTCGTACAGGTCCCTTCAAAGCGCCTGGCTTGCGGCCCAGCCTGAACTGACCGCATTGGGCATCCGCTGCCTGAAGCAGGGCGACGACGACCGTTCCCGGCTTCTGCAAACATTCCTTAACGATACCCAATCGGTGCTGTTTGCCACCGACTCGTTTTGGGAAGGGGTAGACGCGCCGGGCGACACCCTGAGGCTGGTGATACTATGCCGCCTTCCTTTCAGGACTCCAAGCGACCCTGTTTTCGAGGCCCGCTGCGAGGCGGTGGAAAAGAACGGGGGCAACCCCTTCATGGATCTTTCGCTGCCCGAGGCGGTGATGAAATTCAAGCAGGGTTTCGGCCGGCTGATGCGCCGTTCCAGCGACCGGGGCGTTGTCGCGGTTCTTGACGGGCGGATTCTAAGAAAGCGTTATGGGACATTTTTTCTTCAGTCGCTGCCGGAAACCCGCACCAGCTTCGGCGGCTTTGAGGGTATATTGAAAGACACGGAAAGTTTTCTATATGTAAGTAGGGGAGTAGGGGAGTAGGGGAGTATACTCCCTCACTCCCTCACTCCCTCACTCCGCCATTCCCTGTTTTCCAGCAGCATCTTTAATGTTATGCTTTCCAAATATTCGTTAACTTTATCTGTTACTGAAATAATAACTCTATGGGCAATACATTCGCTTATACGGTCGCAATTGGTTGACTGCCTGTCGCAGGGCAGCACTGTCATTTCTTCCCCCGCCGCGTCAAGCACTTCCTTGACATTTATGGAATCCAGCGGGCGGTTAAATAAAAAACCGCCGCCGGGCCCCCGTATTGATTTTACTATCCCAGCCTTTCTTAGCTTGAAAAAAATCTGTTCCAGAAACAGGGAAGAGATATCCTCTTCTTCGGAAAGAGTGTTGATGGAGACCATTTTGTTTTTTTCATACAGTTTCGCCAGGGCTATTATCGCGCGCAGCGCGTAGCGTCCCTTTGTGGTCATCCTCACGGGGAACCTCCTGTCGCCCGGGGTCTTGTTACCGGGTGTTTCTATATTTGACTAATATAATAATATATCACGGGATTTTTGAAAAGGGTAAAAATGCCAAAAAAGGGAACAGGGTCGGAGTTCAGGGGAATGGGCTATAAGGCTATGCCGGAGCGTCTGTCAATAAAATTTACTTGACAATATATACTATTTGAGCTATACTTTATGATATGGGCAGGACTATTATCAGTGAAGACGGGTTCTTTGAATGGGATGAAAACAAGGATCGGCTGAATCGAAAGGAACATGGTTTTTCATTCAATGAAATTCTGGAAGTTTTTGATGATCCTGCCTTTTTGGAAGGCTATGATTATGTACATTCTATTCAAGAGGAGCGATATTACGGTATCGGATGCCTTAATAATGTCCTGTATGTAATAGCCTTTTATACTATACGGGAAAAATCCGAATCGCATACCGCCATTGAGCGCAAGAGAATTATTTCCGCGCGCAAAGCAGATAACGAAGAACAGGAGAGATATAATGATTACTTCAAAAAAATTAAGCTCTGAACGGATAGCGGAGATAATGAAAGTCCCCGTTACTTACAGCAAAGACAGTCCAAAATTAACGGCGGATCAGATTGCCCGCATGAAACCTGCCCATCCGGAATACTGGAAAGTACAGCCGGTAAAGGTTTCTCTTTCTATTAAAATTGACGCCGATATTGTGGCATGGCTCAAACAAGGCGGAAAAGGCTATCAAACCCGGCTAAATACAATCCTGCGCCAGGCAATGACGCATACTCAATTTGAATAATCTTGCAGGATGTACCCTTCTTCACGCAAAAGGGTTTTTAGATTGTTCGCATGGAATATCTTAATTCCTTCACCAATTCACTGTTATCTTTACCTGACAAACACCGCCAGGCTTTCAATATGGGCCGTTTGCGGATAAAAATCGTAGAAGCGCAGTTCTTTCAGACTGTATTTGTCCGCCATCAGTATCTTGGCATCCCTTGCCAATGTCGCGGGATCGCATGAAACATAAGCCAATAGAGGAGGGCCCTCCGAGGCAAGCCGGAGGGCAAGGCTTTGGCTTAAGCCCTGCCGCGGCGGGTCAACAATAATAAGGCTGAAGCCGTTAAGGCCGCCGCGTTTTGCCCAGTCTTCGCCGCGCTGGGCAAAGAACTCGGCTCTTGCCGGCAGATTCTCACGGGCAAGGGCAAGGGCGGCTTTATTTTCCTCTACCAAATGCGAGCTGGGGAACAGCTTTCCCAGAAAAGCGGCAAACGTGCCTACCCCGCAGAACAGGTCGGCCATAGGCAGGGAGTGATCCGCTTCCCCGGCAATGGCACGTAAGTCCGTGACAAGTTTTTCAAGCATAACGCCGTTGCTCTGGAAAAAAAGCGAGGCGTCCAGGGTGAGTTCCTGATCAAGGATTCGCGTTTTCCCCCGGCTGACGCCGCCTTCGATGAGAAACAGATCGCCGCGGGCGTATACGTTGAAGCGGTCCTTTTCCAAAGGCGTTAAAAGCGCTTTTTTTTCTTCGCGTAACAGTTTTCTGATTCCGGGATCGGCGATGGGGCAGTCCGGAACAGCGACAAGGTCCGCGCTTTTTTCGGATTTTAGCCCCCAAAGGACGCCGGCGCTATTCTTGCCGGATTCTCTTATTGCGTGGAATTGCATTCTGTTGCGGTATTCCCAGGGTTCTGACGGAATAAGAACAGGTTCAGGCGGACAGATCCCGCCGATTCTGACGAAGGCGTCCTTCAATATGGCAGTCTTCGCGGCAAGCTGGGTCTTGTAATCAAGGTGCTGCAAATTACAACCGCCGCAGATTCCGTAAACGCCGCAGACGGGTTTAACGCGGTCAGGTGAGACTTCCAAAATCTCCAGCGTTTCCGCCTCCGCCCAGGAGCGGTGATCTTTGCTGATACTGATGACCAGCCTCTCGCCGGGGATGCCCCCTTTTATAAAGACGGGTTTCCCGCCAACACGCGCCAGTCCGGCCCCGCCCGCGGCGATACTTTCTATGCGGGTTTTAAGCAATTCCAAATTACTTAGCCAAAAGCCTGTTCAGCCTTTTCACGAAATCCGCGGGGTCTTTCAGCTTGACGCCTTCCACCAGCAGAGCCTGATCCAGAAGCACGGAGGCGGTGTCGGCTATCCGCTCCTCGTCGTCTATGTTCTTTAAGGCGCTGACAATGGGATGATCCCCGTTAACTTCCAGGATTGGCTTTACGTCCGGCATCGATGTCTGCCCCATGGCCTTGAGCATTTGCGCCATCTGAATACTGGGGTCGTTTTCGTCGGCGACAATGCAGGAGGGGGAGTCGTGCAGGCGGCGGGAGAGCTTTACATCCTTAACCCTGTCGCCGAGGGCTTTTTTAATCTTTTCCAGGACAGGTTTTGCTTCCTTTTCGGCAGTTTTATCCTGCTTTTCGCCCAGTTCCTCGTCAGCGCCGGCGCGGTTTACCGCTTTCAGTTCCCAGGTCTGGGTTTCCGTCTTGCCGTCCGTTCCAATGGTTTCCTTGCGGTAACTGTGCAGGGTGGGGATTACAATGTCATCTATGTCGTCGTCCATGATGAGGACTTCAATTTCTTTTGCGCGGTAGGCTTCCAGAAGTGGGGAGGAGCGCAGGGTTTTCTCGTCCCCCCCTGTGATGTAGTAGATGTGCTTCTGATCGCTTTTCATGCGCGAGACGTAGGCTGCGAAGCTGGTCCAGCCGGGTTTGCCTTCTTCGCCTGCCACGGCGGTGCTTTTGAAGCGGACAAGTTCCATGAGCGCCTCGCGGTTGGCGAAATCCTGATACAGCCCTTCCTTCAGCGGGCGGTTAAATTCGCTAATAAAATTTTCCCATTTTTCCCTTGCCGCGCCATTTGGCGCGCCATCGCCGACGGACGCGGCGTTATCCGCCATCAGCTTGAATTCTGAAAGCAGTTTTTTTACCGAGGCGTTTTTTATATTGACAAGCACCTTGTTCTGCTGGAGTATTTCGCGGCTTACGTTCAGGGGCAGGTCTTCGGAATCAATAACGCCCCTGACAAAACGCAGCCATACGGGCATTAACTCCTTGTCGTCATCGGTGATGAACACCCGTTTAACATAGAGTTTTACGCCCGGCTTGTAATCGACATTATACAGGTCAAAGGGGGCTTTCTTTGGTATGTAAAACAGGGTTGAATACTCAAGGGAGCCTTCGGCTTTTGTGTGAACATAGTGCAGGGGCGGTTCGGTGTCATGGCCTATTTGTTTGTAGAATTCGTTGTAGTCCTCGTCTTTGAGTTCTGTCTTTGCGCGCCGCCAAAGCGCGGTTCCGGAATTTATCCGGTCGGTCTTGGTCTTGCTGCCTTTTTCCTCCCCTTTGTCATCCCATTCTTTTTCCTCATAGGTCAGGCAGATGGGGAAGGCTACATGGTTGGAGTAGCGTTTGATTATGTCTTCTATGGACCAGCGGTTGGCGTATTCAAGTCCCTCTTCTGTAAGGTACAGGATTACCGTTGTGCCCTGGCTGTCCCTGTTTTCGCTTGCGCTTTCAATCTCGAAACTGTCCTTGCCGTCGCTGGACCATTTCCAGGTCTTGTCCTCGGCGGCCTTGCGGCTTATCACATCGATTTTGTCGGCGACCATAAAAGCCGAGTAAAAGCCCACCCCGAACTGGCCGATGAGGTTGGAATCCCTTTTCGCGTCTTCGGCGAGTTTTTCCAGAAACGACCTTGTGCCGGAACGGGCTATAGTCCCCAGGGATTCGACAAGGTCGGCTTCGTTCATGCCTATCCCGTTGTCGGAAATGGTGAGGGTTTTTCCTTCTTTATTAAAGGAAATGTCGATTCTGGGGTCAAAACTGATCGATTTATACGCCTCATCAGCTACGGTGAGGTATTTGAGCTTGTCGAGCGCGTCGCTGGCGTTTGAAACCAGCTCCCTCAGGAAGATTTCCCGGTTAGAATAGAGGGAATGGATGATAAGGTGCAGCAGACGGCTGACTTCTGTCTGAAATTGGTGCTGTGCCATGTGGCCTCCTTATGTAATTATGTAAGTTTGCCCTGATATTAGCAAAATCTGGTTGGGATTGTCAAATATGTGATAAGGGAGTGGGGAGTGGGGAGTAGGGTCTTTATATGAAATCGTTGCTTGTTTTTTTCACGCTCAGATTACGAAGCAAAACCCGACTCCCGATTCCCGACTCCCCACTCCCTATTTATTGAGCCTTTGCCAGTCGGCAAGCCGTTTTTCCAGCGGAAGCAGATCGCTGTTGTTCGGCTGCCGGGCGCGGTCGTGGAGATAGGGGAGAATGACGCGTTCCTTCAGGGTCATCCAGTTGCCGGGAAGAATATTGGGGGGGGAAAGGAAATCCTGCGGGGGCATGTGCCTGAGCAGGTCGGGATAGAACTGCGGAAAAACCTGCTCCGTAACAGGGCGCGTGGCGGAAAACCCTCCGGCAATGCCGAACGAGGTTTCCTGCATCCTAAGCTGCGCGCTTTTTTCCAAAAGGCCGCGCTGGGTCTGGGGATTGAAAAACCAGCGGAGGAAAGCCGCGGCCGCTTTCTGAGATCCGCTTTTTTTTACCAATCCGAGATAAACCGACCTCTCGTTAAGGGGGATTATGTTTTTCTCAGCAAGCCAGCGGAAATCAAGACGGCTGCGCTGATCCTCGGCAAGGGTAAAAAAATAATCGCTGTCCATATAAGCGAAGAGTATCCTGCCTGAAAGCGCCAGCTTTTCCGGCGGATTGTAATAATATTTGAAAGTAAAATCGTCAACAGCCTGAATGCCCGAATTTGCCTCTTTTGTCCAGTCAAAAATAAATTCCATGGCCCTGTCAAGCGCAAGCGTGTCCCATGCCAGCGGCTGGGCCTCCCTGAAGGAGGCGTTAAGCAATGCCGCCGTGACAAACAGGAAATTGTCATCCCATATGGGGGAAAAACCCATCCGCGTGTAAACGCCCCTGGCTTCGGCGTTATAGCTTTTGCCGAGTTTTTTCATCTCGTTAAAATCAATTGTAAAAGGATTGGAAAGCTGATCCGCCCTGTTAAGGGCGAAAATTACCATAGGGGCGTTAAACGACACCGGCAGCAAATACTGTTTGCCGTCTATGTTTCCCATGGAAAGAAGCCGGGAATAAAAAGCTTCTTTTTCAAGGCTTTTATCCTTGAAATAACCGTTAAGCGGCTTAAAATACGCCCGTGTTGAAGCGCTTTTCAGCCAGCTTCCCGCCACAATGTCAGGGGTTTCGCTTTTTGATTCTGTTTTCAGGAAGTCCATGGCCTTTCCGCGGGAAAAAACATCCGCGAGTTTAAGTGCCGGATAATCGTAATAACGCGTTTCTATTTTATATTGATTCTGGGCCGAGTTAAAATACTCGCCATAGAGGGCGAATTCGGGCCTGTCTGACCAAAGTACGGCGACATTGTCTTTGCCGCATGACAGGCAAGTTAAAACAGTCCACGCGAGCGCTGTTTTTATAATGGCTTGACGCATTGAGATTATCCTAATTTTTTCCCTTATAGCTTGTCAATCGCCATATAGAATTGTATTATACATAATAACGGGGGAAGTTTTGGATTCAATTACCGATGAGTCAGTCGTGCGCCTGATTAAGCAGCTTGTTGATCATTACAAGACCAATATATCAAACCGCTTTATACGGCCGGTGCTGCTGCAGATTCAGTTTGACGATGTATTATGGAACCAGATTGAATCCCTGACAGAAAGATTCGACCAGCTTGGCTATCAGGGTTATGATATCGAAGAGCTTTACCGCCAGATTTACGCGCTGACCCAGTTTGTCGACGCTGTCCGCCGTGAAGTCGCCCCGACTCTCAGGTACAGGATTGGAAATAATTACACGGACAAGACGGACAAGGTATTACGTGACATGACGATACACAATTTTTCGTCCAATCTTCAGGTTTTTGCCGGCCTTATATTCGAACTGTACACCAAGCTTGTCGAGCTTGATACGGAGGCCGCGAAAGGCAAACGCAAAGGCCCTGTTTACAAACAGCACACGGAACTAAACGACATTGAGGAAAAACTCATGCCAACAAACAACAAATAACAATTAGCAATGCAAGATGTATTATTCCTGACTTTGCCCCCTGCTCCCCGCTCTAATTGACATACTACCAGGATTATGTAAATATTACCTATTGTGAATCCATTAGCGTTAGAACTAAACGAAATCCTTGAAGGGACCATTGCGGAAAGGCTTTTTTCCAATCTGGGAAAGCGGCTTTATTTTCCAAAGGGCATTATAGCCCAGTCCGCGGAGGCGAAAAAATCCGCGTCAACGGCAAACGGCACGATTGGCATGGCGTACAAAAACGGCAAGCCCCTTATTCTGTCCGCAATCGCCGACAATATGTCGGCCTTTACACCTGAGGAAGCCGTCGCCTACGCCCCTACGGCGGGGATTGAAAAGGCCAGAACAGCCTGGCGGGATCAAATACTCCAAAAAAACCCTTCGCTTAAGGCGGAAAAAATTTCCCTGCCGGCGGTAATAGCCGGGCTTACGGCCGGGCTTTCATGCACGGCGGATCTGTTCATAGGAAAAGGCTCAACCCTTATTGCCAGCGATCCCTGCTGGGATAACTACAGCCTTATTTTTGAAACGCGCAGGCAGGCCCATATGATACCAGTCCAGTTTCTGGGCTCAGGTCAAGGCCCAGGGCAGGGCCTTGACATGGAAGCGATCAGCGCGGCGGTCAGGAAAGAGGCAAAAAGCGGCGCGGTGAGGATCATCTTCAATTTTCCCAACAACCCTTCGGGCTATTCCGCCACAACGGAAGAAGCGGACGCCCTCGTGCGCCTGCTTGGAGAAACAGCCGATAACGGGGCGGACGTGCTGGTTATCTGCGACGACGCCTACTTCGGCCTGTTCTACGAGGACGACATCTCAAAGGAATCCCTGTTCGCGAAATTCGCATGTCTTCATGAACGCGTGCTGGCAGTCAAGCTGGACGGCCCCACCAAAGAAGATTATGTGTGGGGGCTCCGCATGGGCTTCCTCACATTCGGCTCTAAAGGTTTAAGCCAGACGCATTATGACGCGCTGGTAAAAAAACTCATGGGGGCTATCCGTTCTTCGGTATCCTGCTCCAATACAAGCGCCCAGCACCTCATGCTTAAAGTTATGGAAGATTCCCGCACGCCGGGCGAAAAACAAGCCTACAGGGATATGCTTAAGCGCCGCTACAATCTTGTAAAGGAATTTTTAACGCTCAACCAGAACCATCCTGTATTGCGGCCGATGCCTTTTAATTCAGGCTATTTTATGAGTTTTCACTGCACGACGGACGCGGAAGCGATAAGGCAGGAACTCCTGCAAAAACACGGCATAGGCGTAATTTCTCTTGGCAAACACTGCCTGCGCGTGGCCTTTTCCAGCATAGACGAAGAAAAAATAGCCTCCGTTTACGGGCAAATTTACGATACGGCGACCAAACTGGAGAAGAGGTAAAAAAACATTTTTTTCCCGTTTCCACTCATGCTTTTTGTACATTTGCACCCTAATACATATAAGGAGATTTATATGAGTTTAGTTAGAACGGAAATTACATTAAAAAACGCTCTTGATGTAGGGGACGAAAAACGCGGGTTAATTACGGACGCGCAGGTCCGGTCGCTTACGGTAGATGCCTTGGTTGATACAGGGGCATGGACGCTTGTTATTAACGAGGATACCTGTCAAAAACTGGGTCTGGAATTAACAGGCACGGATTACGCTACTCTGGGAGACGGTTCATCTGTTGATTGCCAGGTCACGGACGGGGTGGAAGTCCATTGGAAAAACAGGCATACGTTTTGTACCGCGCTTGTCATTCCCGGCGTTAACGAAGTTCTTTTGGGGGCAATACCGATGGAAAGCATGGATTTAATAGTCCACCCCCGGACGGAAGAAATTGTCGGCGCTCACGGCGATAAGGTATCGCACCGCATTTAACAGGGGCTGTTACAGCCTCACCAGCCTGTACGCCTTGCTGCCCAGCCCTATCCTCTCGGCGTGGTCAATCGTTAACAGCCCGTTTCTGGATTCAATTCGAGCTATAAGGTCTCTGCTGTCTTTCGCGGCGTACACCAGATCCACGCAGGCTTTGTCCAGGGCGACCGGGTCAAGGGAGGCGAGTATGCCTATGTCCGCCATAGTGGGCCTTGCCGGCCTGCTTACGCAGTCGCAGTCTACGGACAGGTTGTTCATCACGTTGATATAAAGGATTCTTCCCTTGTACCGGTCTGCGACAGATTTTGCCGCTTCCGCCATTGATTCCAGAAACGCGTTCTGGTCATTGCTCGTCCATGCTGTGTTTTTGGATGTCCCGGCCGAGTGTATCCATGATTTGCCGGCCGACGAAGCGTAACCTATGGACATATTTTTCAGCGCCCCTCCGAAACCGCCCATGGGATGGCCTTTAAAGTGGGAAAGCACCATATGGAAATCAAACTCGTTGATACGCGCGCCCACAAAATTTTCTTTAAGGCGCCTTCCTCCGGAAACAGGTATGCTGACATCGGCCTTTTCGTCAAGGATCACCACAGGCGCTATCGCGGTAAAGCCGTGATCCTTTGCAACCTGGTAGTGGAGGGCGGCTGTCGCCCGCCCCCCGCCCGGGACCGTATTACATTCAACGATAGTGCCGTTTATTTTCTGGACAAGGTTCTTTATAAGATTGGGAGAAAGGTAATGGGGGTTGCCCGGCGCGCCGGTGTGTATTTTTACTGCCACTTTTCCTTTGGCTTCCAGGCCCAGGGCCTCATAAACCGCCATCAAGCCGGCAGGGTTTATATTGGCGGTAAAGTAAACGGCCGGCGAGTCGGCCGCCGGGACCATTTCGTCATTGGGAAGCGCCGTTTCCGTTGTCAGCGCGTGGGCTTTGGGGACGAGGTTGCCAAGAACCGCGTATACCCCTACGGTAAAAACCGTGATGCAGGATAAAACGATTAAGTTCTTTTTTATCAGCATAAACAACCCTCCGTTTTGTAACATTATAACATAGAATAGGGAGTGGGGAGTAGGTCTTGGTATGATTGTTCTTTCCCCACTCCCTATTCCCTACTCCCTGTTTCCTGTATTATGACAGCAGATGAAACAGACCAGTTTCTTAAGCAACATGGCCAGCCAACAGTTTAATCCTGACTTGACGCTGGATTTGGTTGTATCAGGCGGGCGGGCGCTGATAATAAGCGATTTGCACATGGGCACGGGCAAGAATGACGATCTGGCGGATAACGGCGAACTGCTTATCAGTCTCCTTGAGGATTATTATTTCCCGCAGGGCTGGCATCTCGTGCTGAACGGCGATATTGAAGAGCTTCAGCGTTACTCCCTGGATCGCATAAAGAAAAGCTGGAAACATTTGTACGCCGTGTTTGACCTTTTCGCCGGACAAAACCGTCTTTATAAACTAGTCGGCAACCACGACGACGAATTGCTTTTAATTAAGTCCTATCCGTATCCCCTGTACGGCGTTATACGGATTGAGAACGGCGTGATACCGGCTTATGTATTCCACGGGCATCAGTCGTCACGTATTTACAGTAAATATAACAAGGTTTTAAAAGCCGGCATACGTTATGTGCTAAAACCGTTCGGCATAAAGAATATTTCTTCAGGCCGTAATGCCCACAAGCGTTACCATGTTGAGAAGGCCGCCTACAATTTTTCACTGGACATGCGCTGCATATCAATTATCGGGCATACCCACCGCCCCCTGTTTGAATCTCTGGGACGTTTTGACTATATCAAGTTTGAGATAGAGCGCCTTATCCGCGAGTACCCGCCGTCATCGGAAGACAAGCGCCGTTTAATCGAAACCAATGTCATGGCGCTGAGGCGGGAACTGGGCAAACTAATGAAGAAAGAGCGCAAGGACGTTCTTCGGCAAAGCGTATACGGCGATGAAATGCCGGTGCCCTGTCTTTTCAATTCAGGCTGTACCATCGGTAAAAAAGGCCTCCACGCCATAGAGTTAAGCTGCGAGGACATCGCCCTTATTTACTGGTATGCCGAAGGCAAGGGACGCCGTTTCATAAGCCGCGGCGGCTACGATATTGAAAAACTTGGGAATAACCGCCGCGCGATACTTAACCGCGACCGTCTTGATTACATATCCGCCAGAATACAACTGCTTGGAAGCACAATCAGGGGAGTAGGGAGTGGGGAGTAGGGAGTGGGGAAAGAGCAACGCTTTCATACCAAGACCGACTCCCGACTCCCTCTTTCGTTCTTGATTTTTTCTTAGTTTTTTGCCATATTAAAGAAACGAGAAAACAATGTCAGACCAGATAGTGCCTATAGATCAAATCCTTCCCAATAAACTGCCGCTGGTGGCCCTTATGGGCAGGCCTATTTTCCCCGGGATTTTTACCCCGATAATGATAGGAAACCCCGTAGACGTCAAAGTGATTGACGACGCCGTGGCGGGCGACGCTATGATAGGTCTTGTGATGCTGCAAAACGAGACCGAAACCCCCTCCATCGGGGACCTTTATAAAGTGGGGACCGCGGCAAAAATCGTAAAAAAAATCAACCTGCCCGACGGGGGGGTGAATATATTTATCTCCACGCTCAAGCGTTTCAAGGTTAAAAAGACCCTCCACGCCAGCAACCCCATAGTGGCGGCGGTGGAGTACCTGAACGAGGAAGAGGACGACACCAGCGAGGTAAAGGCCCTTACAAGGGCGCTCATTTCCGAAATGAAGCAGATCTCCGAAAACAACCCCCTGTTTTCGGAGGAAATGCGCCTCAACATGATAAACATAGACCATCCGGGCAAGATCGCCGATTTTATCGCCAGTATTCTGAATATTGACAAGGCGGAAATGCAGAAGATTCTGGAGATCCTCAACGTGCGAAAGCGCATGGAACAGGTGCTTGTGTTCATCAAAAAGGAACAGGAGCTTTTGCGGATTCAGAAAAAGATTCAAAAAGAGATAAACGAAAAAATAGAAAAATCGCAGAGGGATTATTTTCTTAAAGAGGAGCTGAAGGCGATAAAGGGCGAGCTGGGAATGACCACCGACGCGAAAAGCTCCGACTACCAGCGGTTCAAGGACATTATCGAAGGCTTTAAATTTGAAGGCGAGGTAAAGGAAGCCGTAGAGCAGGAGCTTGAAAAATTCAACCTGATGGAGCCTAACTCGCCGGAATTCGTCGTTACGCGCAATTATCTTGACCTTATAGTCAGCCTTCCCTGGAAAGATCCCGAGCCTGAAAGTTTCAGCATGAAAAACGCCAGGGAAATTCTGGAAGCGGATCATTACGGCCTTGAAGACGTGAAGAACCGCATAACGGAATACCTGGCGGTGAGAAAACTCCGGGGCTATAACGCCGCAAGCGCGCCTGCCGGAACGGA
>Ga0268262_10005403_pt1 | contig 12695 bp, 7 predicted proteins | sample TergutNc150P3_FD_190354 | JGI IMG/M metagenome (GOLD analysis project Ga0268262, IMG submission 190354) | Nasutitermes corniger P3 segment gut microbial community from laboratory colony in Florida, USA - Nc150 P3 (SPAdes) (version 2) | ecosystem: Host-associated > Arthropoda: Insects > Digestive... | reverse complement strand
TTTTCCTTGTCGCAACGGGACTTAGGTTTCTTGTTCTTCAGGTTGATTGGGCCAAGAATTTACCGCCAAAACCTGAAACAGCTCTTACACTGGTTATTACCGCCGCTTACTGGGCTTTATCATGTACGCTTTTTTCTTCAATTCTCTTTTCTCTTTGTTATTCCGGAAGAAGAAAATATTCATATATAATGACAGTTATTTCCGTAATGAGTTTATCGTTATTAATTTGTCTGGGAATTTCCATGGCGCTTGAAAATTGGAAATCTGTACCTCCGGCGCAAAGCAATGGCATTCAACTAGGTAATAAAGGCCTGATACTTTCCAACTCCCTTAACAAAAACGAAACGGCTGTTGTTTTGTTAAACGGAGCTTCTGATCCTCTTGGCCCGCGAGTTACGGCAATTCCCGGGCAGCCCATGTATTTTTATGAAGCCGCCGTAGGAAAGGTTGATCTTCCTCCCGTCCCTTTCGGGAATGATACTCCGTGGTTCTTAAAAAGTCTTTCCATTGATATCAGGGTTAACGCTGAAATGTTTCAAAAAAATTTTGCAGAAGGACTTCATACGTGGCTGATTTTTACCTTTTCGCTTGTGTTCCTGTTATGCTCTTTTGGTTATGTCATTAAAATGAGCGTATGGCCTTTGGCAAATCTTTTCATTGGTGTTCTTGCTTTCCGTGGGATTCTGCTGCTTGGAACATTTTTAAGTTCTCCTGAAATGCTGGAAATTATGGATTCTTTCCTTAAAGGCAGTATTCCGGCTTCATTTGTAATTCCCTGTGTTTTTCTTGCCATTGGCGTGTTGCTTCATCTTTATTCAGGTTTGGCTGTAATTGTTAAAGGGCGGAATAATGGCGATTAATAGCGACAAACTAAACTCTCCTCATATTCAATTTATTATTTATATGGTTGTTTCCGTTATACTGATAATGATTTTCAGGTTTATTCTGCCCGGTTCCGATTCACCTCTGCGGCTTTATTCCCAGCAATGGCGGCTTATTAAAGGCGTACTGGAATTATGCAATCTTTTTCCGGCATTGGCTTTTTCCGCTCTTGTAATTCCGTTTGGAATTTATGTTCATGAAGCTAATTACCATAGTTTTTCCGATATGTTTTTTAAGCGTTTGATTAATTCTGTGGTGATAGCAATCGCCGCCGCTGTTATTTACGGTATCATATTCTTTCTGTTGTTTCCGATGTTAAAAAACAGGGAAGAGAATATCCAATATATGGGCGAGCTTTATGATCTTGCAAAAACACATATGCAAGATTCCATGAAAAACGGTGAATGGTATGAAGCCGCTCAATTTTTTAATATTTGCGATCATATTTGGTATAACAGCCCTGAGATGACTGACTTAAGGCATGAAATAGAAATTAATCTTGAAAGGATAAAATCGAAAGAACTGGAAGAAAAGTATCTTGCAAGAGAGGCATTGGCAAGAGACAGGAGAGATGAAAATACTGTTTCGTTTGAAGGACAGCAGCTTTTAAATGCGACACAGGCAATTGCAAAGGGATATGAATCCTTTAATGACAAAAAATATTTTGAGGCTCATTGGCTTGCCACAATTGGGAGACGTTTAGCGGAAAGAGGCAGCCCCGATGAGGCAAACGCCGCCCGTTTGGCAAGTGACGCCTGGAATATGATTTCTTTTTTGGCGCCGAACAATATGGAAGAACATATTTACGAACTCTATAACTTGAAACTTTCCGGTTATCAGGCAATGAATAACGGCGAATGGATTCGCGCTTATTATATATTTCAGGAATTGCTTGACATTACTCCCGATGATCTTGACGCTGTGAATTTTCTTGCCGCAAGCGAAGCCGGTGTCATAGAAAACGCTTTTTTTATTGATGAAATGCAGGTTTCGCTTGGAGAGATACTAACAGGAGCGATTTTTTCTTTGCCTAATAATAGCGGCAGGGTGGTGCTTCGTTTTTCAAGCCTGACAACTTCAAATGATGTTTCTTACGGAATAGGTTTAGAGTATATGGCGTTTGATTTAAATTCCGTTCCGTTGGCAAGTGTTAAATCGCAGTACGCAAAATTGCTTCCCATTACAATAGATGAAAAGCCGCAAGTTTTGGTTTTAATGCACGCTTTAAATCGCATGAATAAAGATAACTTTTATGACGGTGAATGGCTTATCGGCAATAAGACCGTAGGCGGAATCCTTCTTGATATAAGTTACGAGGATTTAATGCTTCTTTCCTATGTCCGGCGCAGTTTACCTAACCTTCAAATTGATGAGCTTTATCTGGCGGCAACTAAATTTGGAAATGCCGGGTATGTTTATCAGATATTCCAGGCTGAAATATTGAACAGACTGAGTTCGACATTGTTTTTCCTGCCGATGGCAATATTCGTAATTGTTCTTGGCTGGCGTTATCGTATAAAATCAAAACCCCGTTATATTTTCGTTTTAATGCTTCCTGTTTTGCCTGTAGTTTTTCACGGTCTTGTATTCCTTTATCGTTCTGTATTTAACACGGCGGGTATTTGGCTTGTTCTGACTGTAGGATTTGTTCCTGCCCTTGTTGTGTTTATTGCAGTAATGGCGTTAATCTTGTTTATTTCACTTATAACTTTGGCGGCACAGCACAGTTAAAAACTCTGTATAGTTTTTGTGTAAAAATTCATTGATTTCTCTCTTTATACCGGCTTTTTTTCTCTTTATACTTAATGGCAATGAGTACACTGATTTTAATTAATATCGCAATTGAAATATCATGCAGCGTTATGTGCCTTGCGATTATGGCTTGTATTATTATTGGAGACAACCTCCGTGTCCGTATGAACCGGGCGTTCATTTGGGTGCTGGTTTCCAATGTCGTGCTCATGCTCAGTGACGCTTTGGCGTTTTATTCTATAGGCAGGGCGGGGCGTCTTTTTTTCGTTCTAAGTTTTATCGGTAATTTTTTTACATTTCAATTCAGCTATGTTATCATTATGTGCTTTTCAAATTACATCAATGTTTATCTGGCGTCGAAAATACAGATTAAGCGGATAGCGGTACACATGGTTTACGGCGTTTGCGGATTGGCTATTATCCTTACATTTTTGTCGCTTCTGAACAATATGTATTTTATTATTGATGAAAACAATGTCTATCACAGGCAGAGTATGTATTGGCTTTCGCAGGTGTTGGGAATGATCGGCCTGGCGCTTAACTCTATCGAGATAATAAGGTTCCGTAAGTCTTTAAACCGCATGGAGACATTCGCCCTTGCGTCTTACATCATCCTGCCCATTATCGCTGTTGTCATTCAAGTGTCTGTATACGGTTATGTGTCGGTTTATATTGCGTCAACGCTGACAATTCTTTTTATCTATATCGGTATGCAGGCGCAGTTTCAAAAAATATTGAAAGAAAACGAATTACAGTTAACTCAAAGCCGTATCGCCATAATGCTCAGCCAGATACAGCCACATTTTTTATATAACGCTCTTGCCGTCATATCAAGGCTTTGCGATAAAGACCCGGCGCAGGCAAAGAAGGCGACTATAGAATTCTCGGCTTATCTAAGGGGAAACATGGATTCTTTGGAAGAAACAAAACCGATTTCTTTCGAGAAAGAATTAAAACATATTGAAGGTTTTATAAATCTGGAAAAAGCCATGTACGGCGAAGCGTTAAACGTGATTTACGATATTAAAACTAAAGATTTTTTCCTTCCCGCTCTGACAGTACAGTCTATTGTTGAGAACGCAATCAAACACGGCATCGGTAAACGGGAAGGCGGCGGAACGGTGAAGATTTGTACAAGCGAAACTGACAACGAATACCTTGTCACTGTATCGGACGACGGAATAGGCTTTGATTATGAAAAAGCGGTTCATAACGGGCGTTTGTGTATCGGAATTAACAATGTCCGCCAAAGGCTGTCAGGGCAATGCGGCGGTTCTCTTGAAATAAATAGCGAGTGCGGAAAAGGGACTGCCGTAACGATTTCAATTCCAAAATCATAACTCCTGTTTGTCGCACATTTGTCGCGCTTTGTTTGGTAGGATTTTCAAATGATAAACATGACGGACATATTCGTAAAGACAAAACTCAGGACTAAAATTATAAGCATCGTCATTACGATTTGTATTTTCGCATTATTGGGAATGACAGTAGCAAGCTATATTACCATTAAAAATATGTCGGATTATTCGGCAAGGACGAACACAGCTCTAAGTAAAGGAGCGGCTGACAGCGCAAGCGGAGCGTTAATAGAACAGGCCCACAATTTTTTAATGATCATAGCGCGGCAGCAGGCTGTTAATTGCAACTCCATACTGGACACTCTCAAATTCGATGTAGAACTGCTCGAAGGAGTCGTAAAGGACATATTCAATAACCCGCAATTTTATAGTCTTGGTCGCACGGTTATTAAGCCGTCTGAAACGGTAAGAGGCGTTTATTCAGGCACATATATTCTGCCGGAAACCGTTTCCATGACAGAAAAAATAAGACAGGAATTAAACCTGTTAAGTAACCTCGGTTTGTTGTTGCCTACGCTGACCAATAACCCGGACATTATCGAATTTTACGTTGGAATGGAAAGCGGCTTGTTTTATAACTATACTCCGCTTATCTACGTTAACCCAAAATACGATCCCAGGACACGGCTCTGGTATACGCAAGCGGTCGCACAACCCGGCAAAGTAATATATACCGAAGTATATGAGGACGCTCTCGGCTCAGGATTAGTCGCAACCGTTTCAAAAGCCGTTTATGATAAAAAAGGAACCCTTTTAGGTGTAGTCGCGCTCGATATTATGCTGGAAAATTTTAAAAAACTTTTATTGGAAACACGCATATTAAAATCCGGTTATGCGTTTATCATTAATAATAAGGGAAGGTATATATTCCATCCTGACATGGATACGCAAGGTTTTCAGCCCAACATACCGCAAACCTCGTCCGGTTCTGAAACAACAAAAGGTTATCAAAGGATGATGAATGGTGAAACCGGCTTTTTTTCTGTTGAAGAAAACGGCGAACATTTTTTTATAGCATTTAGCCCCATATCCGTAACAGGCTGGTCGTTAGGCGTTATTGTGTATGAAGATGAGCTATTAACAGCGCTCGGAACGCTTTCAAAACAGATGTCCTCGCTTACTGACGAGGCAAAAGAAAATATTGAGAAAATATCCAATAAAGCGATTATAACTTTTATAGTTATTTTTACAGCCGTTGCGATTATGGTCGTCTTTTTGTCGTTTTTCCTTACCTTAATAATATCCAGGCCAATTCAAAAATTAATTGAAGAAGTGGTAAAAATCGGCGCAGGAAATTTAGATACAAGGATAGAAGGCAGCTACAATGACGAGTTTGACAAAATCAAAGATGCCGTGAACTCTATGGCGGCGGACATAAAGAAATACATGGAAGGAAAACTGGATGCGGAAAGCAAACTCACTCAAAGCCGTATCTATATTATTCTTTCACAGATACAGCCGCATTTTTTATACAACGCTCTTGCCGTAATCTCAAGGCTGTGTGATAAAGACCCTGCTGAAGCAAAAAAAGCGACGATAAATTTTTCCAATTACCTTAGGGCAAACATGAATTTATTGGAGAGCGTGGAGCCTATTCCGTTTGAAAATGAACTAAACCATACAATAGGCTTTTTGAATCTGACGAAAGCCATGTACGGTGAAGCGTTAAATGTAATATATGACATACAAACAAAGAATTTCAAGCTTCCGGCCCTTACTGTGCAGCCCATTGTTGAGAACGCCGTGAAACATGGTATAGGAAAAAGAGAAGGTGGCGGTACTATTATCATTTCAACGGAAGAAACAGAGAGCAATTATCTGGTTGTTATTAAAGATGACGGAGTTGGGTTTGAACCTGGGAAAGTTGTTAATGACAGTCAGCCGCACATCGGAATTAACAATGTCCGTTTAAGGCTGTCCGTTCAATGCGGCGGTTTTCTAGAAATAGAAAGTAAACCGGGTGCGGGAACAAACGTAAAAATTATTATTCCAAAGAGGGAAAATTATAAATATGCGTGAAAAAAAAGTAAGTTTTAAAATAAAAGTATTAATCCCGATATTGGCTATATTCATCGTATCTGTTCTGATCATCTCGCTTATCAATTACAGACTGCTGGACTCTTCCGTGAAAACGAAAACCAACGCCAATATGGAAATTTTCGCCGACAGCATTTTGGCACAGATCAGGCATTTAAATATCATTTTAGACGCCACAAAACAAACTCTTAACGAAAAACATATAGCGATAGCGAAAACTGTCGTGGATATACTGGACAGCACGCCCGGTGAAATGTCGCCGGAAAAATTGCTGCGGATTGCGCTGCCGCTGGATATTATTGAATTGAGCGTTGCTGATTCAAACGGTATTATTACGACAAGCAGCGTACCGAAATACATAGGCTTTGATTATAAGTTACGTGAAACTACCAGAGTATATATGAAGCTGACAGACGGAACCTTGACCGAGTTAAGCGAAGAACCTCGAGCGTCTGTATTCGAGAACGATGTCGGCGACATCAATCATTATACAGGCGTTGCCCGGAAAAACGGCGGCTTTGTCCAGATTGGTTTTAACGCGGGAGTAATCGGCAGACTGCAGGAAGAAATCAATATTTACAAGACCATAGAGGAAACTAAAATAGGAAAAAACGGTTTTGGTATGGTACTGTCAAAAGGGTTTATAACAGCCCACCCTGACGGATATGTTTCGGATGTATCCGGCGAAGATTGGTATAAAACAGTAAGCTCAGGAGATGGGTTTGCGTGGCTTGTTATAGACGGAACGAAATACTACGCCGGTTACAAAAACGAAAACGGCAATACCGTTGTCGCTCTTGTACCGGAGCATGACTATCATAGGGAACGCAACAGCCTTCTGCTTGATTCGGTAATGCTCCTGCTCATAACGGTAGTCATCATAACCGTCGTTATTTATTTGGTTGTAGGCGGGCTTCTCCGTCGTGTTAATTATCTGGTAACGGGAATTGGAAAAATCGCAGAGGGCAATTTGGACGCAAGGATAGAAGGCAGTTACAATGACGAGTTTGATATAATCAAGGACGCCGTGAACTCAATGGCGGCGGATATAAAAACAAACATGGAAGAAAAACTCCGGACAGAACGCAAATTGAATGAAAACCGTATATCTATTTTGCTTTCCCAGATACAGCCGCATTTTTTATACAACGCCCTTGCCGTTATCTCAAGGCTGTGCGATAAAGACCCTGCCGAAGCAAAAAAAGCGACAATAAATTTTTCAAATTACCTCAGAGCGAATATGAACTTATTAGAGCGCACAGAACCAATCCCGTTTGAGAATGAATTAAACCACACAATAGGCTTCTTGAATTTGGAAAAAGCCATGTTTGGCGAGGCGTTAAATGTAATATATGATATACAGACAAAAAATTTCAAGCTTCCGGCTCTCACCATGCAGCCCATTGTTGAGAACGCCGTAAAACACGGCATAGGGAAAAAAGAAGGCGGCGGTACTGTTAACATTTTAACAAAAGAAACAGACAATAATTATCTGGTTATTGTTTCCGATGACGGCGTAGGTTTTGAACAGGAAAAAATTGATGATGATAAACAACAGCACATCGGAATAAATAATGTCCGTTTAAGGCTTTCCGCTCAATGTGGCGGTTCGCTTGAAATAGAAAGTAACCCCGGAGGGGGAACAACCGCTACGATAATAATTCCGAAACAGGAGGCGCAGTCTTAATGAACATACTTGCCATAGACGATAATGTATTGGCTCTGGAAGAACTTGTTTCGTCAATTAAAGAGGCGTGTCCTGACGATGATATTCACGGTTTCTCCAAACCGTCCGAACTGCTTGCTTTTGCGAAAGAAACCCGGTGCGAAATAGCGTTTCTGGATATAGAAATGTGGGGAATGAACGGTATTGAACTTGCGCAAAAACTTAAAGAGATTTACGACAAGATTAACATTGTATTTGTAACCGGATATTCAAAATACGCCCTGGATTCCTATACGGTCAAGGCAAGCGATTATGTAATGAAACCTGTTACCAAAGAAGCTGTCAAAGAGTCTCTGGAAAATTTACGCTGTCCCGTTAAAACAGAACCCGATAAAAGGGTGCGGGTGCAAACATTCGGTAATTTTGAAGTATTTGTAGACGAAAACCCTGTCTTATTTACCCGCTCCAAGACAAAGGAATTATTTGCCTATCTTGTTAGCCGTAAAGGAACGTTGTGCAGTAATAATGAAATTATCGCCGTAATTTGGGAAGACAAAGATGATTCATCCGCCATGCAAAGCCACTTCCGGCATTTGGTAGCGGATTTAATCAAGACGCTAAAGTCTTTGCATGTGGAAGACATCATAATCAGAAAATGGAAAAATTTAGCCGTTGTGCCGGATAAACTGTCATGCGATTTTTATGAAATGCTTGACGGAGATGTAAAAGCAAACAACGCTTATGCGGGTGAATTCATGGCGCAATACAGTTGGGCTGAAATTGACGCCGCTTATCTGGAAAACAAAATAAAGTTCTGAATTTATCACGTAAATTTATTAAATAATTTTTTTAAAACCTCTTTATTTGTCGCGCATTTGTCGCACCTTGTTTTATACAATTTATTATAAAAAATGCAATGTAATGTACCACTTAAAAAATGGGGAACACATTATGAAAAAAATGATTTTAGCGTTTGTATTGCTTCTTGCGGTTTGCGTATGCGCTTTGGCTCAGGAAGAAAAGAAAATAGCGGTCGGCCTGAGCATGGAATGGAACGGGAACTCACGTGAAATGCTCGCTGTCGGGTTTGCTTTTAATTTTGATTACAATCTGCCCGTTTCTCCGGCTCCGTTGGCAATAGGTTTTGCGGTTACAAGCAGTAATAACTACACAGGCACAAGGGTCGTGGAGTTTGCTGCTCTTTTCCGCTGGTACTTTGAGGAAAAAGCGCATAACGGTTTGTTTCTGCAGGCAGAAGCCGGTGCCAGCCTGATATTTGATAATAGCGGAAAGAATGTACCGCTTCCTGTTATGGGGGGCTTAAGAATAGGGTACCGCAAGCTCCATGACAAGTCATTTTATATAGAACCTTACGCCGGTATCGGCTACTCCTTTCTCTTGAGAGGCGGGCTGATAGTTGGGATGCGTTTTAAATAAAAAATAAATTTAAGAAGAAGGAGAAAATTATGAAAACTTTAGTCAAATTGATTGGCATCACAATATTAATTGCTTTTTTTACTGCCTGCAACAATCCGTTTTGGCCTGACAGCGGCAGCGCTGGCGGCAGTGCCGGCGGCAATAAAGGCGGCAGTACAGGCGGCAGCGGCGGTAACAGCGGAGGCGACGGCGGTGACAGCGGCGGTAACAGTGGAGGCAACAGCGGCGGCAGCGGCGGTGACGGCGGCGATAACAACGGCGGTGACAACGGCGGGCCCAGTACCCCGATAGAATATACCATCGTAATCCAAATGTTCGACAATAAACCCGGTGACTCTCTAAAAGTCTCCCCCGATAAAGGCATCGAAGGCACTACTGTTACACTTACCTACACAGTTGCGGCTTTGGCGTTTTACAATCAGCTTGACTTCGGCGGCGTTGACGCCGCAATCGACTCTGTAGAAGAAGCCGGCACGGATACAAGAACCTACACTATAGACGCCGACGACGCTTCAAGCGGAGTTATCACCACTACAGCGATCTTTACTCATACCGATTTGACAATTGACCACATTACTTTTGACGAACATAACGAAGGGCATATAACCAAAACATACGGAGACGCATCGTTTACCAACGCTATTACCACAGCGCACCAGGGAACCGGAGCGATAACTTATCACAGCAGTAATACAAGTGTCGCCACGGTGAACAGTTTAACAGGGCAGGTAACAATCTTAAAAGCCGGTTCTACAGTCATTTCCGCCGAGAAAGCGGCTGACGTAACATACGCCTCCGCTCAAACGACCTACACGTTGACGGTTAACCGCAAGCCCGTTACTATAACAGGCTTGTCCGCAAGTAACAAGGTTTATGACGGCGCGACAACGGCGACAGTTACCGGAACTGCGGCAGTCAGCGGCAGGGTGGGCAGTGATACATTAACCGTCAATGCGGGAACAGCCTCGTTTGCGAATAAAAATGCAGGTAACGGCAAGACCGTTACATTCAACGGGTATTCGCTGGGCGGCGCGGATGCCGGTAATTACACGCTTTCGGCGCAGCCCGCGAGCGTTACGGCAGATATTACAGCTAAGTCCGTTACCATTACAGGGCTGTCCGCAAGTAACAAAGTCTATGACGGCAATTCAACGGCAACGGCTAGCGGAACCGCGGCAGTCAGCGGCAAGGTGGGCAGTGATACGGTAAACGTCACTGCGGGAACAGCTTCGTTCGCGAATAAAAATGTAGGTAACGGCAAGACTGTTACATTCATCAATTATTCGCTGTCAGGAGCGGACGCCGGTAATTACACGCTTTCGGCGCAGCCTGCAAGCGTTACGGCAAATATTACAACTAAGCCCGTTACCATAACCGGCTTGTCCGCAAGCAACAAAACTTACAACGGCAATACAGCGGCAACGGTTACCGGAACCGCGGTAATCAGCGGATTGATCTCAGGCGACACGGTAACGGTCGTTGCCGGAACAGCGGCGTTTGCGGACGCGGCGGCAGGTAACAACAAGACCGTTACATTCAGCGGATATTCGCTGGGCGGCGCGGACGCGGGTAATTACACTCTTTCGGCACAGCCCGCGTCTGTTACGGCTAACATACTGCCTAACGGCTCGACAGCGGCTCCCTTCCTCGTTTCCAACGAAGCCGAACTCCGCAAGGTCGGAACCGGCACAGACGGCTGGACGCGTTCGGTGAACTACAGACAGATAGCGAACATCACCATGACGGGCGGCGACTTTACGCCGATTGGCAATAACTCCAACAAATTCACAGGCTCGTATGACGGAGGCGGATATACCGTCACCGGCTTGACCGTTACCGCCACCACCAGTTATACAGGTTTATTTGGCTATGTCAGCGGCACGGTGAAGAATATGAACGTTACAGGCACAATAACCCAAAACGGAAGCAATACGGCGGGTACCGGCGGCTTGGTAGGCGAACTTGAAAATGGAGGCACGATTGACAACTGCTCCTTTAGCGGAACCGTAAGAGGCAACGGCACAATCAACGATCAGGTCGGCGGTATTGTGGGACAGAATAACGGCACGGTGAGCAACAGCAGAAACAGCGCCGCTGTAACCGGAAATAATCAGGTCGGCGGCATTGCCGGAACGAGTCAGGGCAAGACCGAAACCAGTTACAACACGGGAGCCGTTAGAGGCAACCAGCAAGTCGGCGGTATCGCGGGGACTAATGTTATGAGCGGTAATTATATAAGGAACTGCTATAACACGGGCAATGTTAGCACCACCGCCAACGGTACTGCTAACTACAATGTCGGAGGCATTACCGGACTTAACCAGCAAAGCGCATTGGTAGAATACTGCTACAATACCGGCAACATTTCCGGCTACACTTCGGTCGGCGGCATAGCGGGTAACAACAACTCAGGATGCATCGTGCGATACTGCGTATCACTTGGCGCTAAGGTAACCGGCAACACCATCAACACTCCAAGTACTAGTGCCGCTCGTGTGGTTGGAACTAATGGCGGCACTCTCACCGGCAACAGAGCCCGTCAAGATATGAAAATCGGCGCAAGCGGCTCGGAGGCAGTACCAACCGCAAATACAACAGAAACAGCCATAAACGGCGGATCTAACAGTATAACTACGGTACAGTCTAACGTTTTCGCCAGCTTTAGTACCTCGATTTGGAATATCAACGGCAGCATGGCTTTGAATGGCAGCGCTTTGCCCACGCTCAAGGATAATATGCAGAGTCCGGCGCCTACGCTTCCGGCGGCTCCGTAATGAAGAAGTGCGCCTGTAATAAGGAGAATATTATGAAAACTTTTGTCAAATTGGTTGGCATTACGATATTATTAACGGTTCTTTTTACTTCCTGCAGCCACCCTTTCTATCACGATGTCTTACATGTACCGACATCACGTATAGAAGGCGTACCCGAAACAGGCATTGTCGGCGAGCCTCTTACCTTAACGGGAATAATCAGACCTACTTATGCAAGTAACTTGGAAATTATGTGGTCTGTCAAAGACACAGGAACCACAGGAGCGGGCCTAAGCGGAAATATATTAAATGCCAATGCTGAAGGAACGGTAGTAGTAACGGGAACAGTAAGAAACGGTACTGCGGACGGTAAGGATTTTACTCAGGATTTCAAAATTATTTTCTATTACAACGGAACACAGCCGCCTGCTCCGGGCGGCAACGGCGGCGACAGCGGCGAGCCAGTTAGCCCGAATGTAGAATATAAAATCGAAATCAAAATGTTCGACAATGAATCAGGCGACTCAGTAACAGTGTCCCCCGATAAAGGTAAAGCGGGCGTTACGGTTACGCTTACCTACACTGTCGCAGATACGAAGGCTAAAAATCAACTTGAATTCGGAGGCGTTAACGCAGTAATCGCTTCTGTAGAAATAGAAGGAACCGGCACAAGAACCTACACCATAAGCGCCGCAGACGCTTCAAACAAAGTTATCACCATTACAGCGACCTTTACCCATACCAATTTGGAAATTGACCACATCGCTTTTAGCGAGCATGACAAAGGGCACATAACAAAGACATACGGAG
>Ga0268262_10005402_pt1 | contig 12695 bp, 14 predicted proteins | sample TergutNc150P3_FD_190354 | JGI IMG/M metagenome (GOLD analysis project Ga0268262, IMG submission 190354) | Nasutitermes corniger P3 segment gut microbial community from laboratory colony in Florida, USA - Nc150 P3 (SPAdes) (version 2) | ecosystem: Host-associated > Arthropoda: Insects >... | reverse complement strand
GGTTCACTTCAATGCATACTTTGCTTTTATCAGGATAATACTGATAAAATAAAACGGCGGCATCTATGCAATTATGCAACCCGTCTCCGTTTACGTCCGTCTTTTTCCATATTTCCGCAACTATTTTCAGTGTCTTGTCAATGTTTGCGCGTTCAGATGTGTTTCTGGCGATAGTCGATGAAGATGTCCGGGCAGAAACCTGGATAGTATTTGTTACATTCTGCCTGCTTACTATATTTTCACGATGTGATTTTTGATTATTGTAAAAGTAAAGGCCAATTAACGAACATATAATAATGGTTATTACTAATTTCATACGAGCTCTCTTTTACTCACCATTGTTTTTTTCACATGTCCACTGCCTTACAATTTGTTTAGCTCTCGTGATTGAAAATCTAAGCAAACGCAAGGTAAATATAGCCACTTCAGAACTTATTTGTCCTGTCATGAAATATTCTTTAATTTTTCTTCTCTCTTGTTCCTCTCTCTCAAATTGATGTTGGGTCATAATTGCCCCTTTATTTCTTCCTCTCATAATTTCCTCCTAGTTTTAACCTGATACATTAAATAATGCCCAAGAATAGGAAAACTTAAGGTTTTTAAGGGAAAATTATTGATTTTTTTCTTTTAGGTAGGTTTCAATATCATTGAGAAATTCACGAAGATTTGTTGATGCCATAGCTTCCGCGCTTTTTTTTCCAGCTTTGGGATGGTATTTTTGGTATATTTCGTATTGGTTGGGCTTTTTATCGTCTTTATGGGAAGAATCTATAATTTCCTGATCAAGAATAGGATACAATCCCCTTAAATCATTTTTGATGCAATACAGTGTAAAAAGTGCCTTATAACAATCTCTGCTTCTTTCTTGTTTCTTATTCAATAATGATTTTATTACTTCCTGCAAAGCTTCCATATTAATTTTTGTAATATATTCATCAAGAAGCGGGTTATCTGAAGAGGTCTTACCATAATTAAGAAGATCTATTTTATTGTCTCCATTACTGCTGGTGTCCAAAATTTTACCAACATTCATCACATTCAATAAATCAACGTATTCCTGTTTTTTAAACCATTCGAATATACCTTTTCTGCGCTCATCATAGGTTAGTTTTCTTCCAAGCTGTCTTTCCTTCATTCTGATAAAGTCTTTTACTTCTCTTAATTTTCGTTTTTTCTCTTTTGATATTTTTATAGTGTCATTTCCACATTCACGATAATAAACTTTTTTTTCGTTATTTAATGATTTGTTTAGATATTTGAAAAAACTATCTTTGTCTTTCAGTTTTTTTAATATAATTTCATTTTTAATAAAGCGATCGATAACAATAGCTATTATTTCCATGCCCATATTATCAAAATTTTTTTTAAAGAAATCATTCCTTTCTAGAAAGGGATAATCTCTGCGCCATTTATTAACTTGTTCGCAAAGCTGCAAATATTTTTTTCCATCAGTGTCAGAATGTATGTCGTCTCGAAATTGGGAGAAAATATCAAAAATTAAGTCTTTTTGTTCTTCTTCCGTTCTTTTGTGTACTGCCATGGAACATCCCTTACATGGCGAAAAAATCTTTTAGCGTTTCCATTGCATCTTCGGCGTTGGAAGCTCCCATTGAACCCATCAATTTGAAAAGATAATAGAGCGAGGTAATGTCATAAAGCATTGCGGTTTCAGGTAACGGTTTTCCGTCCTTAAATTCCACTTTTCCGTAAACGATATACTGGACAATCGCCTCGCGGAATTCTTCAACAAAGCGGAGACCGCAGAACAAGGACAGGGGTATAGCTTTAAAGCCAAAAGTAGTGTCCACATAGATTTCAGTATTTTCAGGGATTTTTTCAGCCAGATCGATGATTAGCTTGTTGTATGTTTTTTTGGTAGGCTCAAAGTCAATTTCGATTGTATCATAGCTTAAAACAGCCCCTATTTCCTTGTTGGTGCCTTCCAGTTCTTCAATAAATGCCTTTTTATTCTGCTCACATTCGCTGTTTTCCCCTGTTGTAAGGATGTAAATTACCTTTACTTGTTCGCCTTTTTCCAGCGTTTTGGCAAGTACGCCATGTATCGGACAGCGGACGGGTTTTTCGTATTCAATGAATTTATCTCCATCCATGGGATATTGGATTGCTTCAACTTTTTCTGGCGGTTTCATGGGGACAGTTATGATTACGGTTTTCATCTTATACTCCTCCACTATTATAATGGTTAAGTTTGGGGAAAGTTAAGGGTTTTAAGAGGCGGTAATTCCTGTCGAAGGGTCAACAATACATTTTAAAGCGGCAAAATCTGACATTTGGGCTTCTTTTTTCCTGTATCTTTTTGCTCTATTACTAGGGTGATATAAAGGAAATAAAGTCCTTTTATTCCAGGATAATTCTTGAGACACGGATTTACTCAAAATGAAACTATGACCCTTAATATAGTTTAACGCATTAAGGGCTTTTCCTCCCAATGTTACAATTATATCAGGATTTACAAGTTCTATCGTCCTTTTAAGATAATTGTTACAATTTCTTAGTTCTTCTGGTTCTGGTGGAGCATTATTACCTTCATCATCTTGGGGATTACAAAGAACGGCATTCGTAATGAACACGTCTTCTCTTTTCCAACCTATGTGTTTTAACAATTCTTCAAAATTCTTTCCTGTTTTATCTCCGTGTAAAGGAATACCAGTACATTCAGCGCCGAGTCTGCCGGGGGCTTCGGCAATAAACATAACTTTTGAAGTAATATTTCCATTATCTTCAGACAATACTTTTGTCCGATTGCACATTCTGGAGCAAAGATTGCAGTTTTTTACCTCGGAAATAAGGCCGTTAAAGTCTTTTTTTTGTTTTTCGTTCATTTTTACCCTCTTACTTATACTAATGACTAGGTTTTGGGAAACTTAAGGGTTTTGAGGGCTAATTTATTCATTTATTTTCAAATGTTTTCTCATTTCAGATATTTTATCTGCTACACCAAGATCAATAGGACGCATAAAACGTACCATAATTGCTAATTCTAGACTTATATCCTCAACACTACTTGTTGTTAATATTTTCGTTGTAAGATGTGATTGATAATAATTTCGAATATCATATAAAGCATGCGACCATGTACGTTGCCTATCATCCATTTTATCTCTAAAAACCTCAATCCAATTACATTCTATAATATTGAGGCAAGCAGGAATATCTAAACTGTCAATGCACTCATCATCAGAGCCTTCTTTTGGTAATTTCCTAATCGTAATTTCATTTTTTAATTTACTTAGAACATATTTACGCCACCAATTATTTCTATCTTTTTCTATAAGTACTTTACCAATATATTTAGATAAAACTGGTAGTATAAGTATTAAAGCTTCATTAATAACACTTAATTTATCTTCTTTTATAGATTGTTGTGAAACATCATTTTTTTTAGGAAAGGTCGTATCTTTTATCAATATTGAATTATCTGAATCTTCCAATAATACTATTTCATCTAACTTTAATTCACATGTTTTTAATTTATCGACATCTATAGGCTTCAATATAAATATATTTTCTTTTCTCCATATACTCTGCCCAATACTTTTAGCAAACTTTTCAAGTTCATCATATAAATTATCTTTTTCTGCTTCACCAATACGAATAAAGTATTCTTCCAATTTTTCATTTGCATCTCCACCTCTCATACCATCATTAGTTGTAGGACAATATGGGTTTTTTGCATTATCCTGCCAACCTAGAAAATTATTTGGTACAAACACGGTTAGATCAGATTTTTTATGACTGGGGTCGATTATTTTTACATTGGGAATATAATACCAATATTTGAAATTATGAAATCTTTTGATAACATCTTTATCTTCTCTTTCTCCTCTTAAAATCTCAATGAATGCACTTATATTACGGTTTATATCGTCTATGTTTTCAATTAACTTCATCGGTTTACCTCTTTTCAGTTCTCATCTAACCCCCCATAACTCCAAACATCAACTTCTTCAACAGTTTCCATTTTATCAAAAAACCCTCAATTTGTCAACGCCTTCCTTTGCTTCTCCACATACCCTCCCTGCCCTGCGGAAAGGTTAACAAGCCGCTGTTTGAGCAAGGCTTTTTCTATAGGGTCTATGCCGGGGGCACGCAGTACGTTTTGAAGCCTTGTTTTGTGGGAGATACAGGCGATATGAAAAGCGTCTTTAGGGAAACCGTTTACACGGTATTTACCGCTGTGGGGAATGGAATCCTCAACACCCTGATAGTGGGTTTTATTTTCTACAACTTTAAGGGCAAGGAAAGCGTCATGAAGAAACCTACGGTTTCTTCGTTGGCAAGGAAATTTATAATAATGGCGAGGTATGCACCTCGCCTTCCAATCAAAACTTTGTATGGCTTTTATCAGGCTGGTTAAAGAGTCTTTGTCGGTCTTTTCGCAAAATTCAAGTTCCTGTATTAAGAAGGTATATTCGGCAAGAATAATGGTTTGAGGGTCAGCAGTGGATTGGGCTTTTTGAAAAATGGTCATCGCTAAAGCAATACCTTTTTCGTATAAAATACGCCCTTCTTCCGCTTTTCCTCTGGTGGCAAACCCTTTGCGGCCATAATCAATACCAGTCGTTGCGGTAATAATGCTATCTACTAAGCCAGCCAGATCCAAATTCAGCCTCCGCTTCCGACAAATTCCAGCCTGCTAAATACTCCGCCCCTGCTTTTTCCTTGATTACTTTCGCTATATAAGGGGGTACGGGGGCTGTTTTCATAAGACGAATGCCCCCTTCTTCATCTCCGGCTTCCATTAATCTAAATGCCTTGTTTGAGATGGCTAGTTTTTCGTCAAGGGTCATGGTTTGGGCTTTTTGCATTGCGATACTCCTATTTACTAATATACAGGAAATCCCAGGTAGGGGCAAGAAGACGAGGATATCCGGCATCAAGCGTCAAAGTCTGAACAAATTATAAAACCGGCTCCCCCCGCGAAAAGTAAACCACATCCCGGCGGCGAACAACAGTACGCTGATGATCAGGGCCGCCTTGTCCGTCCGGCTGAAAGGCCGCGCCGAATACCAACTGCGCTGTTTGTTTTTGCCGAAGCCCCGCAGTTCCATGGCGCGGCTTATTACGTCAATGCGATCCAGCGATGAAAAGATCAACGGGAACAGCAGGGGCGTCATTCTTTTCAGGCGTTTTATCCACGATGCCTTGCGGGAAAGTTCCAGACCGCGGGCCTGCTGGGACTGGGAGATTGCCTCAAAATCCCGCTGTATGTCGGGAATGTAGCGCAGGGTCAGGCTGACCGCGTAGGCCGCCGTGTAGGGAACGCCGACGCGATTCAGGGACGCGGCAAATTCGCTGGGATGAGTGGTAACAATCAGCAGCATTGCCGGGGGAATGATCGTAATATACTTGAGCAGTATATTGAATTCGTAAAAAAGCTGTTCCGCGGTCAGGGTAAACCGTCCCTGTCCTTCCAGAATGACATGCCTGGTCTGATAAATTTTTACGCCTTCTTCGGGAGAAAAGAGATAAATTGCCGCCAGATTAAGGCCCATAAACAGCGCCATTATTTTTATAATAAACGCAATATCGGTAAAGCGGATTTTTGAGATCGCGAAAAAAACAATTCCCAAAACCGCCAGCGCAAGGAGAATGGGCGTTTTGAAACTGACCATAACCAAAATTGACCATAACAGAAAAATGATCAATTTTGTCGCGCCGCAGAGGGCATGAATCGGAGAATCATTTTCAATGTACGATAACATTCTGGGGTTCGTCATATTGCGCGCCGCCTTCCGCGTTTTTCACGGTCAAAGGCAATATAACGCGCGACAAAGCCCCGCGGGTCGGGAAGGCCGGCGTTTAGCGCCAGCTCGTACAGGCTTGTCCGTTTCAGGCTTGCCTTTTCAATAATCGCGTCATCGGTCAGAACCTCAAAAGGTTCCCGGTCGGCAACGCATAAACCCTCCGAAAGAACTACCGCGCGGGTAGTATACTCAAGCATCAAGTGCATATCGTGGGTGATAAGAATCAGGGATATTCCCTTGTCACGGTTAAGAGTCATCAGAAATTCCATAAACTCGGTGTAGTGACGGTAATCCTGTCCTGCCGTGGGTTCGTCAAGAATCAGAAACGAAGACCGCGTAACAAGAATTGACGCGATCGTTAGGCGTTTTTTTTGCCCGTAGCTCAGGGCGTTAACCGGCCAATTTCTGAAAGGGTACAATCCGCACACATGGAGCGCCTCATGTACCCGTTCCTTTATTTCCGTTTCCGCTATGCCCCTCGTCCTCAATCCAAACGCGGTCTCATCGTAAATCATGGGAAATGAAATCATTTGATTCGGGTTCTGCATCACATAACCGATTTTTTCCGCCCTTTCCATAATGGAAAGTTCCGCCAAATCCTGCCCGTCAAAACAAATCGTTCCCGAATCGGGACGTACAAAACCGCAAATACATTTGGCCATAGTTGATTTACCGGAACCGTTTCTGCCCACCAGTCCGATACACTCGCCGCCCGCCACGGAAAAAGAAATTCCTTTCAGCGCCTGTTCGCCCTGTTCGCTATAACGAAATTGCAGATCACGCACTTCAAGACCGCTGTGATCCGCCGCGTTTTTACTTTGGCGCTCACCGGTGTTTTGTGACGCGGCAAGATGTCGATCCCATTCCTCAAGAGGCGGTGAATTAATTTTCAGCGTATCCAGCAGCCGGGATGCCATAACCGAATCGATCGTTACTCCCGCGTAGGCAAGCGCGCTGATATACAGTGGTTCCCGGATGCCCGTTTTTTTCAAAATGTCCGACGCCAGCAGTTCCGCCGGAGGTGCATCCGTTACGATTCGACCCTTGTCCATTACCACAATACGATCTACCGGACGATGAAGCGCGTCCTCAAGCCGGTGTTCTATTATCAAAATAGTCTTGCCTGTTTTTTGATGGAGTTCATCAATAAGTTCTATCGCGTCCTTTCCCGCGGCGGGATCAAGGTTTGCCAGCGGTTCGTCAAAGAGCAGTATGTCAACATTGTCTACCAGAACTCCCGCCAGGGAAATCCGCTGTTTCTGACCGCCGGAAAGGTCCTGCGGACTTTTATCCAGATGCGCCGCCATATCCACCAGCGCGGCAGTTTCACCGACACGGCGGCGCATTGCTTCCGTCGGCACACAATCATTTTCCAGGGCAAAGGCAATGTCCTCGGCGGCGCTCAGTCCTACAAACTGACCGTCCGTATCCTGCAGCACCGTTCCCGCTATTTTTGAAATATCAAAAAGAGTAAAGTTGCGGATATCCCCGCCCATGAGAGAAAGACGGCCCTCGCTGTCGCCCGTAAAGGCATGGGGAATAATTCCGTTTATACAGTGGATGAGGGTAGATTTTCCGGAACCTGAAGGGCCGAGGATAAGAATCTTCTCTCCCCGGTTTATCTTCAGGTTAATATCAACTAACGTAGGCTCATTTTGGGCCTTGTATCGAAAAGAAAAATGTTCAAATGACAGAACAGGCGTTTGGTCCGCCATGTTCCCTTACTCCGCCTTCAGGCTTCCCGCTTTACTGCCGGTTTTGGAATAGCCGATGATAAGGAGGGTTCCCAGTACCAATACCACCGCGATGTTCAGAGTACTGGCGACCAGTCCCTGGAGGTATACCTTGTCGGACGGTTCCTGATAAATGAGAACGTCGAGAGTCGGGGCAATAGCAACCCACGCCAGCATATTGGCGAAAATCTGAACGCCGTTAAATATAACCGCCTGAGGGATGCCGAATTCTTTTTCCTCAATCCGGTAGAATTTCCAGAAAATACCGACTACAAGACCGTACAGCGCGTCGGCGATTACCCATGTCCACCATACGCCGCCCCAGGTCAGATCCGTCAGAGTATGTCCGATAAAGCCGATCAAAAATCCCGCCACCGGTCCAAAAATAGCGGCAAAGATCGAAAGAATCGCAATACCCAGATTAAGGTTGGTATTGGGAACCCCGGAAGGAACGGCCACAAAGCGCATCAGCACAAACATAAGCGCCGAACCAATACCAATAGCTACCACGGTTTTTACCGAAATCAGTTTCTTTCCCATTTTTTGTCCTCCTCAAATGGTCAACTTGGAAAAACCAGTATAGCATGGGGGGAAGATAATGAATAGATGAGATATCAACCAATATACTTCGTTATTTCCTTTAACTCCCTAATTTTGGGCTGCGTATAATCACGGTGAAAATCATCTTCATCCAGCAGTATGCCCTTGCCTCCCAGGGCGATAAAGCCTTCGACATAGAAAGGGTGGTCATCGACAAACAAAACTTCGTCTATACTTACGCCTAATGTGCGCAGGGCATACTCAAAAAATTCCCGGCGGGGCTTACCCAAAAAGCTGCACTGGCGAACATCAATAATATGGGTAAACAGATCGCTTATGCCCAGTTTGTCCAAAACCAGATCGGCGTGTTCGCGGGGGGCGTTGGTGAGGACAGCTTTGGGAATGGGAATGCCGGCAAGAAAGGCCCGCAGTTCACTGTCGGGAACCAGGGTGTCCGCTTCTCCGGGAGGGTGGATGGCGGCGAAGTAAGTCTCGACATCGGTAAAACCTTCTTCCGTCATCAGCCATTCCAGGCAGGTGCCGTATTGTTTGTGCGCCTCCATGCGCTGCCGTCGTACCTCTTCCGGCGGTATGCCCAGCAGGGCGGAGGCAAATTCAAAAATGCGGCGGCTTACATTATTTTCCAGTCCGTAGTGGCGCGAATACAGGGTGTTGTCCAAATCGAAGAGCAGATACTTCAGCATAGGGAATGATACAATTAACGGATAACAAATAACAAGCGGAGATGACAGTATAATTCAGACGGATGGGCGCTGAGAGATGAGAGGAAGAAGAATTTTTACCACGGAGTACACGGAGTTTCACGGAGGAAAAGATAGTTTTCGTATCAAAACTCCGTGTACTCCGTGGTTAATTTTTTTCCCTGCTCATTGCTCATTGCTCTCTGTTCATAGTATTCTGACTTATGCCACTTTTGAAAGTCAGCGATGAATCTATCAGGCAGGCGGCGGCAGTTTTGGTACAGGGCGGGCTTGCGGCGTTTCCTACCGAGACCGTGTACGGTTTGGGCGGCGACGCTTTTAATCCCCTCGCTCTTGCGCATATTTTCGAGGTCAAGGGCCGCCCCCGTTTTGACCCTTTGATTGTCCATATCGCCGCTTTTGAGACGCTGGAAAAAATAGCCGATCTTTCCCTGCTGGATACCCAGACGCGCAAAAATCTTACCGCGTTAACCAAACAATTTTGGCCCGGCCCCCTCACTCTGATTGTGCCTAAACAGAAAACCGTACCTGACCTTGCCACCAGCGGCCTGCCCACGGTGGCGGTGCGCTTTCCCGCCCACGACGCGGCGCGGCGGCTTATTGAACTTTCTACCGGCGCGGTGGCGGCCCCCAGCGCCAATCCTTTTGGGTATTTAAGCCCCACTAAAGCGGAACACGTTCTTGAAATGTTGGGCGGTAAAATTGACATTATTCTTGACGGCGGTCCGTGTCAGTTTGGTCTGGAGTCCACGGTGCTGGACATCAGCGGCGGACAGCCGCGTATACTCCGTCCCGGCGCGGCGTCACGGGAATCTATTGAAGCGCTTATAGGCCCGGTTGCTTTCGGCAGTGCCGCCATCATTGAAAATGACACCGCCGTCGGCGCCGTATCCCCCGGTCTTTTGAAAAGCCACTATGCCCCCCACATTCCCCTGTTGGCGCAAGACATTGACGCCCTGCGGCATGAAACCGCGTTTGATAACGCGGCGTTTCTTTTTTTTGACGGTGCTTCCCGCGATCAATGGCTTTCAGGTCAGCCGGAACCAAAAGCCGTCGCCGTTCTTTCCGAAACGGGAGATATGCTTGAAGCGGCGTCAAGGCTTTTTGAGACTCTGCACGAATTGGACCGGCTTGATGTTAGGCGCATATACACGCAGCTTGCGCCGGAACACGGTCTTGGCGCGGCGATAAACGACCGCTTGCGTCGGGCAAGCAATATTTGATAAAGAATATAACCACGGAGGTCACGGAGTACCACGGAGTTTTGATACGATAACACTTCTTCCTCCGTGAAACTCCGTGTACTCCGTGGTAAAATTCTTTGGGCTAAATTAATAAAAAAAAGCCGCCCTTGCAGGCGGCCTTCATTAACTATGTGTTACACGAAATGGATTAGTAATCCATTCCTCCCATGCCGCCCATTCCGCCGCCGGGCATCGGGGGCGCTTCCTTCTTTTCAGGAATATCGGTAATGGCGCATTCGGTCGTGAGCAAGAGGCTGGCGATGGACGCCGCGTTTTGCAGGGCGGAGCGGGTAACCTTCGCCGGATCAATGATACCGGCTTTCATCATGTCTACCCATTCCATTTTTGCCGCGTCAAAGCCGACGCCTTTTTTCTCTTTCTTCGCCTGATCGGCAATGACCGCGCCGTCAAGACCGGCGTTTTCGGCGATCTGGCGGATCGGCTCCTCAAGGGCGCGTTTGACAATTTTGAAGCCGACTTTTTCATCATCGGTCAGACCGGCGGTATCGGCTTTGTCCAGAGCGAGGGCCGCCTGAATAAGGGCAATCTCGCCGCCTGACACAATGCCTTCGTCGATGGCGGCGCGGGTGGCGGACAAAGCGTCCTCCACGCGGTGTTTTTTCTCTTTCAGTTCAACTTCGGTGGCAGCGCCGACGTTAATCACCGCTACGCCGCCGGCCAGTTTGGCAAGCCGTTCCTGGAGTTTTTCGCGGTCATAGTCGCTGGTGGTGTCTTCGATCTGAGCCTTGATCTGGGCGATACGGTCCTGAATGTCCTTGTTCTTGCCGCCACCGTTGATGATCGTGGTATTGTCCTTGTCGATTTTAATCGTCTTGGCTTTGCCGAGGTGGGAAAGTTCGGTATTTTCCAGCTTCATGCCCAGCTCTTCGGTGATGACCTGCCCGCCGGTGAGGATGGCAATGTCTTCCAGCATCGCCTTGCGGCGGTCGCCGAAACCGGGGGCCTTGACCGCCACGGTTTTAAGGGTCCCCCGCAGGCTGTTAAGAACCAGAGTGGAAAGGGCTTCGCCGTCCACGTCTTCCGCGACGATGAGCAGGGGTTTGCCGCTTTGGGCGACTTTTTCCAGCAGGGGAAGCATATCCTTCATGCTGGAAATTTTCTTGTCGTGGATCAGGATAAAGACATCTTCATACACGGCGGTCATCGTGTCGCGGTCGGTGACAAAATAGGCGGAAATATAACCGCGGTCAAACTGCATACCTTCCACAAAGTCAATGGTCGTGTCCATTGTTTTGGACTCTTCCACCGTGATAACCCCGTCTTTGCCGACTTTCTCCATCGCGTCGGCAATGGTATTGCCGATTTCGCTGTCGTTGTTGGCGGAAACCGAGGCGACGTGGGAAATTTCCTCTTTGTCCTTAATGTCTTTGGAATTTTTCTTGATTTCCGCAACGGCGATTTCCACCGCTTTATCGATGCCCCGCTTGAGTTCAATGGGGGTCATGCCGGCGGCCACGGATTTCAGGCCCTCTTTCACGAGGGAATAGGCCAGTACGGTGGCGGTCGTGGTTCCGTCGCCCGCCACGTCGTTGGTTTTGGTGGCGACTTCCTTCAATAACTGGGCGCCCATATTTTCATAGGGATCCGCCAGCTCAACTTCCTTTGCCACAGAAACGCCGTCTTTGGTGACGGTAGGAGCGCCGAATTTCTTGTCCAAAAGGACATTCCGCCCCTTGGGGCCGAGCGTTACCTTAACGGCCCGGGAGATTTGCTCAACCCCGGCAAGCAATTTATGCCGGGCTTCTTCGTTGAACAGTAACTGTTTTGCCATGATTTCTTTCTCCTCTCTACTTCTTTACCGGAATTCGCTCCAGGCGATATTGCCGGTGAAACCGGTATGGTTTATTGAATTATACCCCCACGGGGCTATGGGCTTACAAAGACCCGTCTATAAAATACTAAATTATGGCAATGTCGGCAAGGGGAAAATGAGGAAAAACACCCGATTTTGAGTACGAATTTTCTTGGCTTTTCCTCCTTTTTTTTGTATTTTGTAAGCAATGGAAACGCCGCTCAAAATTTATACCGACGGGGGCTGTTCAGGCAATCCGGGTCCCGGTGGTTGGGCCTATGTCATGGTGCTTGATACGTTTGAGGGCGACAAAATACTCGCTGAACAGTGGGGGGCCGAAGAAAATACCACCAATAACCGCATGGAACTTACCGCGGTTATTGAGTCGCTGTTGGCGCTCAAGACCATGCATGATGTCCCCCCGCAGGTGGCCATATACACCGATTCCCAGTATGTTCAAAAAGGTATTACCGACTGGATCCACAAATGGAAACAGAATTCATGGCGGACCAGCGATAAAAAACCGGTAAAAAACCAGGACTTATGGACGGCGCTTGACTCCCTTGCCGGGGAATTTTCGCCGGGCTGGGTATGGGTTCAGGGCCATGTGGGAATTGAATACAACGAATACTGCGACCGCATGACCCAGCGGGCCATTGCTTCGATAAGCAGGTAGCGTGTGATAATAATCATATGACCGTATAATCCAGCCGGAGGGGGCGCCGCGGGCGCGCCGGCGGCGGGCGGAAACGCTTGTAGCATTCACGCACTCTATTTTTCTTTATGCAGAGTTATGCTCTGTTATGCTAATTCTATATCAGGTAAGGAATTAAGTCAATACTCTTTATGCAAGATTATGTAGAATTATGCAGAGT